>Ga0074195_1004570_pt1 | contig 11246 bp, 9 predicted proteins | sample EPASupsiteHSE623_FD_64525 | JGI IMG/M metagenome (GOLD analysis project Ga0074195, IMG submission 64525) | Bioremediated contaminated groundwater from EPA Superfund site, New Mexico - Sample HSE6-23 | ecosystem: Environmental > Aquatic > Deep subsurface > Groundwater > Contaminated ...
GATGCTGCTGGTAGTAGTGGTAATGATGGCGTATTTCCGGAAAAAAGAGTGGATTTAAAAGTAAATCTAAATTTCAGGAATTGTTTTCCCATTATTTTTCGCAACAGTTTCTGTTTTCATCTCAACCTTCTGCTCCGTTTTGCCTGCCAAAATCGCTTCACAGCGCTGCACAATCCGCTCCAGGATATCCATGCTGTAAGGCTGATGAACAGGCACCTGGATGTCCGCCTCCATCTTCGCCGAATCGGGAGCAGCGGTTAGACCATCATCCCGAATAGCGATGCGAAGGTCGCGGGCGATGTCCTCGATCATGGGAGTGAGCGGCTTAATAGCCTGAGCTTTCCTGGCCCGATCGCGGAATTTGCGCAGCAGTGAATCAACTTCCGCCGCCAGTGGCTCGACATCTCCCGATCCCGCCGCCAGGCTGATTCGCTCGGCGCTCTCTTTGAGCTGGGAGAGGGTGCGAACGCCCGCCTCCAGCAGATCCCCGGAGTAGTGCTCCCGCACCCTCTCGACGTAGCCGGGGGCCAGGACCAAAAGCTCGATCTCCTCCAGCCGCTCCAGGTCGACGGCCTCCGGCTTGTACGGGTTTACTACGATGAAGTCCAGCCCCAGGCGCGTGGCCAGGCTCTCGTACATGGGCGTGACGCCGACGAGCGTCTTGTCCTTGAGGAGCGCCCGCCGGACGGCTTGCGGGTTGCCCGAATCCAGGCCGAAGTAGTCGGCAAATCCGCGCGTGGTGGTCAGCTCCTTGGTGCGGCCTTTCTTCTCGGCGTTGATGAGGCCGCGCTCGACCAGCTCTCGCACGTGGTCGTAGCTCTTGTTGCCCCGGATTTCCACCAGCTCGCTCTGCTTGATGGGCTGCTTGTAGGCGATGATGGCCAGCGTCCGGATGAGCGGCGCTTCGATCTCCTTGGGAGCGAAAGAGAGGACGCGGGAAGCCAGGCCGAAGCGAACCTGCATGGAGTACCCGTTTCCGATGTTCTTGATCTCAAGCCCGGAGCGGCGAAAGGCATACTCGCCGGCCAGATCGCCCGCCAGGGCGCGCGCCCGCTCCTCGGAGAGGCCGGAGAGGTCGGCCAGCTCTTTAGGCGTGAGAGTGCGGCCTGAGGCGAAGAGGGCGGCTTCGATTACGGCTTTGGCATCGATTTCTGTGTTCAAGATGATCAGTGGGATGCTATTTTCATAAAAGGGATTTAAGGTTGCGGTAGAGCGAAGCGGCAGAGATAATTTAAAGAAGCATCAGAGGACCACAGATAGTGGTCTAAGGAGAATAACTTTAAGCTGTTCGTCTCAGGTTTACCGAAATGCTTTTTAACTTGTTTAACGCAAATAAAATGGAATGATGGAAGTCATCAAATCCGAAGGACATGTCATAGGCTCAAAGGTCTCAGCGGTACAGTTAGAGCAAATAAAGCAATTAGTTGCTTCTGGAGTGTACCTGAACACCTCCGATTTCGTGAGAGATGCCATCAGAGACAAGCTGTCGGCCATTAAAACCATAAAATATCGCGATGTTGATTACGACACTGCTAAAAAAGAAGTCATGGGGTATTTCCAGGAAAGGGGCGAAGCTTATCCTTCCGAGATCGAAGAAGACCTGGAGCTTGATTACAAATTGATCTGCGAAATTGTTGATGAACTGAAGAGAGAAGGACGCTTGAAGGTGCTTTGATGGAGTGCTACGAGGAAGGAGATACCATACACGGCTACCGAATCCGAGCTGAAGCCCGGAAAATCAGCGATCCGAGGGTCATTGCGAAGAGCGGAAGGCACAAGGCCCAGCGCATAATCCTAACCGAAAACGCTGAAGCAATCATAGAAAGAAAACTTGGATGGGTGCCGAAGCGATAGGCATTCGTTCCATTTTGCTGGCACACCGCAGTTTTATGTGGCTAACCTCAAGTTGCTATGCACTCAGGTCATTTCCTCTGTATATCTTTCTAATGTCAAGGTCGAATCTATAAAATTGATGGCTATTCTCAATAATACTTTAAGATCCTGTAAGTCCTTATCCTCCCACTTTCTGTAGTAATGCGTTTCATCATTTCCGAGCCATGTCGCACGCCTTACTGCTTCTTTTATCTTCGGATCATCAATATAATTATTTATGCAGACACCAAGCTTTAGGTTTTTTGTTTTATCTTCATCAATAGATAATTTGATATAATCCCTAATGAGAAATTCTAAGGCTTTCCGATAGCCCATGCCGCAGATCTCATTGAGACCCAATTCTTCTGCGAATTGGGCTTGCACATAGATATCATAATATTTAGGCGAGATTTTTTTAACGGTTTCCAATCCCTGAGACGGTCTAGGATGACGCGGCCCAACTGAAGAAAGATAATAATAATAATTCCCATCTTTGGCTTCCCTTGGCTCATATGATGCAATAAAGAATAAGCCACACTCTTTATTTGAACATTGGTAGATATTTTGCAGCTCACAAATAGAAGTGATCTTCGGAATTAAACCAACCGTATAGGAATTAATAAAATTAGGAATAATAGTCTTGTAACAATATGGACATTCATTAGGCTCCCGATCAACCATGACATCCATTTGATTCCAAGTCCTCCCATCCATTTCGAGATAATTGGTTTCTATTGTGGGCCACATAATCACATCTAAGGAAATCAACAATCTTTAAGTTTATCCTGATTTGTTGCAGAACTCCAAATAGTATTTCGTGAATCATGCATAGCCTCGATTGTTGCCAGCCTACAGCTTTTATTCTTCAAGAATCTCGAAAAAACAATTCATAGCAATATTGCATTCGATGTTTCTTCTTAATGCCCCCATCAACCTTCACTATCACTTCCTGGAGGCGTAGATCTGTTATTGCAAGCAATGTGCGTTAGCTTACATCTCAGCCATGCGATTTTTCTGGTCTAAGTCGCTTAGTAGAAAGCAAAATCCCTTTAGGGATGCCTGCTCACAAACAGATCCCCGAATATCTCTTCCTGCTCCAGCCACACCTGCTTCCTGTGAGCCATGAATAGCAGCGAGACGTAGTTCGTGACCCCGTCCTCGCTCTTGCTGTTCTTGCTGTTGATATCCTCGAAAGAGATCTTCTTGCTGCTCATGAACATGTCGTCCAGAATCGGCCCCAGCGCCTTGATGCGGTCCTCGATGCCTTCATCGTGAGACAGATCGAGGGCTTTCTCCTCCGTGCCGGGCCAGCGGTCCCGCATGGCCTTCCTGCGGCCCACCATCTCCGCTTTTTTCAGCTCTAAAATCAGCTCGTCCAGCGTTACGGGCCGCTTGGTGTGCCTGCGCACGGGCGGGCGGGGGAGCGTGCCCATCTCCTCGACCTCGACCGTTTCCGGCTCATCCATCTCGGGCTCCGGCTCCTCAGGCTTTTGCTCTTCCATCGAGTCGGACTTCATGCGCAAAAGGATGCTGGCGTAAAGCAGGGTGCGAGCGGGAATTCTCAGGTCGCGCTTCTCCAGGGAATCGATGTACTGCAGGAACTTGTCCGTGGCTCTGGCAATATCGATGTCCCAGGGATCGATCTCGCCCTTCTTGGCCAGCTCCACCAAAACCTCCGCAGGCTCACCGAAGTCGAACTCATCTTTGCGCTCTTGGTCTTGGATCTTGGGGACGGATGGGTCTTCTGTCACGGTAGCCTCTAGCTGACGCAAATGCCGGTCACGGTGGACAGGTTGTTCTCCTGCATGGTCACGCCCAATGTGTACTTGGACTGCAGGATCATGGGCTTTCTCAGCGATACAACGATGAACTGGGCCTTGCCGGAGATCTTCTTGATCAATTTCGCCACGCGCTCGACATTGGCTCCGTCCAGGAACATATCGATCTCATCCATGGCGTAGAAGGGTGCAGGCCTGTACATCTGAATGGAAAAGATGAAAGAAAGGGCGGTCAGGCTCTTCTCGCCGCCGGACATGGCCTCCAGGCGGTGGAAGGGCTTTCCGGCTGGCCGGGCCTTGATGGTCATGCCGCCTGCCAGCGGGTCCTCGGGGTTCTCCAATATCAGGTCGCCGTCGCCGTTGGACAGCTCCTGGAAGATCTGCTTGAAGTTCTTGTTGATCTCCGTGAAGCTGGCGAGGAACGCCTCGCGCTTCATCTGGTCGTACTTCTCCAGCTTGCTGATGATGGCCTCGCGCTCGCTGCTGAGCGTGCCCCGCCTCTGCTCCAGGAAATCAAAGCGCGTCTTTACATGATCATACTCATCGATGGCCAGCATGTTCACCGGCTCCAGGTCCCGCATGGCCTTCTCCAGGGCGCGGATCTTCTCGGCCACAGTATCGCTCTGGGGCGGCTCCTGGGTGGAATCGACGCCGCAATTCTCGATCTCCGAGCGCAGGGCCTCCACCTTGGGATAAAGGGCATCGCGGGCGGCAATGGTGGCCATGACGCGGGCCTCGATGCGGTCGCGCTCCCGGTCCGCCTGGTCCAGCTCCCGCTGCAGGGCAAGCGTCTTCTCCAGCAGCTCTCCCCGCTCGCCTTTCAGGCCGTGCAGCTCGACCTCGATCTCCGCCTCGCGCTCCTGCGCCACCGCGAGCTGCCCCTGCAGACTCAGGATCTGGGCGGCGGCGGCTTCCTTGCGCTGCTCGGCTTCGGCCCTCTGCAGATCCAGAGCCTCCCGGCGGGCCAGCAATTCCGCCAGACGCTCCTGGTTGCTCTCCTCCCGGATCTTGTCCTTCAAAATCTCGGCGTCGATCCCGGCCAGCCGGTCTTGCAGGCGCTTGATCTCGGCCTGAGCTGCATCGGCAACCTTGTTCAGCTCCGGGATCTCGGAGCCCTTCAGCTCGCCCTCCAGCACGTCGATCTTCTGCTGCGCGCCCGCCAGCAACTCTTCCGTCGCCCTGACCTCGACCTCCAGCCGACTCAGCTCTTCCTTGTAGGTCAGGGACTCCGTCTCCATCTGCACCAGCCGCTCGCGCCTCTCCTGAATGGACTTTTCCAGGCGGGGCTTGGAGGCTGCGAACTCGTCGAGCTGGAAGGTCTTCTTGGAGATGGCCTTGTTCAACTCCTCGACCTCCCGAGAGATATGCGAGATCTGCTCCTCGATCCGGTCAAGATTGTCAAGCCGCGAACTGCGCTCCTGTTCGGCGGCGGCAATCTTCTCGGACAACTCCATCAGCTTCTTGCCCTCTTCCGCGGCAAACTTCATCCTGGAGCGGTAGTGGCCGCCGGTCATGGCACCGGACTTCTCCACCAGATCTCCCTCCAATGTGACCATGCGGTATCGGCCCATGAGCGGGCGGGCGTGAGAGAGGGTTTCCATAACCAGAGTATCCCGGAAGACGTACCAGAAGGCAGGCAGGAACTTGGGGTCGAAGTCCACCAAATTTAGAGCATAATCGACCACGCCGGGGTGGTTCGGCTTGACCGTGGTATTTCCCCGGTCCAGTTTGTTGAGCGGCAAAAACGTGGCCCTGCCGATCTGAGATCTCTTCAAGTACTCGATGGCATGAGCCGCATCATCATCGCTGGCGGCGACGATGCTCTGCAGCCGCGCGCCTGCCGCCACCTCCAGCGCCGCCGAGTAGCGCGATCCGACATTGCCAAGCTCGGCAATTGTTCCGAAAAGGCCATGCAGCGTCTGATTCTTCATGGCGGAGCGCACCGCTTCCACGGCCCGGCTGTAGCCTGATTTGTCCTCCGCAGCCCTCAGCCTGCCGTCCGTGCGGGCAAACTCGCCCTGCAGCCGCTGCATCTCCCTCTCCGCCTCGGATATCTCGCGGCGCAGCCTCAGCCGGGCGGCTTCCAGGTCGTCCCGGTCCCGCTCCATCTCCATGGCTTTGCCGTTTTGGACCGCCAGCTCTGACCGGATCTTCTCGGCCTCATGGTCCACGCCAGCCAGCGAGTCCAGCGCCTCCTTGATGCCGGATGACAGCTCTTCCCGCTCCAGGCTGCCCCGCCGGGCGGCATCCAGCAGCCGATCCCGGTCCCGCACCAGATCGCCAAGGTTTGTCTTGGCCTCCTCGCGCTGCAGTCGCGCCGCGGACAGGTCGTCTCGCAGGATGGAATATTTGGCATCGGCCCTGGCCAGCTTCTCCTGCGCTGCCGCCAGGATCTCCATCTGGTCGTCCAGCTCGCCGCGCAGGCTCGCCCCGCGCAAACTGGCATCCCGGACCTTGCTTGCCAGCCCTTCCAGCTCCTGTTGAAGGTTGCCGATCTGAATGAAGCAGGTCTTCTTTGAAGCATCCGTCTCAACGATGGCTTTTTCCGCCATCTCGCTGCGACCCGCCTCGCGAGCCATCTCCCCCTTCAGCTCCTCGATGCGCCGCTTCACCTGGATCTGCTCGTCCTCGCCCTTGTGCGTGATCTCGGCTGACAGGCCCTGCAGCTTTTCGTCAAGAACGGCCAGCTCCGCCTTCTTGGCCTCGGACTTTTGCAGCAGGCCCTCGTTCTTGGCCTTCAAGCCGGCGATCTCCTCATCAAGGCCGGCCAGCTCGCTCGATGCCTCCCTCAGCCTGGCCAGGAGCAGGAATGCCTCCTGCCGCCTCAGCTCCTCGCGGTGCGCCTGGTAAGAATGGGCCTTGTCCCGCTCCGCCTTGAGCCGGAAAAGCTGCGTTCCCACTTCTTCTAAGATGACATCCACGCGTGCGATGCGCTCCCGCACCACGTCCAGCTCTTCCATGGCCTTCTTCTTCTTCTCATCAAACTCGGCCACGCCCGCGATCTCGTCAACAATCCGGCGCCTCTCCACCGGCGACATCTCGATGATGCGCGTCACATCGCCCTGCATGACGATGTTGTAGCTCTCCGGAGTAATCCCCGCCTTGGCGAGCAGATCGAGAAGCTCCGCCTGGCCGCAGGACTTGCCGTTGAAGGAATAAGAAGAAGCGTATTTGTCGTGATTCACCTTGATCTTTCGAGAGACCTCGATGATATCCTGGTCCAGGGGGAAGAGCCTGCTGGTGTTGTCGAGCCTGACCGTGACCTGGGCATAGTCCGGATTCTTGCCGCTCTCGCCCTTGTAGATGAGATCGGGCAGCCGCTCGGCCCGCATGGCCCGCGAGCTGGAAAGGCACAGAGCAAAGAGAAGAGCATCGACGATATTCGACTTACCGCTACCGTTCGGTCCCGTAACGGTGACGAAGTCGTTCTTCAGAGGAACCCTGATGCTTCTGCCAAAGGATTTGAAGTTCTTGAGTTCAACTTCCTTGATGTACAAAGGTTACCTCCCTCACCCCAGATTGCTCATTTTCCGGCGGACCTCATCGACGGCGCAGCGCGTCCCCGTGCCCCTTCGCCGGATAATCTGTCTTCTTAAGGGTGTTGAAGTTTTTGCTCTCATTTAATCGGTGGATTGCATGATTTTTCTCTGCGGAGAAGCTCGAAGACGCAGCTTATTGATCAAATATGCGCTATGATAAATTTTTTATTTGCCTTAACTTAAGCATGTATTCGAGGATGTATATATTGTTTCCTATGTCCAACATGACCTCTGCAAGGCTAATCATGTCCAACGCAAACCATATATCTTTATAGATTATTATCTTTAAAATACTGGGGTTCTAACAGGAATGCTGGAATACCTGATATTTGTTTTAAGCCTATCCTCGTTATTGCTTGGCGCCAGCCTGCTGACTAATAGCGCGAGGCACATAGCAAAAATTGCCGGAATATCCGAGTTTGTCATTGGAGCTACGGTCGTCGCTTTCGGCACTTCTCTTCCTGAGCTGGCGTCTTCAATTCAGGCAATGCTCTCCGGCCATCCGGGCATAGTCGTCGGAAACGTGCTGGGTTCCAACGTGGCCAACATTGGTCTTGCGCTGGGCCTAACCAGCGTGCTTTTTCCGGTCTATGTGAGCAGGCAGATAACCGACATTGATATTCCGTTCCTTCTTGCTTCGGCAGTGGCAACTTATGTTGTTTTTATAGATTTGAAAGTATCCTGGATTGAAGGACTCATCCTCATCTCAATGTATATGGCGTTTATCTTCCACGAAATATCTCAGAATCATTCGCAAGATAGGGCAATAAAAGAGAAGCTGGACCACAAGCAGCTCATAGCCTTCTTCCTGGGTGCGGCACTCCTGCATATCGGTGCCAGATATTTGATTTCATCTGCATTGATCATATCTGAGAACTTGAGAATTGGTGAGTCGTTGATAGCATTCTTCCTGGTGGCAATCGGCACATCCCTGCCAGAGATCGCCGCCACATTGATGTCAGCCAAGAGCGGAAGAGCCGAGATTGCTATGGGCAATGTTCTGGGATCAAACACATTCAATTCGCTGGTGGTGCTGGGGTCCAGCACATTCTTTGGTGCCGTAAGTGATAAAGCCGCATTTGTCGCTGCAGCGCTTCCCGCCATGATCCTCTTGAGCATCCTGTTGGGCTTCATGTCACTGAACAATCGGATCACCCGCCTGGAAGGCTGCCTCTTGCTGCTCATTTATTGCGCACTGGCCGTCAATCTCATTTAAGGTCCCCAAAACCTATTTACATCACCAAAGGAGCCCTGATTCTATGGAAGTACTTGCCGACGTCGGGGGAAGGCCGGGCCTGGACTGCAAAGGCTTTTGCAGCTATTGCTATTTTAAAGGAGTAAAAAAGATCGAGCCCTTTGGCTGCAAGCACTGCATGCCGTTCAAGAAGGGCTGCGACTACTGCTCCCGCGCCATCGTTGAAGGCTATCCCGGCTTCAAGCCCCTGGAGACGGTGATCTTCGAGGTGGCGCAAAAGTGCATGGGCGACATCCCCGACAAAGTCACCATCAGCGGCGGCGGAGATCTGAGCTGCTATCCCGACCTGCTGCCCCTGGCAAAGATGGTGGGGCAGGGCATGGTGCCCATCAGTTTGGGCTACACCAGCGGCAAGGGCTTCAAAACAGGAGACGAGGCCCGGGCGCTGGTGGATGAAGGAGTAAATGAGGTCTCGTTCACGGTCTTCTCCACGGAGCCGGAGCTGCGCCGCAAGTACATGGGAGACAAACATCCCGAAGCGGCTCTGTCCAACCTCAAGATCTTCTGCGAGAGCTGCAACGTCTACTGCGCGTCAGTGCTCCTTCCCGGCGTGAACGACGGCATGGAGCTCGAGAAGACCTGCCGCGATCTGGAGGAGATGGGTGCCAGAGGGCTCATCCTCATGAGATTCGCCAACTCCCTTGAGCAGGGCCTGATCCTGGGAAATTCGCCCATCATTCCCGGCATTGTTCCTCATTCCGTCGAGGAGTTCCAGAGGATTGTCACGGAAACGGCAGAGCGGCACGGCCTGCGCGTCACGGGGACGCCGCTCTGGGACCCGGAGACCGGCGCGCCCTTCGCCCTGGCCAGGAATCCGGAGGAAATCAAACGCCTGCCTGCCATCAGAAGAGGCGCGAGCATCATCACCAGCATCGTAGCCAAGCCGCTCATGGAGACCATCTTCCGCCAGCTCGGCGACAAGGTGAATGTACTGGCTGTCGAGAAGGACGTGGGCTGCCTGATCACCATCGACGACTTCAGGAAACTTGACCTGGCCCAATTGAAGGACACAGTCATCATTCCCGGCAGAACCATGGCCTACGAGAAGGAGATTAAAAAAGTGCTCAGCCTGGACGGCAAAGACAGGCTCGTAGCGCGCGGCCCGGACCAGCTCACTGTGGACGGAGAGATGAGCATATCCATGAAGAAGCAAGAAGTGCTGGACCTGGAGATTGAAGCATTCGGAGAACTGATTGAGGCCATTAACGCTCTGGGCGTCTAAGATTTTTTCGCCTGCAACCTTTTTTGTCATCGTCGCAGCCAATTTCCGTCATTTGACGATTTTGCCCATTTTCGCATTACAGGGCCGCTACCAGGAAAACTATTAGTACTCAGGAAGAATGCCAAAAAGTGATGCTGCAAAAAAGGCCTTTCCACGTCATGATCATTCCCACCCTCGGCTGTCCTTCCAAATGCGCCTATTGCTGGAGTTCGGAGGTGGATTCTCCCATCATGAGCATTGACACCGTCAAAGAGACAGTCGAATGGCTCAAGAACTTCAGGAACGATCCCGTCACATTCACATTCCACGGCGGCGAGCCGCTGCTGGCCGGGGCGGAATTCTATCGGAAGGCTCTGCCCCTGCTCACGGAAAATTTGCAGCACCTGACCCCCAACTTCGCTTTGCAGACAAACCTGTGGAGGATGACGCCGGAGCTGGCCGATGTTCTTGCAGAATACAAGATCCCCATCGGCTCAAGCCTGGACGGCCCTCGGGAGCTGAATGATCTGCAAAGATCGGAGGGCTACTACGAGAGGACCATGAAGGGATACGAGATCGCCAAGGAGCACGGCCTTCAGGTCCAATTCATCTGCACTTTTACTTCTTACTCGGTCAAATTCAAAGAGGATATTTTCAATTACTTCAAGGATAACGGCTTGACGCTGAAGCTGCACCCGGCCCTGCCGTCACTGCGCAGCGACGACCCCGACAAATGGGCGCTTTCGCCCCAGGAGTACGGAGAACTGCTGGTCTATCTGATGGACAAGTATCTGGAAAACATGAACCAGATAGAGGTTAGAAACATCAACGATTACTGCCGCTGCGTCCTCACCGGAAGAGGCACGGTCTGCACCTTTGTGGACTGCATGGAAAACACATTCGCTGTGGGGCCGGACGGAAGCATCTACCCCTGCTACCGTTTTGTCGGCATGCCGGAGTTCGTGATGGGCAATGTCCGCGATCATCCCAGCCAGCAGGATTTGGCGGCCTCGCCTGCCGGTCAGCGCATGCGCCGGTATAAGGATTACGTGGACAAGGAATGCAAGGGCTGCAAGCACATTCGCTACTGCCGGGGCGGCTGTCCGTACAATGCCATTGCACCCACTGGCGGCGAGATCAAGGGCGTAGATCCGCACTGTCTGGCCTACAAGAGGATCTTCGACGAGATCGGAGATCGGTTTAACCAGGAGATGATGGGGTCCTTCGGCCTGGGAATGACCGGATCGCAACCGAGCGCAAGCAGTAGTTCTCGCCCTGGGATCATGTCCTTAATGAAGAGAATGATCGCTAAATAGAATTTTGATTTTTTTTATTTTCACTCTTGAATAGCTGCGGCAACCTCTGCCCCGGAGTATATTTTATTGACTTCCGGCTAAGCTCTTCAGGCCGCAAGTTAACCACATCGGTCGCTATTCTCTTTGGATTAATTGTTGCTCCCAGTTCGGGTTGATTCAATGCTGGACTTTGTACCTAAGCTCCCGGAAGAGTGGGCGCAAAGTTTTGGTGCATCAATGATTTTTCGTTATTATTTTTCATATCGGCTTTAATGTCTTCTGAATGAGCATCATTTTCAGCATTCT
>Ga0074195_1004573_pt1 | contig 11240 bp, 13 predicted proteins | sample EPASupsiteHSE623_FD_64525 | JGI IMG/M metagenome (GOLD analysis project Ga0074195, IMG submission 64525) | Bioremediated contaminated groundwater from EPA Superfund site, New Mexico - Sample HSE6-23 | ecosystem: Environmental > Aquatic > Deep subsurface > Groundwater > Contaminated ...
GTCCGGGCGAACTCGCCCGCGTGGGGCGTGTAGACCGTCTCCCGCGCGATCGGGGCGGGGGCACGGAGCGCGTCCGCGTCGAAGACCGCCCGCCGGCAGGACGGGGCGATGGCTCCCGCGATCCCGGCCGCCGCCGCCCCGAGGCCGTTCCCGACCACGACCGCGTCCGCCCGTTCGGCCTCGGCGACTAGCCGGTCCAGGTGCCCGGCCCAGCCGCCGCCCTCGACCGGGATGGTGATCACGTCGGGGTACGGGAGCGGCGCGGGCGTCGCGACCAGCACGATGTCCGCGCCCGCCCGGAGCGCCGCGAGGCCGGCCAGGTACGGCGCACCCTGGTACGGCCCACCCCCGACCACGAGCACGCGCCCCCCGTCGCCCTTGTGGGCGTCGCTCCGCCGCGGAGAGAGCAGGAGCAGGTCTCCGGGCCCGGCGCAGATCTCGGCCTCGAGCGGGATGCCGATCGGCACCGTCTCCGCCAGGGGCGTCTTCGGGCGGTGGAACGCCAGCACCCGATCCGCCCGGCAGCCCGGCGTCGGAAGATCGGCCGCGAGGACCCGGGCGGGACTCGCGTTCGTCCGTGCGACGAGCGTGGCCGCAGGCTCCCGAAGCGGGGGAGCGGCGCCAATCCCGAGCAGGGCGTCGATCACCAGGTCCGCCTCGCCGAAGAGGGGGTCGAGGGGGCCGACGTCGGACGGGCAGCGCACCCGGTGGACGCGCACCCCCGTCCGGGCGAGGAGGGCGGCCTGGGCCGCGGCCGACGGGGTGAACCCGCCCTCGATCGCGATGACGGCGACCTCCGCCTCTCCCGCGAGGTGTCGGGCCGCAACCATCCCGTCCCCGCCGTTGTTCCCGTACCCCGCGAGCACAAGCACCCGGCCCGCCCGCTCCTCGAGCGCGGCCCGCGCGAGGGCGGCGCCGGCGGCCTCCATCATCTGCAGGGACTCGAGCCCCAGCGCCACCGCGTTCCGGTCGACGGCCCGCATCCGTTCCGCCCCGATCATTCCCCGTTCAGCGAACTCCCGGCAGTTCTCAAGCCTCATGGGTCACCCTTATCCAGTTACAGGGCGTTACTCATACATCAGTATGGGCTTTTCCGAGGAGGTGCGGGGCGCGGCCGAGACGATCCGGAACGCGGAGACGGTCTCGGTGATCTCCCACATCGACGCGGACGGGATCACGAGCGAGGCGATCGTCCGGACGGCGATCGCACGTGCGGGCGTGCCGGTCACGTCGCACTTCGTCCGGCAGCTCGAGCCCCTGACCATGAAGGCCGTGCCCGAGGACGACTCCCTGAAGGTCTTCGTCGACCTGGGCGCGGGCCAGCAGAACCTGCTCGAGGAGCGGGGCCTCTCCGTGGACGAGGTCCTGATCCTCGACCACCACGTGGCCCAGCCCTGCGAGACCCCGTATCAGCAGGTGAACGGCGTCCCGTACGGGCACACGAAGCTCTCGGCCGCCGGCGTCGCCTACTTCGTGGCACGGGAGCTCGACTCCGCGAACGTCGACCTGGCCAAGATCGCGATCGTCGGGAACGTCGGCGACATGATGGCGCGCGAGACCCTCGGGCTCGTGGGCCTGGCGGCCGAGATCGTCGAGGACGGGATCGCCCACGGCTCGGTCCTCGCGATCCGAAAGGACCTGAACTGCTACGGCACCTCGACCCGGCCGGTCCACGTCTGCCTCTCGTACAACGACGACCCCCGGATCCCGGGGATCACGAACGACATGCGGGGGGCCGAGCGGTTCCTCTCGAGGCTCGAGGTCGCCTCCAAGACCGTCGACGGGCGGTACCGGGTCTGGGAGGAGCTCGGACGCGACGAGAAGAAGGCGATCACCTCGGCCCTCGTTCAGCAGCTTCTCGCGAACGGCGAGAGCGTGGACCGGCTCTTTGCTGAGTCGTATATCTTCGTGGACGAGCCCGAGCGCAGCCCGCTCCGGAACGCGTCCGAGTTCGCGACCCTGCTGAACGCCTGCGGCCGGTGGGCGAAGCCCCGGATCGGCTCCTCGGTCTGCTGCGGCGACCGCGGGACGGTCTACCGCGAGGCCGAGTACATGCTCAACAATCACCGGACGATCATCCGGGAGCTGCTCGGGTTCATCCTGGAGACGGGCGTGACCGAGCTCTCGCACCTGCAGTATCTCCACGTCGGCGACCGCTACCCCGACACGATCGTCGGGATCGGGGCAGGGATGGCGCTCGGGAAGCTGAACTGGCGAAAGCCGATCCTGATCATGTGCACGCTCCCCGAGGACCCGACGCTCACCAAGGTGAGCATGCGCACGAACGAGTGGTCCGTGCGGCGCGGAGTCGATCTCCAGGCCGTGCTGACCCTGGCCTCGGGTGAGCACGGCGGGGGCGGCGGGGGCCACCCGATCGCGGCCGGCGCGTTCATCCCCCGCGACGCAGAGGAGGTGTTCATCAATCGTGTCAACGAACTGCTTCGAGACCAGCTCGCATGAGCGTGTCAGGACGATCTCGGACCTCCAGTTCGGGCGCGGCATCGGAGCCGCACTCTTCCCCGACGAGGTCCGGTTCACCCGGTCGACCACGGGCCGGGTCCGGAACGTGATGCTCGGCAAGGAACGGCTCGCGACGATCCGGGCCCAGGACGGGCGGCTCACGCTCGGGATCGTGGGCGCACGGCGGCTGCACGCGGCCCTGCCCGCGCCCTCGTACCGTGTTCTCCTCCTCGACGAGGTCGAGGAGTTCGTCGCGGCCGGCAAGAACGCGATGGCGCGGCACGTGGTGGCCGCGGACCCGGCGATCCGGGCCGGTGACGAGGTTCTCGTGGTCGCCTCGGACGACCGCCTCGTCGCCACGGGGACGGCCATGCTCTCGGGGGCGGAGCTGACGGCATGTATGTATGGCGTCGGAGTCAACGTTAGATCCGGGAGGGAGTAGACGTGTTACCAGGCGGAATCAATCCCAAGCAGATGAAGGCGATGATGAAGAAGATGGGGATGGAGGTCGCCCCGATCGAGGACGTCAGCTCGATCGTGATCACCACCCCCGAAGGCCGGTATATCTTCGAGGGAGGAGCCGAGGTCGTCGCCATGACCATGCAGGGGGTCACGACCTACCAGATCTCGGGCGGCGAACCCCGGTTCGAGCCGGCCGCCGCCGTCATCCCCGACGAGGACATAGCGCTCGTCGCCGAGCAGGCCGCCGTCTCCCGCGACGAGGCCAGGGCCGCACTCGAGGCCGCCGACGGCGACATCGCGGGGGCCATCCTCGCGCTCGCCGAACGGGAGTGAGCCATGTTCGCGGCGGGCGATCGCGTGCTCCTCGCCGGGAACGGGCGTGAGTTCTTCGTCCGGGCGGGCGAGGGAGTCCTCTCGACCGACCTGGGCATGCTTCAACTCGGCGCGCTCGTCGACCTCGAGGAGGGGAGCGCGGTCGAGACCCACCTCGGGAAGCAGTTCACGGCCCGGCGCCCGCGGCCGACCGACTTCTTCGTCCACGCCCGCCGTTCGGGCGCACCCATGCACCCGAAAGAGATCGGGGCCGTGATCGCGAACACGGGCATGAACCGACGCGACCGGGTCCTGGACGCGGGTACGGGCTCGGGGATCGCCGCGATCTACTTCGGCTCGATCGCGGGCGAGGTCGAGACGCGCGAGCGCCGGCCCGAGTTCGCCGCGCTCGCCGAGAAGAACATCCGCGATGCGGGCCTCGAGAACGTCACGGTCGTCGCGGGGGAGATGCTCGAGGCGACGGGCCGGTTCGACGTGGTCCACCTCGACATGGAGTGCCGCGCAGAGCACGTCGTCCACGCCCACGGGCTCCTCGTGCCGGGCGGGTACCTCGCCTGCTACACCCCGTTCATCGAGCAGTTCCAGGCCGTCCACGACGCGGCGACCGGGCTCTTCCCCGAGGTCCGGGCGATCGAGCTGATCGAGCGGGAGATGACGCGCTCGGCCCGGGGCACGCGCCCGTCGACCCGGGTCTGCCATACGGGCTATCTGACCTTCGCGAGGCGATAGGATGCGGCATATCATCTCTGTCCGCGACATGGACCGGAGGGCGATCGACGAGCTGCTCGACCGTGCGGCCGAGATCGAGGCGCGGCGGTACGACCCGAACCTGCTCCGGGGAAAGATCCTGGGCCTCTTCTTCTTCGAGCCCTCGACCCGGACACGGATGTCGTTCGAGTCGGCCATGGCCCGGCTCGGCGGGGTCTCGCTGAACATGGGCTCGGTCGAGGCCTCGTCGGTCGCGAAGGGCGAGACCCTCGCCGACACGATCCGGGTCGTCTCGGGGTACGTCGACGCGATCGTGCTCCGACACCCGAAGGAGGGTGCCGCCCGCCTCGCCTCGGAGTTCGCGTCCGTGCCCGTGATCAACGCGGGCGACGGCGCAGGACAGCACCCGTCCCAGACCCTTCTCGACCTCTATACGATCCGCAAGTCGATGCCGCTCGACGGGCTCCGGATCGGCCTCCTGGGCGACCTCCGCTACGGCCGGACCACCCACTCGCTCGCGATCGCGCTCTCGCTCTACGGGGCCGAGATCGCGGCGGTCGCGCCCAAGGGGCTCGAACTCCCCTCGGGGATCGTCCAGGAGCTGGCCGACCGCGGGACCTCGGTCACCGAGTACAGCGCGGTCGAGGACGTGATCGCGGACCTCGACGTGCTCTACGTGACCCGGATCCAGCGCGAGCGCTTTCCGGACATGGCGAGCTACCTCGATGTCGCCTCGTCCTACCGGATCACGCCCGAGCTCGTCGGGCTCGCCCGCCCGCACATGATCGTGCTCCACCCGCTCCCGCGCATCGACGAGATCGACCCGCGGGTCGACGCGCTGCCGAACGCGAAGTACTTCGAGCAGGCCCACCACGGGGTCTCGGTCCGGATGGCCATGCTCGGCGAGGTGATGGGATGACGCCCGAAGGCCCCCAGGGGCTCCTGATCCGCCCGATCCGGCACGGGACCGTGATCGATCACATCACGGCCGGCCAGGCCCTGAACGTGCTCCGGATCCTCGGTATCACGGGCACGACGACGGAGGAGGTCTCGGTCGCGACGAACGTTGCGTCGGGCCGTGTCGGGCGGAAGGACATCGTGAAGATCGAGAACCGCGAGCTCCGCAAGGAGGAGGTCGACCGGATCGCGCTCCTCGCGCCGAACGCGACCATCAACATCATCCGGGAGTTCACGGTCATCGAGAAGAAGGGGGTCGAGCACCCGCACGAGCTCCTGGGCGTGGTCCGCTGCCCGAACCCGGGCTGCATCTCGAATACGGCCGAGCCGGCCCGCTCGCGCTTCATCGTGGTACCGAACGGCCTGCGCTGCCACTACTGCGACTGGCTGATCTCGAAGGAGATCGCGGCGCACATCCTCTGAGGTCGTCCGCTCATCCGGCGCTGGTCCCCGCATCCGGGCGGAGGCGGCCGTGCTCGTCGATCTCGCCCCGGTGGATCCGGGTCGACGAGATCCACCGTCCGTCCTCGGCAAGGACGCAGGTGATCTGGTGGATGTCGACCTTCTTCTTCCCCCGCTCCCGACGGAGCCGGTTGATCTCGATCGCCACGGGGAGGGTCTCCTCCGAGACCACGAGCGCATCGAAGTCGAGGTCCAGGGCCGACCCGAACCGGTCGGAGAGCGGCTCGATCTCGAAGGCCGCGGTGTACCCCTCCTCGCGGACGAACCGCTCGATCCCGGCCTTCCGGGTCTCGTAGGGCTCCACGGGATGGGTCTTGCTCCCGGCGAAGCGATCCGACGTGAGGCCGATGATCACGCGTCCGTCCGGGCCGGCCAGTGAGAAGGAACGGGCGAGGAGCCGCCGGTGCCCGTCGTGGAGCGGGTCGAAGGTGCCCCCCACCATAATCTTCATGCCCCTTGCGTATCCACTTCTCCGGTAATATGGATGCTGGTACGGTCGGCCTCGAGGTCTTCGTCGCGCCGAACGCGACGGTCCTCGGCGACGTCACGCTCGGAGACCGTGTCGGGATCTGGTTCGGGGCCGTCGTCCGGGCCGACAAGGACCGGATCGCGATCGGCCCCGACTCGAATGTCCAGGACAACTGCGTGGTCCACACCTCGAGCGGCCGCCCCGTGCGGATCGGACGCGAGGTCTCGGTCGGCCACGGAGCGATCCTGCACGGCTGCACGATCGGCGACAGGGTGCTCGTCGGCATGGGGGCGATCGTCCTGAACGGGGCGGAGGTCGGCGAGGACTCGCTGATCGGCGCCGGTGCGGTCGTGACCGAGGGAGCCCGAATCCCCCCCGGCTCGGTCGTCCTCGGCGTCCCGGGGAAGGTCGTGAAGGTGACGACGGACGAACAGCGTGCGGAGATCCGGAAGAACGCGGCGGCCTACGTCGAGCTCGCGGGGCGGTACCGGGATGCCTCCTAGCGTCGTCGTGGTCGGCGGCGGGGTGGCCGGGTGCCAGGCCGCGCTCGACCTCGCGAACCACGGGCTGGAGGTCCACCTGGTCGAGCGGGAGCCATCGATCGGCGGCCGGATGGCCCAACTCGACAAGACCTTCCCGACGAACGACTGCTCGATGTGCATCCTCTCGCCGAAGATGGTCGATCTCTCGCGTCACCCCCGCATCCACGTCCACACCCTCGCCGAGGTGACGGGGGTCGAGGGCGAACGGGGCCGTTTCACGGTGAGCGTGACCGAGCACCCCCGCTTCGTCGACGAGAAGCGCTGCACGGGCTGCGGCGACTGCGTCGGAGTCTGCCCCGTTGAGGTCTACAACCGGTTCGACGCGGGCATCGGGGTGCGAAAGGCGATCTACACGCCCCACGCGCAGGCCGTACCGAACGTGGTTGCGAAGGACCCCGTCCACTGTATCGAGTGCGGGCTCTGCTACGACGCCTGCGGACTCGACGCGATCCGGCGCGAGGACGCGGACCGGGAGGTGACGATCGAGGCGGCCGCGCTCGTGCTGACGACCGGGTACGACCCGATCGACCCCCGGTGCAAGCCCCAGTATCGTTACGGCGAGGACCCGGACGTGATCACAAGCCTGGAGCTCGAGCGGATGATCAACGCGTCCGGCCCGACGGGCGGGAAGCTCCGCCGCCTCTCGAACGGAGAGAAGCCCCGTTCGGTCGTCTTCATCCAGTGCGTCGGCTCTCGCGACCAGCAGCAGGGGCGCCCCTGGTGCTCGGCCGTCTGCTGCATGCAGGCGATCAAGAACGCCCAGCTGATCAGGGAGAAGTCGCCCGGGACGGAGGTCGCGATCTGCTACATGGACGTTCGCGCCTACGGGAAGGGCTACGAGGAGTACTACGAGCGGGCGCGCTCCCTCGGGGTCCGCTTCGTCCGGGGGATGCCCGGCGAGGTCCAGCGCTCGGCGACAGGCCCCCTCAGGCTCCAGGTCGAGGACACGTTCACGGGCGAGATGCTCCTGCTCGAGCCCGAACTCGTGGTCCTCTCGATCGGCCTCCAGCCCTCGGCCGGCACGGCCGCGCTCGCGAGCGCGCTCGGGATCGAGGTCGAGGAGACGGGCTTCTACCGGTCGGCCGACGACCTCTTCAACGCGGTCGAGGCCGGGCGGGGGGGCATCTACCTGGCCGGAGCGGGGGTCGGGCCGAAGGACATCCCCGACTCGGTCGCCCAGGGCGGGGCAGCGGCCGCGAGGGCCTGCATCGACAGCCTGCGGGTGGCCTGAGCGTGGACCGCACCATCTGGTGGAACGGCCCGGCAGGCTCGATCGGCCTCGTGGACCAGACCCTCCTCCCGGCCCGGTACGAGGCGATCGCCTGCGCCGATGTCGACGCGCTCGTCGAGGCGATCCGGGTACTCCGGGTCCGCGGAGCCCCTGCGCTCGGCGTGGCCGGCGCGTACGGAGTCGCGCTCGCGGCCCGGACGGTCGCTGCCCCCTCCTTCCAGGGCTACCTCTCTCGCGTGAGGGAGGTCTCGGGCCGGATGCGCTCGGCACGGCCGACGGCCGTCAACCTCGCCTGGGGAGTGGACCGTGTCCTCGCCGCCATCGGCGACGCGTCCACGGTCGACGAGGTGCGGTCGCGCACCCTCGCCGAGGCCGAACGGATCGCGGAGGAGGACCTCGCCATGTGCCGGGCGCTCGGGGCTCACGGCGCGTCCCTCCTCCCCGACGATGCGACTGTCCTCACCCACTGCAACGCGGGCGCGCTCGCCTGCGTCGCCTGGGGGACCGCGCTCGGCGTGGTCCGCTCGGCGATCGAGGCCGGAAAACGGGTCTCGGTGATCGCCTGCGAGACCCGCCCCCTCCTCCAGGGCGCCCGTCTGACCGCGTTCGAGCTCCGGCGCGACGGGATCCCCGTGACCGTCTGCCCCGATTCGGCCGCCGCGCTCCTGATGCGCGGCGGGGGGATCGATGCCGTGATCGTCGGGGCCGACCGGATCTGCCGCGACGCGGTCTTCAACAAGGTCGGGACCTACATGCACGCCATCACGGCCCGGCACCACGGGATCCCGTTCTATGTCGCGGCCCCCTCGTCCACGCTCGACCCGGTCCTTGCGGGCGCCGAGGTCGAGATCGAGGAACGGGACCGCGATGAGGTCGCCTGCCTCTGCGGCGCGCCGACCGTCCCCCCCGGGGTCCCCGTGCGGAACCCGGCCTTCGACCTGACCCCGATGGAGATGGTCACGGCCGTCATCACCGAACGCGGGGTCTTTCGCGACCCGTCGGACCTCTTCTCATGAGCCTGACCCTTGCCACCCTCTTCGAGCTGATCGGCGAGCTCGCCGTGCTGGCGGCCCTCGTGGTCATCGTGGTGGCGCTCGTCCTGCTCTTCCTGACCCTCGCCTCGATCCGCTCCGGCCGGCTCTACTTCCCGCGCCTCCTCCGACCGGGCCTCACGGCACTCGAGGGTGTGATGCGGGCGCTCTTCAAGGCGGTCGGGCTCGAGGACCAGGAGATGCTCGGGTTCTTCGTCAAGCTCGGCAACACCATGAACGCGCAGGCCTTCGCCGAGGTCCCGGTGGAGGAACGGACGATCTTTCTCCCCCAGTGTCTCCGGAACGCCCGGTGCCCGGCGGACCTGACCCCCGAGGGGCTTCGCTGCAAGCGCTGCGGCCGCTGCACTGTCGGCGAGGCGATCGACGTGCTCGAGGGGCTGGGCTACCGGGTCTTCATCGTGCCCGGCTCCTCGTTCATCAAGCGGATGGTAAAGAAATACCGCCCCCGCGCACTGATCGGGGTCGGGTGCCTGGCGGAGGTGAAGGAGGGGCTGGAGATGGCCGACAGGCTCGGGATCATCGGCATGGGCGTCGTGAGCCTCAAGGAGGGATGCGTCGAGACCCTGGTCGACTGGAACACGCTCTACGAGGTCGCCCTGCTCGGGCTGCCCCCGTCAGCCGTTCCCGAAGACCTTCACCTGCCGGCCGAGAAGTAGGCCGCTCGTGATCCGGCCGTGGATCAGGATCAGCCCCTCGGTCCGGACGTCGCCGACGGTCACGCCCGGCCGGAGCAGGACCGTCCCCGCGGTCTCGATCGCGTGAACGTGGGCCCCGTCGGCGACCGTGACGTCCCCTGTTGCCGAGAGCGGTCCCCGGACGGCTGCGTGGTGTCCGATCGCGGCCTCCCGGCAGACGACCCGTCCGCCGACCGTGCCGTTGGGGCCGAGGTCGAGCCGACCGTTCACGACCAGGTCTCCCCAGACATGGCAGTCGGCCGGAAGGATCAGATGCCCGGGCACGCGGAGGTTTCCGTCGAAGACCGCCTTATTTTCGGCGAGAAAGACCTCGCCGCACCGCTTCAGTCGCGCCGGCCCCATTCACCCCGTATATTCGCGTCCGAAGGGTATCAGGGTTGTGCGAGCACGGCAGCGATCGCGAACGCGGCGAGGGCGAGGAACATCCCGGCCTTGAGCAGGGTCGCGGCCCGGCGCTCGCGCACGCAGTCCCCGGTCAGGCACGAGAGGGCCCGGACCACGCCGCCGAGGATCAGGAGATCGGCCGGCGCGATCAGGACCAGGTACGGCAGGCCCCAGGCCGGATAGGGGACGGCCGAGGCGGCGATTCCGGCGAGAGCGAAGAGGAACGCGAGCCGGACCGTCGGCCGGACTCCGAACCGGACGGGGAAGGTCCGGGCCCCGCCCTCGCGGTCGCCCTCGACGTCCTCGGCTGCCTTGAGGAGCTCGCGGGCGACCGTGCCGAGGAAGGTGATCAGCGCGAGCGGCAGCACGACCCGGACGCCGTCGAGCCCGACGGCGACCCCGCCGAAGAGGAAGACCGAGGCCGAGAGGTACGCGACCGCGAGATGGCCGGCGAGCGCGATCCTCTTGAGCCGGGCCGCGTAGAGCCAGAGCAGGGCCGCGTTGCCGATCGCCAGCAGGCTCGGGGCCACGCCGGCCGGCACCGCGGCCAGGCACCCCCCGACCGATAGGAGTGCCGCGTAGCGGAGCGCTCCCTGCTCGGAGACCTGCCCCGATGGGATGGGCCGGTCGGGCCGGTTCACCCGGTCGATCGCGGCGTCGAAGTAGTCGTTGACCGCGTTCCCCGCGCCGGTGACGAGGAAGACGCAGCAGAAGAGCCAGCCTGCGACCGGGCCGAGCTCGCCGCCTGCGATGAGGAACGCGAGCGGTGCGACCAGGCCCGAGACCACGGCGTTCGTGGGGCGGAGGATCGAGAGATAACCGGACGACACGGGTAGAGCGGGCGTGGAGGGATTTGAACCCCCGACCATCAACTTAGGAGGCTGACGCCCTATCCTGACTAGGCCACACGCCCAATGCCTCAATACGTCAGCCGTCAGAGGTATAATGCTTGCGCGATACAGATGCCCCGGGCACGATGGTGCTCGTCCCGATCACGGAGGGCGGTACGACGCTCCTCGTCCCGGCTCCGGACCCGTCCGCCTCGTTTCCTCCGGGCTCCGCCCCGGTCTTCTACAACCCCCGGATGGCCCTCAACCGCGACGCGACCGTGCTCTTTCTCCGGTCCCTCTCCGAGGGTGCGCGGCCGGCCGAGTACCTCGACGCCATGGGAGCGACGGGCCTGCGCGGGCTCCGCGTGGCCGGGGAGGCCGGGGTGCCGGTCGTGATCAACGACCGGAGCCCGCGGGCTCTCGGCCTCGCCGCGACGAACGCCGAACGGCTCGGGCTCACGGTCGAGACCGTGCGATCGGATGCGAACGCCCTGATGTCGTCGCGCCGGTTCGGCGCGGTCGACCTCGACCCCTTCGGCTCGCCGGCACCGTTCACTGACGCGGCCTGCCGTTCTGCGGGCCGGGACCCCTTCGTGACCCCGGCGGACACCGCCCCCCCCCCCCCCCCCCCCCCCCCCCCCCCCCCCCCCCCCCC
>Ga0074195_1004574_pt1 | contig 11236 bp, 13 predicted proteins | sample EPASupsiteHSE623_FD_64525 | JGI IMG/M metagenome (GOLD analysis project Ga0074195, IMG submission 64525) | Bioremediated contaminated groundwater from EPA Superfund site, New Mexico - Sample HSE6-23 | ecosystem: Environmental > Aquatic > Deep subsurface > Groundwater > Contaminated ...
CAACTGCGTAAGTCCTAAAATTATAAGAGAGGAGCTGCTCTTGTTCCTCCTACCACAACAGTAATCTCCCAGAATATCCGATAAAACTTCATGGATTCGAGCGCGCCACAATCCGCTGCCAGCCGAGTTATTCGAGAAGGCGAACTCACATCTAAGGACGCTGATCCTATTTGCAGTTAGTCCAAGATCCCCACGCCACCTCTGCAGAAGAGGTCTTAAGGGCTCTGAGATCCAATCCTGATGGCCTCAGCCAATCGGAAGTAACTGAGCGGCTAAAAAGCTATGGTCCAAACAGCCTTCCTAAGCCCAGGTTACCGAGCGTGGCCACATACTTCATGCGCCAGTTCTTGAGCCCTCTGATCTATATCTTGCTGCTAGCTGCTATTGTATCCCTGTTGCTTGGAGAATGGCAGGATTCTATCTTCATATCTGTAGTCCTCATCATCAACGCCATCATCGGCACTGCCCAGGAGTACTCAGCCGAGCGTAGCGCCGAGGCTCTTAGAAGCCTGGTCAGGACCAGAGCCAGGGTGGTCAGAGATGGAGATGAGTTTGAGGTTGATGCTGAGGAGCTGGTCCCAGGGGACGTAGTCCTCCTCGAGTCCGGCGGAAAGGTGCCGGCAGATGTCAGGCTGATCTCTGCCCAAGGCCTGGAGGTGGATGAATCACTGCTCACTGGAGAATCCCTGCCTGATCCCAAAGATCCTACACTCATCTTCGATCCATTTACGCCTTTGGGCGACAGGGAGAATATGGCTTTTGCCGGAACGCTTGTGACATCTGGCAGGGCCAGGGGTGCAGTAGTAGCTACAGGCACAAGCACAGAGGTTGGCGGCCTGGCAGCATCCCTCGCGGGAAAGGCAGAGACTAAGCCCCCCCTGATACTTCGCATGGAGAGGTTCAACTCCAGAATAGCAATCGGCGTCGCACTTGCAGTTGTTGTCATCTTCGCCGTAGAGATCTACAGAGGAGAGCCTCTTTATGATATCTTCCTCCAGTCTGTGGCACTGGCAGTGGCAGCAGTTCCTGAGGGCCTGCCTGTCGCACTGACCGTAGCACTGGCTATAGGCATGTCCCGCATGGCCAAGAGGAACGTCATCGTACGAAGGCTCGTGGCAGTCGAGGCACTTGGATCTTGCAACTACATAGCCTCGGATAAGACTGGAACGCTCACAGTCAACCAGCTAACAGTTAAACTCATTGCAATCCCGGGCCAGGACCCTTGGGAGGTCACAGGGGAGGGCGCATCTCCAAAAGGCGAGGTCCTGACTTCCGGCCGCCGACTGACGGCTGGCGAGAAGACTATTTTGGAAAGGCTGTCCAGAGCCTCAGTGCTGGCCAATGAGGGCTTTGCGGGTTTCAGAGGTGGCCAGTGGGAATATCACGGGGACACTGTGGATGTGGCCCTGCTGGTTATGGCTCAGAAAGCAAAAGCAGGAGGCAACCAGCAGGAAGAGCAGAAGGCCTTTCCGAGGCTTGCCCAGATACCCTTCGAGTCACAGCGCCAGTTCTCGGCCACGCTTCACCAGGGGCCGGAGGGAAGAATAGCCTTTGCCAAGGGCTCTCCAGAGAAGATCCTGAAGATGAGCAGCAGCATGGCAACGCCGGATGGTGACAGGCCATTGGATTCAAAGGCGGTCGAGAACCTGGCCCAGGACCTGGCTGCTGTAGGCTACCGTCTCCTGGGAATAGCATCGGGTAAGTATCCAGAAGGAGAGGAGTTCAAAGAGGACCTCCTCAAAGGCCTGACCTTCCTCGGCTTGGTGGGGATGATAGATCCCTTAAGGCCTGAGGCCAAGGGAGCAGTTGATGCCTGCAAGAATGCCGGTGTTCAGGTTGCTATGGTCACGGGAGATCATCCTGCAACGGCATTGGCCATTGCAAAAGAGCTGGAGCTGGCGGAGAGCCCCGATCAGGTGATCACCGGACCGGATCTAAAAGAGGCGGAGGTGAAGGGAGAGGAAGCCGTTGATGCCCTAACCACAAGGGGCAAAGTCTTTGCCCGCGTCGAGCCTCAGCAAAAGGTGATCATAACTCAGTCTCTGGTAAGGCAAGGAAAGCTGGTTGCAGTAACCGGCGACGGCGCCAACGATGCTCCTGCTCTTCATGCAGCTCATGTGGGAGTGGCTATGGGCAAGGGTGGGACTGATGTTGCCAAAGAGAGTGCCGACCTCATCATCACTGACGATAACTTCGCCTCCATAGTATCCGGGATAGAGGAGGGCAGAATAGTTTACGGAAATGTGCGAAAAGTCATCTTCTTCTCTGTGTCCACTGGTGCGGCAGAGATCTTCCTCTTTATTCTGGCGCTGGTGTTCAACATGCCCTTGCCTCTTCTTGCAGTTCAGTTGCTCTGGCTAAATCTTGTGACAAATGGCATCCAGGACGTAGCTTTGGCCTTCGAGCCGGGAGAGGGAAACGAGATGAGTAGACCTCCAAGGCCGCCAGAAGAGCCGATATTCGACCGTCTCATGGTGGAGAGAATGGCTATGGTTGCAGCAATCGTAGGAGGTCTGGCCTTTGCAGCTTATTACTGGCTCATATCCATCGGCTGGAGTCTGGACGACGCCAGGAACACAACGATGCTGCTCATGGTCCTCTTCGAGAACGCAATGGTATTCACAAGCCGCTCAGAGCAAAAATTGGCCTTCAGCACAAGCCCCCTAAGGAACCCTCTGCTCCTCTTCGGCACACTGGCAGCAACACTCATCCATGTGGCCGCTATGTATATTCCCTGGTTAAGCGATGTCCTGCAAATTCATCCGGTGCCCCTGGATCAGTGGACAGAGCTTCTGGGAATAGCCCTGGTGGTCTTCGCTGTAATGGAGGTTTATAAGCTTCTGCGCAGGCGTTTTTTCTGAGACGTTATCCGACAACTACCCAACTTTCGTAACTGAGCAATTTTCAAGGCCTATCAAGCTTTGCGGCTCATAAGTTTTATGAAGGGTCCACAGAGAACGATTGTTCTTGGCGATTGCGTTTAAGCAAATTTGAAGCCTACTAACCCCATTACTTATTTTGTCTTTTTATCGAACAGTAAATCAACAAAAAGTTTTGCAAAGGACATTATTATTAGTCATATTACACGATTATTAGTATATATTTTAAGGGTAACAATTTAATATTTAGAACCGGCAGGGGGTACTACCAAGGAGGGAAGACATGTCTTTGCAAGAAGTAAGGAAGCAGACAATTGATTCTCTGAGCCTCAAAGATACCACTGCCAACCCGGCCCCGCTGGGGCTACTCGGCTTCGGAATGACGACAGTGCTGCTGAATATCCACAACGCCGGTTACTACGAGCTTAACACAATGATCCTGGCTATGGGCATATTCTACGGAGGAATTGCCCAGATATTTGCCGGATTGATGGAGTGGAAGAAGAACAACACTTTCGGAACCACGGCTTTCACATCCTACGGCCTCTTCTGGCTCACCCTTGTGGGCCTGATATTCCTGCCAAAGCTTGGCTTAGGTGAGGCCACCTCAGAGCCCGCGATGGTTGCGTACTTCTTCATGTGGGGCCTGTTTACCTTCATCATGTTCCTCGGCACACTCAGGCTCAACAGGGCGCTGCAGTTCGTGTTCCTCTCACTTACCGTCCTGTTCTTTCTTCTGGCCATCAGAGACTACACCGGCAGCGCAGCCATAGGAACCCTGGCAGGCTACGAGGGCATCATCTGCGGATTCTCTGCAATCTACACAGGCCTGGCTCAGGTCATCAACGAGGTCTACAAGAAGGTTATCGCACCGCTGGGCCCGGTATAAGAAAGCTAAGTGAAGCAGCTGAAATGAGATCGCGAATGGCGATCTTTTCCCATTTTTGTCTTTTCAAAAGGCGCGTTTTATAAGCTACAAATGTTACGTTACCCCTGAAACTCTCACGAACTTTATAACTGGATGAGCTTGCTATGTTGGGAGAAGAACTCCTTATGACGATTAACCTATAATGATTAAAGCAGGCGCCACGTGTTACTGATCGATCGATAAGTCTCGTTTTTTTGCCAAAATGTCCTTCATACAATTGAGCCTGCTTTCCCAACTTATTAAACATACTCGAGAAAGACAGCGCGCTTAGACGAATTCTCGAGCAGATTAATGATATTATTTCTGCAAAAAAAGGTAAATAATTCCCTACGAGAACAGAAACAGAAGCGACTAATCGATGGCCAGCTTAGTTCCTGCAGAGACTGATCGCTTATAAGGCACATTCACAGTTAGCAGGCCGTTAGAGTACTCTCCAATGGCTTTATTGGTATCCACTGGTCCCGGCAGGGCGAAGGCTCCCTTGAATGTTACATCTTCTGATTTGGCGATTACAAAGAAACCGTCCTCCAGGAACCTGAAATCTATTTCTTCCTTCTTTACGCCTGGCAAATCTATCTGAATGTTTAAGGCCTCGCAGTTCTCATCGTTGAACATGCATACATCCGGAGCTATCACTCTCTCTGTCATAAAAGACCTCCAATAAGTATAAGAGGGGATTTCATTTAAAACTTTTTCTAATACTTCTTACCCATTTGAACAGGTCGAGTTGGCGGTTTCATTCAAAGGCGTATTGCCAGCCTTTGCTTAGGATGCGGTATGGCAAACGGCAAAAAATCTTATGCGATATGTGCTTTCCGTTGACAATCGTTCAATAAAAAAATTTTTCTAATGTTAGTTTCGTTTATTCGAGGATATATACATCAAGATATGCATTTTTTCGTGCTCTGAGTGGTAGAGTGTGAATGTCAAATAATTCATTAACTAAGATGAAATAATAGCATGCAGAGGCTCTAAGGTTCGAGCCAGAATACTACTGTTCATTTTATTTCGTGTTATTATTTTACTAACTTACTTTACTATTCTATCTACTCAAGCGGACGCTTTTAACTTTCTCATGAAATTCCCGAAGCCATATAGAGTAAAATTTATATATGATAGATGATAAGATAGATTGTGGATCCGGGGAATTCTTAGACTTTTAAAGTCATCCATCCCCTCAAGATGAATAGACCCGGATCCTCCCCTCGAATATTCTTCTTAAGGCTACTCCCTTCACTCCTGGCTTTCCATCACATTCCATCCAATTTAAATTCTTTAAGATCAAAGCCCTATGGATAGCATGATAGAGATTCCTACTAAGAAATCTATAGAGGTAGTTGATATTACCTCTCAGGTGCAAAAAGCCGTAGAAGAGAGCAAGCTGGAGAACGGACTCTGCCTGGTTTTCACACTTCATACTACTACTGGGGTAGCCATAAACGAGGGTGAACCAGGCCTGATCCAGGACATCCTGAACCTCATGAGTGCGCTTGTGCCGCAGGGCGTCGGATATATGCATGACAGGTCGGACGGAAATGCTCATGCCCACCTGCAGGCGGTGCTGCTAGGAAACAGCGCCACAATTCCAGTCGAGAAGGGAAGGCTAATCCTGGGAACCTGGCAGAGGATACTCTTCTTAGAGCTGGACGGACCAAGGCGGCGCAGGGTTTACGTTAAGATGATATCTGATTAATTCTTTGTGATCTCTGTGCTCTTTGTGGTTTATAGCAGTAGTTATTAAATAAAAATGAAAGCTATGGAGCGCTTCTGTTAAATGGGCGCTCCTGTGGTCCGGGTGAGCTCCCTGAAGGCGGCCATGAGCTCCTTTGTGACCGGACCCGGCTTGCCTCCGCCTATGATCCTGCCATCGACCTTAGTAACAGGCGCGACCTCAGCTGCAGTGCCTGTGACGAAGACCTCATCGCCCGTGTAAAGGTCAAACAGCCCCAGGTCTCTCTCCAAAACCTCAATGTCCCGAGCTCTGGCCAGATCGATGACCGCCTCTCTGGTTATGCCCTTGAGGTTGTTGATTGTGTAAGGAGTGAATATCCTGCCGTCTTTGATGACGAATATATTGTCTCCGCTGCCCTCAGAGATTCTTCCCTGGGCATCGAGGATGATGGCCTCATTGCCTCCTTTTATGTTGGCCTCGATCTTGGCCATGATGTTGTTCAGGTAGTTGAGGCTCTTGGTGTTGGGCGGCAGAGAGTCTGGCGAGTTTCTGCGAACGGTAACGGTAACTGCTGTCAGGCCGACCTCGTATAAATCGCCGTACATGGCTCCCCACTCGACGGCTATTATGAGGACCGTCGATGCGCAGCACTTGTTGGGGTCAAGTCCCAGATCTCCGATCCCTCTGGTAACTATGGGGCGGATGTAGGCATTCTTGAGGTTGTTCTTGCGCAGAGTTTCAAGGATGGCCTCTGCCATCTCATCCTGGCTCATGGGTATGCAGAGCATGATGGCCTGAGCTGAGTCGAACAGCCTTTTGACGTGCTCCTTTAGTCTAAAGACCCGGCCTCCGTAGGCCCTTATTCCCTCGAAGACTCCATCGCCGTAGAGGAAGCCGTGGTCGAAGACAGAGACAGCGGCCTCATCCGCCGGAACATATTTGCCGTTAACATAAATAAGATTCATAGGGCATCCTCTTCTCGGACTATCACCGAGAATAAATGCATTTTGATCGCTCGGAGCTCGGCTGTCGGAATCGATGGGTTTATTAGCAAAGGAGAGAAGCTTGATGGCTACTCTTCGCGGGGTTTTAAGCTATGGCAAGACTTGGTTTCGTTGTCTCGGAGTTCAATAGGGATATCACTTATCAAATGGAGCTGCTCGGCAGAGAGCATGCGCAGTTCCTGGGAGCTGAGGTGGCATCGGTCGTTTATGTTCCTGGCGTCTACGATATGCCGATCGCCGTCAAGAAGATGCTCCGTCGCGACGACATCGATGCAGTGGTAACCATAGGCTGCGTGATTCAGGGAGAGACTGCCCATGATGAGGTAGTGGTGCAGCATGCAGCACGAAAGCTGATGGACCTGTCCCTGGAGTTCGATAAGCCTGTGACTCTGGGAATCACTGGTCCTAAGATGTCCAGGCCTGACGCACACAGGCGCGTGGATTATTCAAAACGCGCAGTCGAGGCTGCGGTCAAACTGCTCCAGAGGCTGGGCGGTGAGTAGCCTTGGTATCGGTTAGGCTGGCCTCCATCCATGAGTCGACGACTCTGAAGATCTCGGCCATGGCCAAGAAGCTGAACGCCAGCGGACTCGATGTAATAGACATGGGTGTAGGCGAGCCGGATTTTGATACTCCCAGGTACATCATAGAGGCTGGCTGCAGCTCCATTCGAGCAGGTGAGACTCATTATGCACCTACAGCTGGCATTCCAGAGCTTAGGAAGGCCATCGCAGATAAGTTCCACAACGAGAACAAGCTGAAGGTCACCGCAGACGATGTGGTTGTGACGCCAGGCGCGAAGATGGCCGTTTTTGCTGCCATTCAGGCGCTCATACAGGAGGGCGACGAGTGCATGATGATCGGACCGTCCTGGGTGAGCTATGAGCCAAGCGTGGCATTTGCCGGTGGCCAGGTCGTCTGGGGAAATGTGGACGAAAATTTCATGCCCTTGGACCTAAGCGAGAGCATCACCTCAAAGACAAAGCTCATCATCGTCAACTCTCCAAGCAACCCCACAGGAGCGGTCTTCGATAGGCAAATTCTAAAAGAGATTCGCGATTTGGCCTGCGATCACAATCTCTATGTCATATCGGACGAGATATACGAGAAGATTATCTACGATCATGAGCATATCAGCATCGGCTCAATGGACGGCATGGATAGTAGAACTATAACTGTAAACGGCTTCTCTAAGGCTTATGCCATGACCGGATGGCGCCTTGGCTATATGACGGGCCCCAAGGATACAGTGAAATGGGTAACCCGCCTGCTTTCCCATTCCGTCTCACAGGCAGCAACCTTCGTCATGAGGGCTGGTCTTACAGCTATACAGGGGCCGCAGGACGATGTCTCGGCAATGGTGAAGGAGTTTCGGGCGCGAAGGGACCTCTTAGTCGCAGGCCTCAGGGAACTGGGCATTCCCTGCGGCATGCCCGGCGGGGCTTTTTACGTATTTCCTGATGTCTCTGGGTTTGGCGGCGGAGATGCATTCACAGATAAACTCCTCAAGGACGCACTGATAGCGGCCACGCCTGGATCGGCGTTCGGGCCGGGCGGGGCAAAATATGTGCGTCTGTCCTACGCAACCTCGCAAGAGCGGTTGAAAGAGGCACTGGAAAGGATAGAGAAGATAATGAGATGAGTCTTTTAAATTTAAATTTTTCAGCATTCTGTAATGAGTTATCAGCTATTATTAAGGATTAATCGACAATTATTAATATTATTTATGCTCTTCTTGCCCCCGTGGCAAGGACAAAACTCAATTTTTTGGCCGATAAGACGATAGGTATAATCGGATGTGGCCACCTCGGACGCACACTTGCAGCAGAGCTAGTAGCTCACGGCCTCCCCAAAGAAAAACTCCTGGTATCCTACGGCGGAAGTGCTTCCACGCTTGAGCGAATAAGAAAGGCAGGCTTACTGGAAAACATCTCAGATAATGCAGAGATATGCGGGAAATCAAATATCATATTCATCGCAGTCAGGCCTCAGGCCATTGAAAGGCTGAAAGGGCTTTCTTTTTCGAAGAATGCTCTAGTAGTTTCTTGCATGGCAGGCATCTCCTCAACCTCTCTCAAGAACACGCTTGGAATCGATGTTATCAGAATAATGCCCAGCGGTCCTGACACGATCAAAGATAGGAAAGGCATCGTGGCAGTCTATCCTCGCAGTGATATTCTCAGGGATATTCTTCCCGGCATAGGTCTAAAGGTCTTCGAGCTGCCGGAGGAGGAGATGATGCATGCCTTTACAGTCGGTGTATGCCTGCCTGCGGCTCTTCTCGCTGCTGGAAGAATGGAGTTAGGCACAGCCCATGCAGTGAAAATTATGGAAAAAGAATATCCCGGTTTTGAAGAAATTTACACATGGGCTAAAGGCGTTTTGCCCAACTTCGATTCTGATGAGGAACGGGAAGAGTATATAAAGAAAATGAGCACAAAAGGCGGAATTACAGAAGCTATAATCGATAGCCTGAATTCCGGAAGCACATTCATAACAGCCATAAGGATGGGCGCTGCAAGAAGCAGGGAAATCTCTGCCAGAGAACCTATTTTCGATACATCAACCACCTGTTCAGATACATGAATAGAAGAGTGTACCTGTTCGCTTTATATACTTGAACTGCCATTGAGGGACCATGGGCCGCAAAGGGCAGATACAGTTTACACTATATCCGCCATCTAAAGATATTATAGATGCTTGGGAAGAGGAGGCCAAAAAATTCGGCCTGTCTGCGAGCCAGTACGTCATCGAGATGGCCGACCTGGGTCAGCAGTCGAAAGCTGCAGCTCCTCGAAGTAACGTCTTAGAAGAGAATAAAGATCTTCGTGAAGAGAACCAGAAATTGCGCGAGGATCTCAGGCGTGCTACGATGCTCCTGGAGAAGTATGAAGCAGACCTCTACAAGCTGAAGTTCTCAGGGTTCTCCGAGATTGACGCAGAAGAGGCCGAGCAGTATGACGAGGTCCTCGTGGAACTGCTCCGCAGGGGCCGCACCATCAATAGCTACGAGATCCTGAAAGCCCTTGAGATCGACCCAAAGGATAGCGCTGCAGTGAAGCTGATCCAGAACCAACTCGAAGAGTTGAGGCGCTTCGGCTTGGTCAAGGAGACGGCAAATGGGTGGAGATGGGTTGATTGAGAGGTTCCCCGCCTCTAGTACAGCAGTTCGGAGAGGATTGCAAGCTTCGCGGCATCCGCAATGTAACTCATGTAGTTTATGCTCGCCTGTTCTGTGAATTCCTCTCAGAGAGAAATGTGGATCCACTTTTCGTAGAGAAAAAAGACTTGAAAGCATATCTCCTGCGGATGCAGGAGAGCGGCGTGAAGTATACTACCATCGAAAGGGCATTCGCCTCGCTCTCCAGCTTTTATGCCTTCCTGGAGGACGATGAGCAGATAGAGAGTAATCCTCTGCCGGCCTTCCGGCGGCGCTATGTTCGCCAGTACAAAGAGGATGGCTGCAAGGAGAGGCGGCAGCTAATATCTGTAGAGCAGGCATCTATGCTGGTGAACTCGACCCTGAATACGAGGGACCGGGCTATTATCACGCTCCTGCTAAAAACCGGCATGCGAAGGGGCGAATTGTGTGCTCTGGATGTCCATGACGTAGACCTGGAAAAGATGGAGATTCGGCTCAAGCCCACGGCCAAGAGAAGCAATCTGCTGCTCTTCTTCGACTATGAGGCGGCCGAGGTTCTCCAGACCTGGCTGCGATCCAGGAAGACTCGGAACAAAAATGGAATAGATGCGCTGTTTCCCAGCAGGTGGGGAACCAGGTTAAAAGGAAGAGAGATAGAGAATATCATGAAAAAGCATGCGGAGAGGGTGGGGCTGCATAAAAAAGACGGGCGGCTGGAGGAGAAGTTCGGCCCGCATTGCTGCAGGCACTGGCTGACAACTCATTTGCTTAGGTCTGGAATGCGCCGCGATTATGTAAAATGGATACGAGGGGATTCTATGGGTGAAGCTATCGATATCTATTACCACGTGGATGAGGAGGATGTCAGGAAGGAATACCTCGCTCATATACCTCAGCTGGGGGTGTAAAATTTTTGCGTTTGTAAAAAAGATCTCAGAACCGAAGGAGGGAGAGATTCGGAGGCTTCGTCAACGGTCTGGGGTTTATGGAAGACAAGTTTAGAGAAGCTCATAAGCTGCTTGGAGAAAAAGATTGGGCAGACCCCGAAATATCTGCATTAAGGGAGAAATTAATTGCGATATTTAATATTCCAAGGGAAGAGGATTAGGCACAAATGAGGAAGTGGTGGATGTGAAGCGATATAAAATCGAGCTATCTCAAGTGGTCGAGGTATTGGCGGAAGATGATAGCGCGGCCATTCACGAGGCGTTTAGGAAGGCAAGCCCTGTCATGAATATAAAGATATTGGAAGAGCAGGGCGCTTAGAGTCAGGTGCTAAAATGGCCACTAGACGAACATACGATATTTGCCAGAGAGAGGTCCCGCTTGGCTATTCACCGGCTAGGCTAGAATATGATCCTGGAGATCTAAAGACCATGGGCGAAGATCGCCTGGAACTAGACCTCTGCATGGACTGCAAGAAATTAATCTATCTGAAATTGGCACAATTAATAGATGAGATGCAGACGGGAAAGGAGCAGAGAGCAAATGAGAATAGCATTAGATGAACCAGGCGCCACCAAACTCAATGAAGCTATAAAGGCAGCAGGCATAGTTTTCGTGGGCCATGAGGACCTCGTCATAGGCTATTTTGATACCGATGGTGAGGTA
>Ga0074195_1004575_pt1 | contig 11235 bp, 8 predicted proteins | sample EPASupsiteHSE623_FD_64525 | JGI IMG/M metagenome (GOLD analysis project Ga0074195, IMG submission 64525) | Bioremediated contaminated groundwater from EPA Superfund site, New Mexico - Sample HSE6-23 | ecosystem: Environmental > Aquatic > Deep subsurface > Groundwater > Contaminated ...
CGCAAGCCACTCCGGTAAGATCATCGGTAAGCCGTGTGCGGGAAAACCGCATGCACGGTTTGAAAGGGGAAGTCGGCCGCGGAGCCGCCTTTGTGCGGAAACCGAGCTGATGACTACCAATGGACGGAAAGAAGACGAAGGCCTATCTCCGGATCGGCGACAAAAGGCACCTCCTGGACCGGACCGTCACCGTCGTCGGGCGAGAAAAAGGGGTTCATATCCAGATCGAGGACCCCAAGGCTTCCGGGCGCCATGCGCTCATCATCCGTGACGGTGACCGATTCGTTCTCTACGACTTCAAGTCGTCCAATGGCGTCCGGGTGGACGGGAAGAGGGTCGATTCCCAGACGCTCCTTCGGGATGGCCAGACCGTGGAGATTGGCCGTTGCCTGCTGGCGTTCGATCAGCCCGGCTCGGGTCCGTCCACCCTCGAGATCGGGAGCTCGAAACCTCCGGACGGAGGCTCCGGCGAGGAGACTTCCGTGCCGCCATCGTTCGGCTCTCTCTCCGCCAGGGTTTCCAACGAAGAACTCCTGAGGAAGGCCATCGAGAAAGACGTCCACACCCTCATTCGCGAACGCCCGGCAGAGGAAGACTTGATCTCAAAGCTCCTCATCCTCTACAAGGTCTCGAATATCGTCAACTCGATCGTCGACACCGACCTCCTTCTCGATCAGATCGTCGACCTGGCGTTGAAGGTCATGTCTGCCGATCGGGCGTTCATCATGCTCGTGAATCCTCAAGGAAAGCTCGACATCAAGGTTTATCGCGCCAAAAAACACGACGGATCGACCTCGCACCGTCTTCGTGAGGAGGACCAACGGGAGGGCGTTGAACCGGACGAGTCTCTGACTTTTTCGAGGTCGATTGCCGAGAGCTGCTTCTCCACGGGGGAAGCCGTGTTCACGAACGATGCTCTGGCGGACGCGCGGTTCTCGTCGGCCAAGTCTTTGCAGATCTACAACATCATGTCGGCCATGTGCACTCCCCTTACGTTCCGTGGATCACGGAAGGGAGTCCTGTATACCGACAATCGGAGAAGCTCGAATTCGTTCACGTCATCCGATTTCCTCCTCTTGCAGGCTTTTGCGGAACAGGCAGCCATCGCCATCGAGAACTCACTGTTGCTTGCCGACCTGAAGGCCAGTCTCGAGAAGATCAATACTCAGCAGGAAATGCTGATTCAGTCAGAGAAAATGGCGTCCATGGGGCATCTGGCCGCTGGTCTCGCGCACGAGATCAGGAACCCTCTGACGGTCCTCGTCGGTTACGTGGAACTGTTTTTCATGAGACACGACGCCACTTCACCATTCTTCAATAGCATGCGCGTGATGGCGACCGCCGTCAATCACATGCACGAGATCGTGAATGGCCTTCTGGAATTCGCCCGTAAAGGGCCCTTGCAGAAAAAGGCCGTGTCGGTGAACCAGGTTGTGGAGGAGACTCTGCGTCTGGCAGGTCCGGCCCTGTCGGAGAACCAAAGGCTGCTGGTGGAAAAGGATCTGGCTGTGGGGCTTCCCGACGTGATGATCGACCAGAGGCAGATCCAGCAGGTCTTTCTGAATCTCGTTTTGAACGGGATGCAGGCCATGCCCGACGGAGGGACTCTCAGAGTCCGAACCTACGCGATGCAACCGATCGGATCTTCCGAGGGCATGCCAGCATCGCACGTGATGGTGGCGTTCGAGGATACCGGGATCGGGATTCCCCAAGAGAAGCAGTCGCAAATCTTTCAGCCGTTTTTCACCGCGGGCAAGAAGGACGGAACCGGTCTTGGACTCACGATCTCGAAATCGATCGTGGAAAACCACCGGGGCACCCTTTCGTTCACATCGGCCGCGGGAATAGGCACTTCGTTTCTTGTCTCTTTTCCTGTCGGTCCTGATGAATAGGCCTTCGATGAAGCAGGTCCGGTCAGTCCGGAAAGATGGGCTTTGCGAACGGTGGTTCAGGGCGGGCGAACAGGAAGCCCTGGAAAAGGTCGCAACCGGCCCCCACGAGTGTTTCCACCTCGGGCAGCACTTCTGTACCTTCCGCGATCACGATCATCCCGAGGTCGGCGCAGAGCTTGATCATCGACTCGACAATCCTCTGTTTCGTGGTGTCGACATGGATGCCGCGGATCAAGCCCATGTCCAGCTTGACGACGTCCGGCTGGAGAAGAGCGAAGTTGTTGAGACCCGCATACCCCGAGCCCAGGTCGTCTAACGCGATGCGAAATCCGGCGTTTCTGAGCCGCTGGATACAGGTGGGCACGTCTCGAATCTCGGCGAGCGAGGCGCGTTCCGTGATTTCCAGAACGATCCGTCCGGAAAATTTGGCGAATTCGGACTGGGTCGAATAGAGGTTCTCGTCCTCGAGATCGCGGGCGTGCAGATTCACGAAAACGAGAAAGTCCGCTGGCGCCGTGGAAAGCGTCGTCGCCACGTGGCGCCTGATGGCTCGCCCAAGATCGGTCAGTCGTCCGAGTCTCTCCGCGGCGTCGAGAAAATCCATGGCGGTCGGTAGCCTCGATTCGTGGGTACGGACCAATGCCTCATACGCGAACAGGCTACGGTTCGACCACCGGACGATCGGTTGGTACGCGGTCCAGAGCCTCGTGAGGGCCGAGGTGAAGACGACTTCCAGTCCGGCACGGTCGCCGATCGGCTTGCCGGAGATCCGCAGATACTCCAGAGCCTGACGCTTGAGGATCGCCATCTGGCGGAGGCGCGAAGCGTCGTTGACGGTCTTGATGACGTCCGGCGGATCAAGGGGCTTGGTGAGGTATTTGAGCGCTCCGTACTCCACGGCCTGGATGGCAGTCTCAATGGCCGGTGTCCCGGTCATCAGGATGACCGGAACGTCCAGATCCAACTGTCGGATGGCCTTGAGAAGGGCAACCCCATCCAGGGCGGGCATTCGAATATCGGACAGAATGATGTCGTAGGGTTTGCTGTTGAGAAGATCGAGCGCAGCCTGTCCGTCACACGCCCCTTCGGCCGTGTGCCCTGCCATTTGCAGAACGCGGATCAGGAACACCCGAATGTCCGGATCGTCGTCCACCACGAGGACCCGTGAGGATGGCGCACGGGAGGGGGTGCCGACGAGCCCCTCGCTCTTCGTCTTGCTGCGCTCGGCCGTCATCGGTTCCGGTGATTCCCAAGCAGAACCTTGACCACGACCGGGAAGTGGTCGGTGCCTTCCTTGGGATCGTGGTCGTGGAGGATCTGGACCGACTCAATCCGTGAGGCCAGATCCCTCGACAGCAGGATGTGATCGATCGACGTCAGTTCTTCCGGGCTGCCGATCTTCCCGTTCCTGTCCTTGTCCCAGAAGCACGTGTAGCGTTCCGCCTTCGGAAGAAACGACGCTGCGTTCCGCAGGTCGTCGTCGGGGTTTGTTTCGTCCAAAGCTCGGATCGAGGACAGGACGTTCGTGATCGGCCGGGAGTCGACGTGGTCGAGGGCGTCGACGTTCCCATCGTAGTCGTTGAGGTCGCCCAGGATGATCAATGAGTATCCGTTGTCCTTGAGTCCACGGGCGATCTGAACGATCGCGTTGGCCTGGGCTTCCCGCATCGGCTTACGTTCCACTGAGGTTGGCTGGGCGCGCAGATGGACTCCGATCAGGCCGATCCGCTTTCCATTGACCGAGAACCTCGCCACGCTATTTTTGGAGACCGATTTGAGGACGTTCTGGCTCTGACCCGCACGAGTCACGAATTCAGTCGTTCCGTCCATCGGATCGATGCGTGTGAGAAGCCCCATATTCTGTCCGGTGGCTATGTCTGAGCCCTTCTTGAGATAGGGCCGATATCGGCACCCATTGAGGAATTTGTCATTGAGCGTCCAGAGCGCGTGGAGATTCTCGACTTCACAGAGATTCACGATGTCCGGGTCGGCCAGTCGGATGACCGCGGCGATCTTCGCCATGTGCTCTTCTGCCTTGGCCTTGTTCCCTTTGCGGGGGAAGTTCACCTTGCCTTCCTCCGGAGGGACCCCATCCCACATGAACTCCGCATTGATCGTCATCACGGTCAGTCGCTTGGGGTCGTTCCGGCGGTCGTCCGCGAGGACGTTATCCTTGGTGATCGATCCCATGAATACCAGCGCCAGCAGCAGGATCAGCCGGGAACCGTTACAGGTCATTTAAGATCGAACCTCCCAACGGGCTGGCAGGATACACCAGCCAGAGGGCCGCGTGGAACAACAAGTTCAATTTCGGGTGCAGCCGCTATGCCGCGAATCTTCGTCGTCTGTGTGGGCGAACGTCCGTCGCCGCTCAGAGACTCATTCTTGAGCTTTCAAGCTCACCTTCATGGCGATGAGCGTGAGGTCGTCTTGAAGCTTGCCCTCTCCGGTAAACGCGACGGCTGCCTCATAGATGGTGTCGACCGTGCGCTGGGGAGAGACGTCCTCTCCTTTCTCGAACAGAGCCTTTACACGTTCGACGCCGAAGAATACGGAGCCAGGAGCTTGGGCCTCGATCAATCCGTCGCTGAAGAAGAGGAGTCTCGTGTCGGGTTCGAGGAGGACGGTTTCCTCTTCGTAGTCGAACTCCTGGAATAGTCCCAAGGGGACTCCGCCAGCGGTCAAGTCCGAGCTCTTCAGCTCTGCCTTTTTCAGAATGAGCGGATTGGGTCCTCCGGCGTTCGAGTAGGTGAGGGTCCTTTTCCGACGGTCGATGATCCCCAGGAACATGCTGATGAATCTTTGTCCTTCTGTATCTTCCAGAAGGATGGGGTTCATCTTTGAAAGCAGGGCGGCCGGCGAGCTCTCGATCCCATGAGCGGTCCCATCGCCAGACATCCTGAGGAGCGTTCTGACCAGATTGCGACCCATCGCCATGACGATGGCCGCTCCGATGTCGTGGCCTGCTACATCCGCCAGAACCAGTGCCAGCCTCCCTTCATCGATCTCGATGAAGTCGTAGTAATCACCGCCGACCCGGTTGGTGAGCGTGATTTTGGCCGCGAACTCAAACCCTTCGACTTGAGGCTTCCGGCGTGGAAGCAGCAGTTCTTGGATCTTTCGAGCGTTCTCGATTTCCTCGTTGAGCTTCTCCTGGAGCAGTCGCTGCTGGTAGGCCTTGAACTTCTCGATCGACAGAGCAGCGAGGTTAGCCACGGAGCACAAAAGATTCTGGTCGCTCTCTTCGTACGGGTCCGATGGTCGGCCGTTCACCAGATTGATGGCACCCAGACAGCGATCGTCAAAAATGAGCGGAGCGGACAGAACCTGGGTCTCCTCGGCAAAGACCCCTCCCGCGGTCTGAGGATCGTTCCGGGGCCAATTGAGACGCGTCAAGGCCGGCTTCTTGTTGTTGACCACTCCGACGGAGAGTCGCTTGAGCTCGTGCAGGAGGAGGGGCTCTGGCCGAAAGCCCGAGGCCGGAACGATGAGCTTCGTCGACAGGGCAGGATCCTTCCCATCGATGAGCTGCAGGGCAGCAAGGTCTCCGGAGAGGAGCTTGAGTGTCTTTTTCAGACACTGTTTGAGGACAGTCTTCAGATCATGGCCCAGATTGATCGACCGGGAGAGCTGGAAGAGAAATTCGAGCTCGCCCAAGCGTTTCTCGAGTTTCTTGTTGGATCGCTCGAGTGAGGTTCTGTGAGCTCTGAGAGACTCGGCCATTCGGGCGTTGTGGATGGCGATGGCCGCCTGGTTGGCTAGGGCCGTGAAGAACGACAGATTGGCCTCTGAGATTCTTTGGACCGGCCTCTTCAGGTCCACGTACAGACACCCTATGGGGTCCTCTTTGATCTTCAAGGGGGCGCACATAATCGACCGGATCTGCTGCTCGATGATCGATTCGGAGGTGTATTGGGGAAGGGAGGACACATCGGCCGCAGCCAAGGCATGACCAGCCTCGATGGCGCGGGATGCGAAAGAACGCGAGAACGCGTTTGTGTCTGTTTCCAGTCGTTGGCGGTCCATGTTCCGGGCGACGCGCGGGACCAGTGTTCCGTTCTCCATCAACATGATGAAACCACGGTCGGCACCGGTCAGAGCGAGGGCCTTTTCGATCACGGAACTCAGGACCTCGTCGAGATCCAGACTGGAGTTGAGGCTCGCGCACACCTCGATCAGGCTTTCGAGTTCCTGAAGCGTTCGAGTCGAGGTCCCGGGACCGGAAGGGGCCTGCGTCGATGGTGGGAATGAGGTCGATCGAGTCAGCAAGGGCGTTCCTGTCAGTTGGGGGCGCTCCGGGGAGCGGCGCGCGAACGCCTGGATGGTTTCGTCCCTGAGAGATTCGAGATAGAGAACCTGTGCGTGACGTCCGAGCGCGAAGACCGTCTGATCACGGAGTCGAATGCGTTGGATCGAGTTCCCATCAATGAAAACGAGATTCGTCGAGCGGCAATCGGTCAGATACCACCCATCGTCTCCTCGAACGATCTCGGCGTGAAAGGAGCGGACACCCGGTTGATCGATGACGAGTTCGTTGTCCTTACGCGAACCGATCCGGGTGGGATCACGGGTGATCTCCACCGTGGCGACTGTCCGGTCTTTCCGCACAAAAACGAGATAGGGCAATGGGACTTCTTCCTCCCACGATTCCGGCACAAGAGCCTACACCAGCAGGAGGTACTCAGTCCACGGATCTACGACAAGACGATCCGGTCGGTTCATCCGTGTTCCTGAGGAAGCTCGAAGGAGGCCCATAGCGGCTTGTGGTCGGACGATCGAACGTCGTGGGAGACCCCAGACCCCTTGGCCACGAGCCCCTTGGCGAGGATGTAGTCCAGGCGAAAGATGCGCCCCCACGTTCCCCGCGGACGTGGTGGCATGACGTCGACGAAACCGCACTCGGCAGCCATGGACACGAGCGTTTTGGGTTCACGGAACAGAAAGGTGTTCATGTCGCCAACGAGAACTGCGGGCCCCCGTTCAATCTGGTCCTTCTCCGCGGCGAGGAGCGCAGCCATCTGTGCCAGGCGCCATCTCCGGAGGCTCTGATTCTCAAGATGGGCGTTGATGATTCTCACCCGGCGAGTCCCCCACATCAGATCTGCGGCAATGGCCATCCGCCGTCCCACTCTTGGTTGGGCGCGGCTCTTGGTCCAGTCGAACGCGACCGGAAGGGCGATGATCCGTGTGGACTCCAGCGGCAATCGGGTCAGGATCGCGTTGCCGTGATCGCCTCCACCGCTTCGACGGCGTCGGTTCAGCTCGAAGAATTCGATCCCGTAGACCAGGTTCATGCCAAGCTCGCGAGCGATGAGAGCCGACAAGTCGATTCCCCCGGTCCGTTCGTTGAATCGGTCCACTTCTTGGAGGCAGAGGATGTGGGCATTCTTGAGCGCGGGATGGAGCGTGAGGGCTCCGAGGATATTCAAGATGCGGTGGCCTCGTTGGATGTTGAAACAGACGATCTTCAACTGTTCCGGCACCTCGGTCGCAACCGGAACGAACTGACGCGAGATCGGCACGTCGATCGATGAGAGAAGATCTTCAGAGACCCCTTTTCCGATGTACGTCACTGTGCACTCTCTCCTGGTCTTCGTCTATCGCCAGTCGACGGACCCCATATTAGCACTGACCAGGCAAGAAGAGCACCCTGATACCACAGCTCGGGGAGCAAATCCAAACAGTGGGAGATCCGCTCAGATCGGAATCAGTTGTCGCAATCCGTGGGCCAAAATCACGGGATAGAGGCACACATTCCTCGCAAGGGCGCTGAGGACCGAGAAGGAGGGACGTTGTGGTTCTCGACCCTCCTGCAGATCATGGAGAGCTCTCGCGAGGGCCCGAAGGTGGGTGGGGCCGAAGGGACCATCGTGGATCCGGCGGATGAGGTCGTCTCTGAGAGAGGCGTCTCCGTGAAGGGCTCCGACCCACGCTCCCACGATGGCTCCGATCGTATCCGTGTCGCCCCCTGCCTGGATCGCCTCCTTGATGGCCCGGTGCGGGTGTTCTCCGTAGCGAAGAAAGCAGTAGGTGGCGAAAGGGACTGTGTGAACGACAAATCCCGTGGTTCCAAGAGCTGCAGCCGCCTCCTCCGTCGACATGCCGGCTTCGGCGAGTTCTTTCGCCCGCCTTGCGGCCCGGGTGAGTGAAGGTTCCTGGAGGACCTCCATGCTTTGTTCCCACAGGGAAAAACGATCGGCTTCGGCTCCGGCCTTGGCGCAGGCCGCTGCCATTTCCGCGACGAAAAGGGCCCCCTCCACCGCGCGAGGGTCTCGATGGGTCACCTGCGCGAGAACGAGGGAAAACTCCCGTCTCTTCCGTGGTTCTTCACGGAAGAACGTCCCCACGATGGCCGCTCGCATGGCAGCTCCGTTCCCAGCAGAGAACACCCCGCTGGGCCGGATTCCGAGAAGCCTTCGGATCGATGCCCGCAGTGTGGCCAGACCGATCCCCCACGGCAGGCGGAGGAACCAACCCGCCAGAGCTCGGCCGAATGCCCGCTCGAAGCCCACGGGATCATCGGGAAAAGAGATGAGGCTCTGGGCGACGAGGGCGGAGAGCTCGGTGTCGTCGGAGACAAATCCCGTGCGTCCCAGAATGTGAAATCGTTCCACCTGCCCGAACCGCCGCGCAATGGCACGGGCCGACAACCCTTCGCAGGCGAGTCCCAGAGCATCGCCAAGAGCGGTCCCGAGCAACGTCCCGGATAGCCTGTCCAAACGAAAGGAAGGGAGTGTCTCACCAGGACCGTCGGAGACGAGATTGGATCCGGGCATCGGCGGCAACCTCGGAGTCACGGGGGCGAGCCCCAGGATGGTCATCATTATCATACCAGGTTCTGTTCGATTTCGCGGATTCCCAGATTCCCCGGATACATCCCGTCTGCTGTGTCAGAACTCGTCGCCGCTCCTCACGGAAATTGGGTGAAGGATTCTGGGGTTTTCGAAGGCTTGTCAGTCGAACATCGAACTCCTATAATCCTCTATACCGCCGGTCAGGACGCTGCGTCCGCTTCGTCGATCGCGGGACACCCGGCTTTCCGATGGCCATCGCGTTGTCGATGAGAGGAGTGCTCTCCGGCAGGTCGGCACGAGAGCGAAGTCCTATGGACCAGACGGCAATTTTGACCGAGGCGCTGAGTGACCCGGACGATTCGGTTCGGTCCGAGGCTCTATCGACCTTTCCGCCTCACCTGATTGACCACGACGTCTTTCAGGTCATCACCAGACTGGCTCTGCACGATCGGAACGTCCATGTGAGACTTACGGCGATCCATCAGATCGAACGTTTTTGGCCCGATCCCAACGCCGTGGAGGTCTTCCGGAACTTGGTGATGGACCTCGACATCCAGGTGGCCGATGCTGCGGCTGGAGTGCTCGCAAAGATCCATGATCGCACCGGCAAGGATCTCCTTCTGGAGGCCTACCTAAAGGCGCCTCATTTCGGTTACAAATGGCTCTGCTTCGAGGCGCTCACGACCGGATGGCCCTTCAAGGAAATCGAAGGTTTCGTTCTGGGGCACATGCTGGCCGATCGGGACGACGTGATCCGGGCATCGACTGTGGCCTATCTTGCTCGCCAGAAAGATTCTTCTCTGGTGGCTGATCTGATCCGTCTTCTGGAGGACAAGGACGCAAGGGTTCGGGCCAATGCCCTTGAGGCCTTGGTCCCGTTCAAGGAAACGGTCGACCGTGCCATCTTCGAGAAGATGGTGACCGACCCGAGCCACCGTGTGCAGTGCATCGTTCTGGGCGTCCTGCATGACCTTGGGGCTCCGGCGATCCAGACGAAGATCGAGCCTCTGCTCAACCACCAGGATGAACTGTTTCGGGCGAGCGCTGTGTACCTGTTGCGACGAAATACGGGGTTCCCCAACCGCGATGTATACCTGGCGCGGCTGGCTGGCGATCCGTCGCCGGTGGTCCAGCGACAACTGTCCTTGATCTGACGGCCTGGCCGGCGTCGATGAAGATTCTCGTCGTCAGCGCCGGTTACCCTCCCAGGGCCTGTGGGGGGTATGAGTTGGCGTGCCGTGCCGTGGTCGATGAGCTGGCACGCCGGGGCCACGAGGTCTCTGTTCTCACTTCGCCGTCGGTCGTTGCCGGAGGACGAACCGCCGCGGACCTCGTTCCCTCCATCCATCGGGATCTCGCCTGGACGCACGCCCCTGTCCGACGAGCCTGGGCGATTCCTCGCTGGGATCTGTGGGTTGTCGGCAACCCGGGGCTCCTTCGGCGGATGATCGAACGGCTTGACCCCGCTGTCGTCTATCTCTGGAACCTGAGCGGCACCGGAATTCTTACCATGCTTTGGGCTGTGAGCGAGAGCGGACGGCCCGTGGTGATCCATTTGATGGACTATTGGCTCTCCGATCTTGTCAGCCCCGTTCGTGACGGCCGCCCCAGGTTTCACCCGTTCCTCCGTCCCTTTCTCTTGGGTCTCCTGGCTTTTGTGCGTCGGGCCGTGGCCCGAGTGACCAAAAAAGCTACGCTTCTGGCAATGAGCCAGACTGTGGTGCAGGCCCACCGATCCGTCGGGTTCGAACCGCGACTCGTCCGTCACGGGGTCAGGATCTCAGACGAGCTGCCTCCGAAAAACTCGCTGTCGATGGATCAAGACCTTGTCCTGGTGGTTCTGGGGCGGCTGATCCGAGGCAAGGGAGTTCACGTCGCCATCGAAGCTCTGGCTCTCGCGTCGGGACGGATCGGCGGATTTCGACTCGATATCATCGGCGAGGGTGACGCCTCCTATAAAGCCGATCTGGAGCGCCAGGTCGAGAGCCTGGGCCTCGCCGGGCACGTGCGATTTCTGGGAGCACTGGGGCATGACGAGGTTCTTTCGCGACTGCCAATCTACGATGCGATGCTCTTTCCGACCCTTCGGGTCGAGCCCATGGGAATCGTGATTCTGGAAGCCATGGCCTTCGGAGTCGTCGTGATCGCCTCCCGCTCCGGAGGGCCGGCGGAGCTGTTCGAGGATCGATCGATCGGCGTGCTCGTTCCGCCCGGTGATCCTGGAGCCCTTGGCGAGGCTCTGCGGCAGTTCAGAGACGAGCCGGAACAGATGCTTCGGATTCGGAGGGATGCATGGAAATTCATGCGAGAGACCCACGGTATTGGGGCCTCGGTCGACGAGATCGAGAAGTCCCTCCGGGAAGCGATCGGCCCGCCTGCGCGGGGATGACCCAAATCCTTCACCTCATTCTGTCAAACCCAATGATCATGAGCATTTCGAGGACAAAGACTTTCACTTCCCTGGACCCCAGATGTGCCCCGGATGCAAGAAAGAACGAAGTCGCCGCGACGCAGGTGTACAGAGACGTACATCGAGGAGCGGCGACGAG
>Ga0074195_1004577_pt1 | contig 11235 bp, 12 predicted proteins | sample EPASupsiteHSE623_FD_64525 | JGI IMG/M metagenome (GOLD analysis project Ga0074195, IMG submission 64525) | Bioremediated contaminated groundwater from EPA Superfund site, New Mexico - Sample HSE6-23 | ecosystem: Environmental > Aquatic > Deep subsurface > Groundwater > Contaminated ...
CGTCTGGAATGCTTTTGCTCCTTGCGTTATTCCCTGGTCGTTCCACGTATCGACATCGTATCATTCATGGTAAATCCTTGCATGTATATATCCCGCACCTGCTAACGATAAGGTTAAGCGGCTCCGAACCACGCGGCTAAGGACTTTGGGACAGCAGGCATAAGTGTGACCGCGTGGTTCGGAGTCCGCTTGAACCGCTTGTTAGCGCATAACATCAGGATTTTATTAAAATTTACCTTATATATATCTGTGTTTGATATCTATAATTTTGGCTATTGACACCACATATCCTTTTTTAATGTTGAAGCTCCATGTTGTTTGTGATGCAACATACAGACTATGTAGGTGTCTTAGATAGCTCCGCCAACTCGATTCCATTTTACTTATGAAGAAACAAGCTGACTCAACTTTCGGTTCTATTGTTTTTAGCACTGTTGTCACATGGCATTGATTTATAAAAAATATTCACTTCTTCTTGCTATTAAATTTAATAGTAGCGACCATACCTATTATCGTTAGACTAGTACTTGATTTTTAGATACTCCAACACTATAACTTTACTTTAAGATACTTCTTATTCAATTTTAGTGAGCCAACTCCTTTTCAATCTGTACCAAAAGACTTTATGGACTAAAAAAGACTCTTTCTTCCCAAGTCAATCCTCAAGATACACGGCTGCTGAGTCAAATGCTTCCTCCGGTGTACCGAAAAAGCTGCCATTGTTCAGAACGGATGGTTCGTATTTCTCATGGCTGTATGTGTAGAACGCAAAGGACCAAGATTCCTCTTTACTGAAGTAGCGCAGCCTGCATAGATGAATCGGATTGTTTCGGAGCCTCTCAATATACTCCTCTCGGGATTCAGGGAAGTCCGGTGGTGGAAAGTTCGGCGGTATGTATGGCTCCCTGTAAGCATCAATGTAGCAGAATTGATTACGGAACTTCACTTCGATACGCGTGTACTTGCCTGAGTAGTGTGTTGCAGCATATGTCAGAATTCGGTCTTTTGTACGTTCCTGTACGTCCCTTGGTATTTTGACCCCACCGGAATGGGGATCACGTACCCACATTTTCATATCGCAGATCCTTATTGAGCAGTGAACACTCCATTATGTGAGGCCAACCTTTTCCTCTAAGTACTTCTTGAATTCTTCGAGTTTACCTTCCTTTAACAAAGCGGAGGCTTTGGAGTCAGATCTCAGCAAGGTCATTGTAGCATCCATCTTATTTGCAAGATGCTGCAAGAATAAAAACCCACAGCTCGAACACGGTGTAGAGATGTCTGTAGATTCGAGAGCACGCATTGAATCAAAAAGATGTTTATGGCCGCACTTCAGGCATGAGACCGAAATCTCGTCTCGCACCTTAGGGCTTTTCTTTTTTCTCATACTATACCTCACCACTTGTTTGCTGCGCTAACACTGAGTTAAGCGGCGCGCGCAAACCGGCACGGACTATCAGGAAAAACTACAAACCTTAATGCAACCGCTGGTTCGCGCGTCCGCTTCAACGCTTTGTTAGCCTCCCAAGGCCTCTCCAAGGCCTTTCAAACAAGAAGAAACTATGCCAGAGCGTTATCATTAACGTATTTTCAGCTTCCATCCCGAAGAATAACAAATTATCATATAATGGTTTTGCTTACCGAGAGATCACAATATCCATACATGATAATTTCGTGTATTCGGAAAGGAGCCATCCTCTTATGTCAACATCATCCAAAAAGTCAAAAGCTAATAACACCGCCGGCCTGTCTCTTGTTCATCCCAATGCGGCGGGCATCGATGTCGGATCGGAGGAACACTGGGTCGGGTGCGATTCACGACCCTTGGTAGGCCAGGGATGACAATTTTGCTGGAAAATGCAATCTCCTTCGAGCGATTGGAAGCAAACTCGAGACTCGAAGGAGAAGCGCCATGCAGGGATGTTACGAAGATCTGATCGGGAAGGTGGGCAGGCAGATAGCGAGCGCGATTCTGGACGGCGAGAGCGGACTGGCTGAGCGAGCTCGATTTCTGGATGCCGATGTGGCAGGCCTCTTGAGAAAGATTGGCCAGGAGGCAATGATCCTGATCTTCGCCGTGCTCGGCGCTCGGCTTGCGGACGAGGCCAAAGCCCGTGGGCTCACCGTGCAGGAGAGCCCGGTTATTACCTACAATGTGATCTTCGGTCCCATAGAGGTGGAGTCTCCCTACCTCTGGAAGAAGGGCCAGTCGAGCAAGCCGGTAAAAGATGTGCTGGGGATTGCCCATCAGGGAAGAACGGAGACTGTGGATCGTGCCCTCGCGGATTTTGGAGCCGAGGAATCCTTTGGTCAGGCCGCAAAAAGGTTCGAGGAGCACTACGGCTGGCCGGTTGACAAGAGCACGGTAAGGCGAGTGACCCGCTCCGTTGCCGCCCAGGCGGAAGAGTATGTGCGCGAGCGGCTTCAAGAAGCCAGAAAGGCATATGATCTGCCCGTCCATGATCGCCCCGGAGTGGAGCATCTCGTGGTGGAGCTGGATGCTTGCAGGGTGAGAACCGGTCTGCTTTCTCCCCGCAGCAAAGAGGACGAAAAGAATAAGCGCGAAAAGCGCACGCGCGTGATCAACTGGCGCGATGTGCGCATGGGGCTTGCAACCGATCTCGACGGCCAGGAAAAAAGATATGTGGGAAGGATGGATTCCTATCCCGAGGTGGTGAGCGAGCTCTTCTCGCTGGCCGTGGCCCATGGTCTTTCCGAACAAACCGAGGTGATAGCGCCCTCCGACGGTGGAATCGGCCTCAGAGAGGAGCTGGAGCGGCAGTTTCCCCATATCCAATTTATACTGGATCGAACGCATCTAAAGGACCATCTCTTTGATGCGGCCGAAGCCATGGACCTCAGTGAGGAGGAAAGAAAGCGGTGGGTTGGCGCCAAGCTCGAGCTCATCGACAATGGAGGAGCCGAAAAAGCCCTGGAGGAGCTAAGGGGCGAGCATGCTTCAAGCCCTGTTGACCGGGTAAGGCAGCTCATCGGTTTTGTGGAAAGATTTCAGGATGCCATCGACTACCAAAAGTTCAAGGAAAAGGGCTTTCCTATCGGCTCCGGAGAAATCGAGAGTGCCCACCGGTATGTGCCTCAAAAGAGACTCAAGGTGCCCGGAGCTTGCTGGCATGCCGACAGCATCAATCCCATGGTCTCCCTTCGGGTGCTCAGAGCCGACGACTGGTGGGATGATTTCTGGAAAAACCGTATGTCCAAAACAGCCGCAAACAATTAGGCCTACCAAGGGTCGTGAATCGCACCCCCTCTAGCCTCATCCCAATATATTTTGTGTTTCAACTTGGTATTGCCTCGAATCCAACTGTTCCACGAAAGGATTATAATGGCCAAGTAATCATAGTCGGGGCGTTTGGCGCGTTGAGCTTTCATGGTTCTCATTTGTTCTCTGGCTCTCAGTACGGGATGCCCCTCATTGAGATCGTTCCCTTTACATAGTTTGGCAATAAACTCATCAGCTTTACTCCGGGAGTCTTCTTTATCGGCAAGCCAAAACAGATAATGGCACAAAGTGATAATGCTGGTGTTGCACATGCCTATCAAAAGGTCTTTATATCCGGATACGAATGTAGCACTGTCACGTATCCATGGGTTGTGCTCCAGCAATTCTTTGGCTTTCTGAGCGGTGAAAAACTCGTAGCGAATTATTGGGATTGGGTTTTTATTCTGCCATCGCCATAGCCAGGAAATTGCTGATGCTACCAATACCGAATTGGATTCACCATCCATTTTGAATGTATCGGCAACACTTCTTTTCCGGCCGCTATCTATGGTCCGAAATGCAGAACTCTTGATGCCCCACACGATAGTAGCGGGAATAGTCATCCCAGATTCAATGACAGCCATCAACCGATGCTGGCCGTCAATCAAGTTGCCATGCTCATCGAATTTGATTGTTTCTCCGTTGTCTTCCCACACCCCGGTTCGCATGTCGGAAGCGTATCTTTTCACGGTTGTCATGTTTGTATTGCGATTACTCTTGATGTTGACACGCAAAAGCTCTTTGGCATAATCCGGACTTATCATTACAGTCTCAATGAGCTTCTGTTGGAGCACGTTTACTGTGCTGCTTTGCATATATTTGATCCTCACTTATTGCACGGGCTGCATAACATAGAGTTAAGCGGCGCGCGCAAAGTGGCACGGACTATAAGTAAAAACCGCAAACCTTAATGCAACCGCTTATTCGCGCGTCCGCTTCAACGATTTGTTAGCTGATATATCTAGATTTCATCCTCAAGAAAGACAATGTAACAATCCTATTCTATTGTGCACTCTGCACTAGATCAATATCTTTCCTAAGCCAATCGTTAACTATCTTTTCAACCTCAATACCCTTTCTATCCGCAAGAACTCGCATGAACTCCGCCACTTCTGGCTCAAGATATATAGGTATATTTAGTTGAACGTCGGGGTGATAGAATTTCCCACGTTCGCCCTTGGAAAAATCATACTCTTTCTTCATGGGTTTATTCCTGTATACTGTTGTTGTTCTGTCTTTGTAGCTTTACGGGCGGATATAAGCCTGATTGTAGCAGTATATTCATCAACCCTACGGAAAGTATGACAAACTACGAGAACTATTCCACTACTATCCAATCCCAGTGTCAGCCATCGCTCCTCTTCCAGACTATGCTCCTCGTCGATTATTGAGATTGCATGTGGATCTCGGAAGATTGTTGCTGCACGCTGAAACGTGATTTTGTGCTTCTTAAGATTCTCTCTTGCTTTCTGAGTATCCCACTCAAAATTATAGTCCAATCACTGCTTCTCCTTGGTTGGAATTGACAGTATTTGTGCATCACAACTATTTTTCAGTATATCAAAAAGCTCCCATGCCTTCAATACCATATTTATCAAAAAGCGGAATGATAGATCGATAAGTCTTCTCTGGAGACTACCTTTTCGTCAAAGGATTCTATTTCCGAATGCAAACATTAGTTATCCTATGCGTTACTTCCTGAGAGACGCTGATATATGCTCTCTCCAGCCTTAACTAGGCCTTTACTCGAACACTGATTGTATATACTCGCGGGCTGCTAACGATAGAGTTAAGCGGCGGCGCGAACCAGTACGAGTGTGAAGAAAAGCTCAGACCTTGATGCAAGCACTGGTTCGCCGTCCGCTTCAACGACTGGTTAGGAAATAGAGTTGCCAATGAGCTGCTTTGCGGCCTTCAACGTACATAAAACCATTCCTGGCGTTATAGAAGGCGGTTTACGTTCATCCCCGTGAGCCGCAAAATCATCGGCAACAAGTTTACTCGCCTTGACAGATATTTCATCAATCTGTTCCTGGCTGAATTCTGGCATTGCTGTAGACATCCGCCTACTTTCATCCCCAAGGATGTGATAGGGATACTCCTCTGAACGCCTCATGCTTTGTCTGTCTGCGCACGTGGGACAAGTTTCGTATTTCTTACAATCCCATCCATGTTCACACATCTTGTCCTCCTCCTCCTCATCATCCTCAGTGACTTCATGGCATTTTGGACAAAAATACTCCCCAACGGGATGTTTGAGGTCAAGGCATTCAGCATCTTCTCCGCGCCATCCACAGTATCCATTTGCGCAAACTCTCATAGGCGCTGCCTCGCACTCCTAACACCGAGTTAAGCGGCGCGCGCAAAGTGGCACGGACTATAGGTAAAAACTACAAACCTTAATTCAACCGCTTATTCGCGCGTCCGCTTCAACGATTTGTTAGACAATTTCTTCGAGTGAAAATGAATGATGTTCAAATAAACTATCGTCGTATAAATATTCTGAAACTGTAATAAAAGACAATCCCAAGTCATTTAACTTTAATATTACCCGATATGTGGCTACTTCCCCGTTTTCACCAATGGGAACAATTCCTTGAGGTGGCTTGTACCAGTCATCAAATGACTCTGTGTAATATACCATATCATCTTCTTTATCATATCCAGCATAGCACTCATCCTCATATATTTCTTGCATGTATTCTTCGTATGCCTCAATATCCATGTCATAATCTGCCCATGGGATAAATTGTTCAAGTATTTCGAAAGAACTATGTCCTGCCCAATAATGCTGTGGAATTACTAATTCTTTGTACCCACTGCTTGACTCACAAAAGATTCTTATCGAAGTTCTTGAAAGAGATTTATTGACCCAATCCTCAAATTCAGCATAAACAGATGTCCCATTCTTAATCAAATACATCCATTCCAAATCAAGCAAAAGACGTTTTAGTCTATATATTTGAATATCAAGTTTATATACTGTTTTTAATATATTGCAATTAGTCGTATTCAATACATTAGCCCTAGATATTAAAACTTTATATGCTTTCTTCGTCTTCCCTGAATCCGTGCCGCTATAAATATCATAGATATATCCTTGGATGTATTAATCTATTGAAATAACTAAATATTTGTGCTATATATGTACCTTTCAAAAACTCACCCGGGAGGTGCATATGAAGCGCTTTATCATCGCGCAGTCGGGCAAGGAATTCTATACCTCAAACTCGGGGCTGGCCCTTGTGGGACTGTGCCTGAACGAATTTTGCTCTCTGAGCGAAAAGGCGAGGGATGCTTTTCCGGTAAGCACGGGAAGCCATGGTATCGGCATGGACGACATCCTTCGAAGCTCGGTGGGCCTTCTCACTCTTGGGCAAAGCGACTATGAGGCGGTCGCAGGCCGCAGACAGGACGACTTTTTCAAAGATGCTCTCGGCATAAAGATTGTGCCCTCCCGCGAAACCCTTCGTCAGCGTCTGGACGCCGCGGCATCGACTCTGCGTCCCATCGTGGACAGATGCTCGGTTGAGCTCCTGAAACGGGCCGAAATTTCGATAACGGCCCTTGATACCGGCCATATACCCCTGGATTGCGATGTCTTTGCCATGGACAACTCCAAAACCAAAAAGGAGGGAGTTTCGCGCATCTACAACGGAGAGGAGGGATATGCGCCTATCGGGGCCTGGCTGGGAAGGGAAGGCTGGTCGCTCGAGCTCGAGCTGCGCAAGGGAAGTCAGCACAGTCAGCGTGAATTCATTCCCTTCCTCGAACGGGCGCTAGAGAAGGCCCGAAGCCTCACATCCCGAAAGCTTCTGGCGCGCATGGATTCAGCCCATGACGCAATTGAGACCCGCGTTACCCTCTGCGGCCGCAAGATGGTGAGCTATATCGTCAAATGGAACCCCCGCGGGGAGGATCAGGAAAAGTGGGCGAAGTGGATATTCGAGAAAGGAAGCATCACCACCCCCCGTCCAGGAAAAAGGGTGGGACTTCTCAGTGTCCATATTCAGCAGACTCACGAGGGGAAGGTCTACCGCTTCAGAAGAGTCATGCGGGCAATCGAGCGCACGATAGATTGCGAGGGGCAGCAGCTTCTCGTGCCCGAAATCGAGCTCGACGGATGGTGGACCTCGCTAGATCTGCCCGCAAAGGATGTGATCCGGCTCTACGAGGACCATGGAACAAGCGAGCAGTTCCATAGCGAGATCAAAGCGGATCTGGATCTGGAGAGGCTCCCCTCCGGAAAATTTGCCACAAACGCCCTGATTCTGACCCTTGGAGGACTCGCCTACAATATCCTGCGTGTCATAGGACAGCTCGGACTCGTCGATGGGAAATCCCCGGTGCGTCATAGCGCCAAACGCAGGCGGATCAGGACAGTAATCCAGGAGTTTATGTGCCTGGCCGCCCGAGTCGTAAGATCCGGCCGTCGCCTGAAGCTGTTATTCAGCCGGCATTGCCCGGCATTCGATGCCTTCAGGGACGTCCACAATCGCCTTGCTTATGGATAAGATAGCGAAAGTGATACACTTTCAAGCCGGGCACCTTATTTTAAGGAAAAGAGGAGAGAGGGGGCAGGTATGCCCAAAATCGGCTAGAAACCCTCTTCTTTTGTCAAGGAGCGTGCGAGCTCCGGGATAAAGAAGCCCAGGTGCTCAGATTGGGCAAGCCGGCACTCAACTTGCTGCCCGCAACAGCCTCAAAATAGTTCCGAAAAAGCTGATACTGACGCTCGCGCTGTTTCGGCTCACGGATTCAGGTCTTTATTTATTTTGAAAGCACATCTCCCTTCTTTCATAAAACAAGGATTCAATATTAATCCATTCGTTTTTTAGTCCGTACAGTTATCTATCATCCAAAAAGCTCCGCCCAACTCAGCACAGCATATCCATGTCCAGTCATGATTTGCAGCGTATTTTTACTTGATAATATTCATACAGCAATATTTTATGTTTCTTTTTTAATATATTCCATTCCATCCACAAATATCTTTATATTGTTTTTCCTCAATTTCAATAGAAAAATCATCCATTTATCAAACGCCTGTTTATGTTAAAACCTTCCCAAGGCATTATCATGACCAACATTGTTTTATCTCCTACTTCAATCAACGTTATAGTGCAATTTCAACAATCGTCCTTAACGCATCTGGCTTTCAAGCTATGTCATAATAATCAAGGAAACAACCTCATTTATCATTCAACGCATGCAATGTTTTTATTCTTTGCACTATCACTTTCTATTCACTCCTATTGCAGCTACGTATCATCAAGCCCTTCTTATTCTTCAGTGGTGAATCATTGCTTATCTATCACGGGGCGCTAACACTGAGTTAAGCGGCGCGCGCAAAGCACTGCGGACTACAGGTAAAAACTACGAACCTTAATGCAACCGCTGACTCGCGCGTCCGCTTGAACGATTTGTTAGCTTAGACATAGCCACATACACAGCACAAACAATAAAGCATCGCAACATTCATATCGTAACCGATTTTTTACGCTTGCCCCTCTGGACGGTTATCAGCTCACCTGTGACGCGATTCAAGATACGTATATACTCCTGCTCCAATGCCTCCGGATATGACGTAACTTAAATCCCACAGCACCGGAGGAAGACGTGGGAAAAACATGTGAAGCAGCGGCAATAGGCCATAGAGCATAATAAGTACACAAAGCATTGCGCTCAGAAAGCTCAGTACAATACGCATGACAATCCGCATGTTCCCCCCTCCCTCTCCTGGGATCGAATTAACTGGGCAGTAGTAGCTTCCCCCGAAGCTAGGTGCGATTCACGACCGTTGGTAACCACTTCAAAACGCATCGTCCACAGCCGCAGCATCCTTCAAAGTGAGGGGCGGTAAGTGCTTACCCATGCCGGTGGTCGTGAATAGCACCCCCAGCTTGGCCTGCTCAGTGCATAAATCATCGATCTCAGAAGCAAACCCTCCCTGGCAGCCTTCGTCCTTGCGCTAAGGCAAAACGGCCTGAAATCCGTTGCTTACATGGAATTTCAACAGTATCGAGTCGTCGGGGAAAAGCTTGCCCCCGCAGAACCGCGGACTGGCTTCTGCATCCGTTGAAATCCCTCCTGAGCCAATACGTGATGCCAAGAGACCCGAAAATCCAATAGTCAAAAACCCAAAGATGGGATTCCCACTGGCAATCCAGATAACAGCGAAAATGAACACAACAACCAATATTGCCACCAGCCAAGCAACAAAGTTTGATAGTACTGCGGACAACGCGAAAACAACTAGCCTAGTCATAGACGCGGTCGTGAGCATGCCAAGAATGGCCTTTACAAGTGTGTTTGGTAGGTCAGAAGCAATTAGCTGAATAAGCGCCGCAGCACCAAGGATAAGACCTTCAATTGCGGCAATAGCTGCCGCAAGAGCAGGGAGCACCATTAACAGAGAGAGGGCGAACACCATGATCAACACCCATAGAGCGAGAAGCAAGGTAAACAGTTCAATACCTGCAACCCACCCGCCATTGGTGCCGCCCTCAATGAGATAGGCCCCTGCCCCGGTGTGCGGATCAAATAGGATATATCCTGCGCCGGTCCAGCCTCCACAGGTGATCGGCGCTTGGGAGACTGTTACTTCCATCCCTTGAGCCAGGGCATTTTGGATGTCTTCCATCACTCCCGCGCTTTGTGAAATTTGGGGTAGTGCCACGGCCTGATTGGCCTGTGTGATGGAGAATATTTTCTGTCCTTGAGAGGCTGCCTTGGCGACGGCGGTCGCGGCCGAGATACCCTCTCCGGGATGGGTGGCGTCGGTAAAGAACTTGACTGGTGTCAATGCCTCCATTGCGCTCCCGTGCTGCCCAACGATACGGCTGTAGTTGATCATTGTGTCCCTATTCCCGTCCTTTGCTACTCGAATACCCCTGAGATGACCGACATCCATTTCAAGTCCCGGAAAGCGGACGGATGTTGTGACACCGTACCATGTCATGACGGGTATCACCTTGGCGTCGAAGAGACCGTAGGAGAGGCCGGGTAGATCGATCATGTTGGACCTGGCTTGAATTGTTCTGCCGAATATCTCAAGGTTTGTAAAATAGCCCCAGATGCACGCCGTGAGCATGTCTCCTGCGACCTGATCGCCCGTAAGTCCGGTCACGTCGCTGGCCTCGATCTTCGCTTTTGCCTGCTCCATCCGATCCTTCAATGTCTGCATCGCCTTCGGCGAAATCCCCTGAATGGAAAGTCCTATGGCAGTCGCCTGTCCAGCTATGAGCGAGTAGTCGCTCGTCATATCCCACCCCGAGAGGCTATACTGTGTGAATCCCCCCCATCCCGCAAGTTCGGTTCCAAGGGAAAAAACCCCACCGCTTGCAACAACCTCTCCTTCCACCCTGAGTTGAGAAATAACTTTTATGTATGCGGGAAGAGACCTCGGAAATTCGTTTGGCTGGATTGGGCTTCCGTCTGCATGAGGCTTTGGCATGTAGCTTTGGATGAGATCCTGGTCGGCCTTGGTTGCCGGGGTGAATGTGAGAGTTACCTTTTGCCCGGCGAGCTTGGGAAGGGATTCCATATACGTCCATCCACCTGAAAGAGTGTACCTGAACTTGTGCCGAAGGGAGTCGGGAAGCGAGCTGTATTTGCTCGCTGTCGCTTTCACATGATAGGGGAGGGTGCCGAGCAGGATGGGATGGTTTTCCTGTATGATCGTCTGTGCTCCGATGAGATCTCCGACCGTGGGATTGGGGTTGTTCTGATCGATAAAGACGCTCATCTCGTTCACGTACGAGTTGAACTGGTTCGTTATGGCAGTCTGATTGAGATTCTGCACCCACCCTTCCTGCTCGTTTATGGTGGCGCCTTCCTTGGTCTGGTCGATAAAGCTCTGGGCGTCGAAGGGGACGCCGTTCGCAAAGTCGATTCCCTGAGTGTAGGTGAACTGCTTGAAGCTCGGATCGAGGGGAATCCAGGTATCTCCCTGG
>Ga0074195_1004578_pt1 | contig 11234 bp, 12 predicted proteins | sample EPASupsiteHSE623_FD_64525 | JGI IMG/M metagenome (GOLD analysis project Ga0074195, IMG submission 64525) | Bioremediated contaminated groundwater from EPA Superfund site, New Mexico - Sample HSE6-23 | ecosystem: Environmental > Aquatic > Deep subsurface > Groundwater > Contaminated ...
TCGATTTGGAGAAAAATTTAAGTATAGCTCATCGCCTTCGATGATGAGTTTGAGATAGGTCTGGAGCAAAGCATAGAGCAGGAGGGTTTGCTTGATACAGGAGAAGGACCTCTCCCAATCGAGGACGGTGTTCTTCGAAAGATTAAAGGTCCTGCAAACAGCATTCACTCCCATCCCTTCCGTTCGGGCTTTGATTACATGGACGATAAGGCTGATGGGCCTCCTGATCCCAGCCAGGAAAGTGTTTGCCGTGGGTGAGAAGTACCGCCCGCAGGCGGTACACCGGTAAATAGTCCTTCCCCCATTGTTCTGTGTTTCGTAAAAAGTGGTGGCGATTCGACTAATAAAGCATGTTGAGAAAAATGAGTGAAAGACTAAGAAAGTTGAATAGTTAAGCATGGAAAGCTTGTATAATGGCGGGGATTTCCGACCAAAGAAACCACTCGACTTATACAGGAGCTTTCCATGCGAGAAAAAGATATCAAACGGTTGGTAGTGAAGCAACTCAAGAAGGACTTTCCCCGTTGGAGACGGTTGTCGAGAAAAGAGAAGAAGAGATTGGCTAAGCAAGTGCTCGATAAGGTGTTGAGAAGTCATGCATCAGATGATCTATCAATGGTTCCATTGAATGAGTTGACCAACACACCGGTACCTCCAGCAGGAGTAATCCCGCTAACCGAGATGGAGAGGTTTGTTGAAGGTACAACCCGTTGCCTACTCTCTTTTCCGGTCAAGCGATGGCAGAAGCACTTTGATGATCCGGAACTGAGGCTTATTGATACCTTGCTTGATGATCGGGTCTTAAATCGACTCCTTGCACCCGAGAATTTAAGTGCATCCATGCGAGATGTGTTTCCCTCTCATTATGTACGGGCGGAGTTGCTCAAATCATTGCGGTACTCGGAGATAAGCTATCGGAAGTACTGTGATGAGGTGATCAACAGATTGGACAGCAAAAGAGAGCGTGCATTCATCCATCTCCCGTTGCACAAGCTGGTTCGAATTGACCACAGCCAATTGAGCCGATTTCGGACAGGCATAAGCCTCTCTCAGATGATCAACCTGATGGTCTATGTGGTCCACCTGTTGAGTAGAAGCGGTAAGATCCCTCATCCATTCCAACTGTGTGGGGTTGACAGCAGCGATCTTGCAGTTGTGTGCCGTCCTTATCCGATAGCAAAGGTGAAGATCGGTAAGAAGACGGTGCGCATCTACTCGGAACTGGATGCGGATTGTGGTAAGAGAAGAAAGAAAAGAGACAAGTCGGACTATTTTGTAGGCTACCGGCTTCACACGCTGGCAGCCATAGATCCTGAGAATGGACACAACTATCCTAGGGTGTCCAAAAAGGGCCAAAAACACCCCAATTCGTTGCCCGGTTTTTGGACCCCGTGAAAAATCACCTGAGCCAAGATGTGGTGGCCATCTGGCCAGAAATCTGGGGGGCCAAAAATCGGGCAACGGTTCAGGGCCGTTTTGGACGCCCTACAACTATCCCCTCTTTTCTTTGGCAGCACCAGCGAATCATCACGACAACCTTTTTCTTGGACAACTCCTTTCCTTTGGAAAAGCAATGGGACTTGGGATCAAGGTGATTACGGCCGATGAAGGATATGCAGATCCCCAAGAGAACGAGAAGATACAGAAAGAGTATGGAATTACCGTTATAACCACGGTCAGTGAGAAGGCCTCTATTCCTGAGCATGTTGATCCCGAAACAGGTGCGGTCTACATGAACGGAAGCTGTGAAGTTCCAATGTCCTATGCAGGAAGAACCGAGTTGGGACATGAATTCTGTTGTAGTTCTCGGGAGTGTTTTCATGCTCCGATATGCCCTCAGTGTCGTGAGATTCCACTGGATACGGGCCTCTTTGGTCAGATTCCAGAACAAGTGGATGGAGTCAGTGAGGTACGATCTATTCGGAAAAACATGGAAAGAGCCTACAACCTGCTCAAACACAGGGAGGGATTGGAGCCACTTCGAGTCAGATCCCAACATAGTCTCATGGCAGTAGCCACATTCGCTCAGATGGCAACACTCCTGATCGAAATTGTAGGCACACGAAGAACGGTAGAGAAAGAAGCCGTTCCAAAACAGCTAAGACTCGCTTCCTGAAGATCAGGAACTGAAAAACCATAGGTGCGATGATACAGAAACTTCTCTTTGCTTTCTGCTCGGATGAGAATCAATCGAAGAGGGCTGTCCCAGAGGAATATCCTCAAACCTGGCAAATGCCATAGTGGAAGCCAAAATCCTTAAATCTCACGATGCAGATTGCTAACAGAAGGCATTCGAAAATCGCAAAAAAATGCCCCAGAAATCATCGCTGGATTTTGCACCATGAAATCTGAGGCTACTTTTCAACAGGCTTTAATATAATATCCGCTTTGGGAAGCAAAAAAGTCCCCAGAATAGCCGAGCTTAGAACGAACGAAAAATAACTCAGCAGTCGTAGCAGCAGGTTTTGGGTTCGGGTCGGATACATCCAACTATGATAAACCCATATCTCTTCCGAGTAAACGGACTTAAAAATATGTCCACGATATTCAGGATGAATACGCCCTAAAGGATAATTCGGCAAAGCCGTTAGGTAATTGCTCAACTCCCCCCCCAGCACTCTCCTGGTCATTAAATAAAAATTTCAAGGAATGATCGGGAGTTGCCCTGAGTTTTGGAATGATTACCATCTCCTCCATAGCAGCAGGATTTTTTTGAGAAAGGATATGGAAAGATGGAATCCCTTCCCGATCTGACCGGCTTATCCCATCCGCAAAAGGACGCCCTGATCCATGAGCTGTGGGATGAGAATGTCCGATTGGGCCAGGAAGTGGAGCATCTGCGCAAGTGTAACGGTGAGCTCGAGCAGAGCCTCCTGCAACTGCAAGCCAAAGTGAGCAAGCCCGTAAAGAATTCCTCCAATTCCAGCCTTCCTCCTTCAACAGACCAGAAGGAAAACAAGACCGGCACCAAATCCGCGGGTCCCCGCAAAGGCAGTCTCGGACGCGAAGGCGGCGGAAGACCCCTTTCTCCCAATCCCGATCAGCAGATCCATGCCAGGGCCAGGACATGCCCTCACTGTGGTCATGATGTCAGTGAGGAGGAGCAGCATCTGCATGCGGTCTACGACAAGATCGAAATCCCGCCTGTCAAGCCAATCGTCACACGGGTCCATCAATATGGCGGCCACTGCACCCATTGCAGTCAGGACTATGTGAGTCCGGTTCCAAACGGGATGGAGCCGGGTACTCCCTTCGGAGCTTCCGTGCATACCCTGGCGGTCTACCACCGATACAACCATGCCATAAGCTACGAGCGGCTCTCCGGGATGTTTTCCGATCTCTACGGCCTTGCGATCAGCGAAGGGGCGCTGGCCAATCTCTTCAGCGCGGCCAAGGAGCGCATGGATGACCGTGCGGCGGAAATCCTTACCCGGATCAGGAGCAGCCGCCTTGTGGCAAGCGATGAGACCACAGTTCGGGTCAATGGCAAAAACGAGTGGGAGTGGGTGTTCCAGAACAGGGACGTCTCCATCCATGTCATACGCCCCAGCCGCAGCTCGTCGGTTATCCGGGATGTGATGGGAGCTCACAGGCCACAGATCTGGGTTTCCGACCTCTTTAGCTCCCAGAAGGACAACCCGGCCTACCGGTGGCAGGTGTGCCTGGCCCATCAGTTGCGGGATCTCAAGTACGCAATCGATGCCGGAGATACGATCTTCGCCCCAAGGATGAAGCGGGTGCTGCTCCGTGGCCTGGCCATCCACAAGAGAAGAGGCGCCCTCGCCCCCTCAACCCTTTACCAGTACAGGCTGGATATGAAGCGGCGCCTCAGGGAGTGTCTGGCTCTCGAGCCCACGCAGGCAGACGGCGTTCGCTTGAAGAAGCGCTACGCCGGGCTTCAGGAGAACCTGTTCCTGTTTCTGGAGGATGCCACCATCCCTCCCACAAACAACTCCAGTGAGCAGGACATCAGGATGAGCAAGATTTTCCTCAAAGTAACCAACGGGTTCCGCTCGGAGTGGGGCAAGGAGCTCTTCGCCGGAGTACGCTCTGTTGTAAGCACCGGCAGACGCATGGGCCTGAACGCTTATCAGGCCATCAAAAAAGCTCTCTCCCCTTTTGGCTCCTTCCTTTCTGAACCGCCGGAGAAGACACCACAGGAGTAGCAGTACCGGTGCTGCTACTCCCATCCTCAATCACCCAGTTTTTCCCCTGCCGGCATGCCTGCTACCCCCCAGTTGAGCAATTACGGAAATTGGTCGTGTTTCCTGTATGCCTGTGCTGGTTTGGCGCGCCGGTTATGCGTGGCGTTATGCTGCCGGAGCAAGATATGAGTGTCTCTGAAAAGCCAATTTTATTCAGCTCTGAGATGGTACGGGCGATCCTCGGAGGTCGAAAGACGCAGACGCGACGGATTGCACAAGTAACCGATTCAGGGTGCAAGCCGGGATTCACGCCAAAAGCCGGTTTTGTCCCACGCAGAACTGAGAACCACCAAGTATATTCCCCTTATGGCCAGACAGGAGGTCGGTTGTGGGTACGAGAGACGTGGGCGCATGATTGTCCCCACTGCGATGACCCGGCGTGTGGCAACAGAGACCATATCTGGTACAGGGCGAGCGAGGAGCCTGATATTGCAGAATCCTTTGCTGGCAGGGCTCGTTGGCGTCCTTCTATCCATATGCCTCGGTGGGCTTCAAGGATTACGCTGGATATCACCGAAGTGCGAGTGGAAAGATTGCAGGAGGTCACTGAGGAAGATGCGCGAGCTGAAGGAACACAAGAGCCTTCGCTTGTGCCTATCGTCGGGGCATGCTGGTCGGAGCGTGATGTTTTCGCCAAACTTTGGGACAGCATCAATTCCAAACGCGGCTATGGCTGGGAGACAAATCCTTGGGTGTGGGTTATTTGCTTTTCAGTTCCATAGCCGGTCATCATAACAAATCGTTGAAGCGGACGCGCGAGTCAGCGGTTGCATTAAGGTTTGTAGTTTTCCCTTCAAATCCGTGGTGCTTTGCGCGCGCCGCTTAACTCTGTGTTAGGAAAGCCGGGGGGAATTGATGATACATGCCCAAGAGTAAATAGAAGGAGAGAAACGTGGGATTACAGGTTCACATGCCATTGCGATTACAGGTCTTTGAATATGAGAGACAAGCTCAAATTTGATCCATCACCATTGATGGAGAGGTTTGGTTTGTTGCAAAGGACGTTTGTGATGTCCTGGGAATTTCCTGGCAAGGGAACAATAAAACTTTATCTGCTATTCCGGAGGCTTGGAGGATGAGTCGGGAAATACCCGACTCACTTGGACGATCTCAATCAACCACATTTTTAAATGAAGCTGGACTCTACAAGTTCGCTTTCCGAAGCAATAAGCCCGAAGCCGACAAATTCACCAATTGGGTTGCTGGCGAGGTCCTTCCCCAATTACGCAAGACTGGTCGGTACAGTATTCTTGGTGCAGGAATACCAGTATTCGTAAGAAGGTTTAATGATAACTGGGATCGGGTTGAACAGGGTTACTTTTCAGTAATAGGAGAACTCTTCATCCGTGTTTATGGAAGGATGGAGCAAGTCGGATATGTCATGGCAGATAAAGCGCCAAAGGGACAAGAATTAAGACCTGATATAAGTGTTGGTAAATTATTCCCGAAATGGCTTAAAGCAAATTACCCTGAACTAGAAAATATCTACAAGGAGTATTCACATCTTCTTCCTAATGGGATGGAAGTCCCGGCCAGACAATACAGCAATAAAATATTGTCACAGTTTATAGAATATATAGAAGACGTATGGCTTATAGAGCGTGCCGAAGGGTATTTTAAGAAACGTGATCCCAAGGCGTTGGCTTATTTGCCTAAGTTGTTAATATATAAACCACAAACAATTAAGCAATTAAAATAAGAACGTCCTAACCATACGTTCAAGCGGACGCGCGAACCAGCGGTTGCATTAAGGCTTATGCTTTTTCCTCATGTCCATCGTTGCCTGCGCGCGCCGCTTAACTCTGTGTTAGGACCCTTAATCAGCAGGAAGGATAAATGTTCACAAGAGAAGAAGTGGATGGTCTTCTAAAAGAGCCAAAGTATACTGACAATGACTTGGTTGATCTCAGAAGCACCAAAATAATACTTGTCTTGCATTCAAGAGGTGATGATAAACTGAAATTTAGGCTTCATATCAATCGAAGCAAAAAGATTCAGATTAAATTGACATGTCACCACGATTTTGAATCAGTAGGTCTACTTAGACTTGATTTTTATGGTCGGCATAGAAATCCTGAAGGTATAAATGAGCGGGTTCCAGCATTTTTGCATAAATATGCAGGGAAAGACTTCGGCTATAATGATCACCACATTCATGTTTATGTAGAAGGTTCTGATCTCGAATGGGCGATACCTATTGTAGATCATGATTTTCCCATAAAACAAATAGCTGGCATAGGTGACATTGTTAATGCTATAATGAACTTTCAGATAGAGATAAATTTAGAGACAAAACTGCGCTTCAATTTGGCAACCATATGTCGAAGATAATAAGATGGAAATTGACGATCTTTTAGAATCTTATTACACATGGCTAAAAAATAACACCGAGATAGTCCACGATAAGGATTCGGGATGGCATGCTATTAGTACGCCTTTTACTGGCATATTTAACGATATGATTGAAATTTATATAAAAATTGAAAATGAAAAAATTCTTCTTTCAGATGATGGAAACACGACTGACAATTTAGATTCTATTGGTGTAAATCTATCTAGATCTTCGTCGAGAAGAAAAATACTTGATGCCATCCTTTTGAACTTTGGAGTTAAGCTAGAAAAAGGAGAAATTAGATGCGAGTGCAACATAAATGATTTTCCAAAACGAAAGCATTTATTCTTGCAGGCGTTAATTGAAATCAATGATATGTTTATGCTTTCAGTGCAACGAATAGCCTCTGTTTTTAAAGAAGATGTCGAAAAATATCTCGACGAGATTGATGTTGTGGTTACCAAAGACTTGAAGTTTACAGGAATATCTGGAATTGATTTCAATTTTGATTTCGTGGTTGCTGGAAAAAGACAAGAGAAAATACTGAGAGCAGTAAACTATCTCAACAAAACTACTCTAACTACGTTTCTATATGCTTGGGGAGATGTTGCGCCAGTAAGGAAGAAAATATCAAAAAAAGATATTTCAGCAATTGCAATTATTAATAATGAAAATAGACCTATAAAACCTGAATATTTGGAAGCCTTAAGAATCAAAGACGCTGACTACATACTATGGACTGAACGGTCACATGAAGATAACATACATAAACTCAAGGAAGCAGCCTGATATTGTATTATTTGATCCTAACCAATCGTTGAAGCGGACGCGCGAATAAGCGGTTGCATCAAGGCATGTGGTTTTCCCTTCATGTCCGTGCTGGCCTGCGCGCGCCGCTTAACTCGGTGTTAGCAGGTGCGGAATATATACATGCAAGTATTTACCATGAAGAATACGATGCCGATACGTTGAACGACCAGAGAATAACGCAAGGAGCAAAAGTATTACAGACGTTGGATGATAAATAAGTAGTTGGCCTGATTATTGTGATGTTGCTTGAGGGAATGGTATGTCGTATGATTATTGATATTGTGGTATGCAAATAGTCAAGATAAACATATGATAAGCTGTTATGCTTTACAATAATGGTTGTCGTTATACGTTGGCATGAACTGATGTTTGATGAATTGATGGCTTTTGGATTGAGATTGAACGATAATGCAATACTGAAATATTTGTGCTTGGAATTAATATGTTATAGATTGAAATGATGTGTTGTTTGTTATATGTGAGTCAATATGTGGCGATGGAAGATATGAATATTCCGTGCTGGGTTGGGCGAAGCTTTTTGAGATGAAAGATAGTTGTGTGGCTCAATGCAGTATAAATAGGAATATTTAAGAAACGAATACGAATTTATTCATATCTGTTGTGGTCGTAAAGATATTTGTATTGATGTTGGGTAAATGAATGAATAGTGTTTCCGGCTAAATTTGTCTGCTAACAATCGCATGAACCGGACGCGCAACCGATTGGGCTACGGAAATTGGTCGTGTTTCCTGTATGCCTGTGCTGGTTTGGCGCGCCGGTTATGCGTGGCGTTAGGCGATAGCACAGCAAATATGTGGTAAGGCAGTTCAGCAGGATACAACATTAAAGGACAAATTTTTAGGTATATCTGTTTTAACAAACAACCAAATGGCTTGGCAGACTTCGTTCAGAAAGTCTGATTGCGAAACGTGAGAGGAACAAAACATGAAATGGAAAGCAATCGTAGTTTTGCTGTTTGGAGTCTTTCTTTCTTCCTGCGGATTTGGTCCAGAACACTGGGAACCGCACGTTCTTGCTACTCGTTTTGCCAAGAATGGAACCATTAACGACCTTGATTTAGGAAAGACAGGTCCTACTATTGTCATTAATGAAGGTGATTATTTGAGATTTATAAGTTTCTCACTCAAGCTTTTCCCTACTCAAAGATCGAGAAGCGGGGCCTATTCCATTAACACAGATGTTCGGCCAGTTCCAAGCTCCGCACTAGACATGGAGGTGCGTGTCTCTGCTATGATCCGTAGACGCGATCGCTCTGGCTTTTGCTATGACGAGAGAAACCAAGTGTTTTCGGACTGGATTCCAGTCCAGCCAAAAGAATGGAATGTCCATTTCCCATCACATCCATTTGTCGTCAGGCAAGATTGGGATGAGATTCGCATCGGCATTCAATTTCATAGGAAAGGCAATAATGATAAAGAAATGCAATATACCATCAATTCAATACTACTTAAGCCAACGCAAACCTTCAGCCGCCTAAACAAAAATATTGGCCAGAATGTCTTTATGAGGATTCATGATTTGTGGCGTGGAGACCGCTACTGTTCTGAGACAGATGAACTACCTATGTCGGCAGGATCAAAACAGTCTGACGGCAGCGTTCCATTAATCGAAGCGATACAAAAGAAAGATTTGCCAGCTATTAAACGCCTTATCACCGAGGGAGCTAACGTCAACGCAAAGGCGAGTAATGGCTTACCTGCGTTGACCGCTGCCTGTTCTTTTGGTCTGGAAGAGGTCGTACAAGTGCTGCTTGCTAATGGAGCCGACGTCAATGCAAAGGCTAATAATGGCTCAACCGCATTGGCAATGGCCTGCTTTTTTGGCTATAAAGACATCGTCCGGACGCTCCTTGCCAAGGGAGCCGACGTCAATGCAAAAGATTATGACGGCATAACTGCTTTGATGACTGCCTCTATAAGAAGCCCCACAGGGATGATATACAGAGGGCTTACCAAGGGAGGCAATATCAACGACTTTAATGAAAATGCAAGCGTGATAGTACAAATGCTGCTTGCTAAGGGAGCTGACGTCAATGCAAAAGATTATGACGGCATAACTGCTTTAATGCTAGCGTCTGATCAAGGCATTAAAGAGTATGTACAGGTGTTGCTTGCTAATGGAGCCGATGTCAATGCAAGAGACAATGAAGGCAAAACGGCTTTAGCGCATGCCTCTCGGGAAGTTATCGAGTTGCTGCGTAAGGCTGGAGCAAAAGAATAAATACATTGCATCCTTTAAATAATGATAAGAACTTTGGCTTAGAGTTAGCATTGCTTTAGTAGGCATGTTATCTCAAAATACCTAACAAAGCGTTGAAGCGGACGCGCGAATAAGCGGTTGCATCAAGATTTGTAGTTTTTACCAATGGTCCGCGGTACTCTGCGTGCGCAGCTTAACTCAGTGTTGGGCGCCAGCGTTGAAAGGTTGTTGAAGTCAGAATGGTTTTGGGGAAAGGTCCGGTAGTGAATGCAAGCACTTGAATTCCATCAATCAAATGAGGAGACATTTCGATGAAAGTTGCCTTATTGCATCTACTTCTGTGTGTCATGCTCGCCTTGATTCCAGGGCTTTCGTCAGCAGCCGATGAAGATGAGGCCACTAAGGCTGCCAACGAAATTATCACATCCATACGCGACAAGAATTTTGAAAAGTTATGGAACCTACAGATGAGCGATGGCTTAAAGTCGCAGGTAACTAAGGACCTGTTTTTTACCAGACAAAGAGAGCGAAGCCATCAACTGGGGGTTATAAGCAACTCCGTGTTCATTGGTATGGAGCGTCTCCAGACTGACCGTTTAACCGGATTCGAAGGGGTTGTGTTTGCGTTTAAGTGTCGAAGCTCGTACACTACTGGGATATTCTATGAAGAGATAGTTATAGTAAAGGAAAAGGACGGTAAATTTCGCCTATCTGGTCAGTACATGGCACCATGGCCAGAATAATCAAACGAATGCCTTCAGTGTCGCGTAGTCCACACATGTGACACCGATGGCTGCAAATAAGTCCACAGCTTAAATGGAGATAATATCATGCATAAGATATTGGTATTGTTTATTTTATCGAGTTTTGGATTGTTTTCCACTTGTTTTGCAGAAGAGGACAGGCTTTCCGATTCAGAGCATCTCCGATTGAAGCATCACTCCTATCTTGTAGAAAAGGCTAATGTCGGTGATTCTCAAGCAATTTACGAACTTGCAGTCTTGAATCTGAATGGCGCAGAAGGTGTACCAAAGCGCCCTGGGATGGCAGCTGGTCTACTGCGCCAAGCTTCAGAGCTAGGCCATCCTGCCGCCCAGAACCTTTATGCAACGTTGCTGGCGAACGGTCACGGAATCGCCCAAAATCTGACTGAAGCAATACGGTGGTGGCGTGCTTCTGCAACTCACGGTAATCATTGGGCAGAGTATAATCTTGGCTATGCTTACAGTACTGGACGTGGTGTTTCACAGAACGATTCTGAAGCTGCCAAATGGTTTAAGTTGGCGGCTGACGGAGGAATCGAAGAGGCTGCAGCACAGCTTGGCTTTTTCTATCTCATGGGCAGAGGGGTCGAACGTAATCAAGAAAAAGCTAGTGAGTATATGAGACGAGCTCGTGACCTTCGGAACAAACGCTAGAAAGATCACTGCCCAACAAAGCGTTGAAGCGGACGCGCGAATAAGCGGTTGCATTAAGGTTTGTAGTTTTCCTTATAGTCCGTAGTGCTTTGCGCGCGCCGCTTAACTCAGTGTTATCCACTCGGAATATCAGCAAAGGAGCTATGCTGTAAGATCATGGAAAGAAACACAAATCTGCCAGCACACGTACAGTTCTTTTTGCCCATATTGACCATATTGCAAAGATCTGGAGGGTCGGCTAGCCCGTCA
>Ga0074195_1004579_pt1 | contig 11234 bp, 9 predicted proteins | sample EPASupsiteHSE623_FD_64525 | JGI IMG/M metagenome (GOLD analysis project Ga0074195, IMG submission 64525) | Bioremediated contaminated groundwater from EPA Superfund site, New Mexico - Sample HSE6-23 | ecosystem: Environmental > Aquatic > Deep subsurface > Groundwater > Contaminated ...
TTCTAAAAAACATCAGTAAAATCAGTTCTTTTCGTTTCCTTAATTTTACATTTTATAAAATTCTAAAATAACAATTAAAAAAGCAAACCATAACGGATATTTTTTTTTCTTAAATCAGCAGTTTTTTCTATCATTTTTTTTCAAAATGAAAAAAATTCATCTACTTTTGCCGCCACTCAACCGGAGAGATGGCAGAGTGGTCTAATGCGGCGGTCTTGAAAACCGTTGATCTTAACGGATCCGGGGGTTCGAATCCCTCTCTCTCCGCCATCAAAGTGAAGCCCGACTATCGTCGGGTTTTTTGTTTTTAGCCCTCCGCAAAACTCTAATCCTTTTTTATTTGGTTATCACAGGTGTGTCCTTATCTTTTCCTATCTTTTTATTATAAAAATATTGAACAAACAATGTAAAATTTCGAAATTTCAATTTTTTGCCCGATCTTTGCGAAAAATGTCATGAATCAAAAGCTACTGATCAGAGATGTTACCTTGAGAGATGGGCAGCAGTCCCTTTTTGCCACACGGATGAAACAAGTACAGATTGAACGCGTTCTCCCTATTTACAAAGAAGCAGGATTTTATGCACTCGAAGTATGGGGAGGAGCGGTTCCTGATTCCATTATGCGGTATCTGAATGAAGATCCATGGGAAAGGCTCGAAAAAATCAAAAAAGAAATAGGAACTATTTCGCACCTGACGGCGTTATCGCGAGGACGCAATCTTTTTGGATATAACCCTTATCCTGAAGAAGTGATTGAAGGTTTCAACAGGAATGCCGTCCGGTCAGGTATTTCGATCATGCGTATCTTTGATGCATTAAATGATACCAACAACATTCGGTCGACCATCAAATATGTCAAAGAAAATGGTGGTCTTGCTGACTGTGTAACTTGTTACACCGTTGATCCAAAATTCACCCGGAAAGAACGTTACCTCGCCAGGCTGAAAGGGAAACCGCTGCCAAAAGCCATTTTTACCATAGACTATTATGTGAAAATGGCTAAGGAACTCGAAAGTATGGGTGCCGATATGATCACCCTGAAAGATATGGCTGGTCTGATCCCGCCGATTAAAGCAGGACAGATCATTAAAGCGTTTAAGGAAAATATTCAGGTCCCGGTCGATTTTCACACCCATTGCACCCCGGGATATGGTTTGGCATCCGCGTTGACAGCGATATTGAACGGGGTAGATATTCTGGATACAGCTATCATGAGTTTTGCAGGCGGACCAGCTGCTCCATCATTTGAGCTGATCCAGATTTTCTGCAATAAGCTGGGGATCGAGACCGGAGTAAATCCGGATGCTGTAGTCAGAATTAATAAGATACTCAAGGAAATCCGCCTGGAAATGGCTGATATTGACAGCTATAAAATTTACCCGATCGACTTTGACATCACAAAGGATCAGTTGCCTGCCCCTATCGATCAGCTTTTCGATCAAGCCATTGAATATGCCAGAACTAATGATGAAGTCCGGATAATGGACGCCTGTGGAAAGATTGAAAAATACTTTAATTTTCCGGACCCTGACGAAAAAGTGAAATTTGCCGAGATCCCCGGAGGAATGTATACCAATATGCTTGCTCAGTTGAAACAACTGAAACAGGAAGATCTGTTGCCACGCGTTCTGGAAGTGATCCCGACAGTACGTCTGGCTGCAGGATGTCCTCCCCTGGTCACACCTACCAGTCAAATTGTAGGAGCACAAGCAGTGAATTGTGTCATTGACGAAAAACATGGTAAGCCATTTTACAGCAATAATTCGAACCAGTTTGTGAACCTGGTAAAAGGTTCGTACGGGAAAACTCCAATTCCTGTCGATCCTGATTTCCGCCAGCAAATTGCCGGTACACAAGAAGAAATTCCGTTCAATACTGCCAGCTATCAAAAGCAGCCTAATCCTTCATTCCCGGCTTATGGAGAAAATGTAAAGCTTGCTTCCACTGAAAAGGAAGAACTCCTGCTTGAATTATTCCCCACCGTGGCATCCAAGTTCCTGAAAGACCGGATTGACCGCATTTACGATACCAGGATCAAAGAGGCTGAGCTTGCCAGGAAACGTGCGTTTGAAGCAGAGCAATTTAAATACATGAATCTTTCGGAAGCAGAAAAACAGGCCAGGCTCATGGACGGGCTTTATAACTGGGCATAAGAAAATAAAAAGAAGAGGCTGCTAACGAGCCTCTTTTTTTACCAGTATCCGGGCATCGACAGCAACTATTTTTTCACCTCTGCCCAGCAGCGGATTAAGATCCATTTCCTTGATCTCTGTAGCAAAACGAAGCAGGCTCGACAAGCGGACGATGATATTGGCAAATGCGCGTTGATTGACTCCCTCCTGCCCACGGTAACCTTTAATAATCTTATACGCTTTTAAGTTTTTGATCATGGAGGCCGCTTCACAAATGGTCAACGGTGCCAGACCTGAAGTGACATCCTTCAATACTTCAACCAGGATACCGCCCATTCCGCAAAGCATAACATGCCCGAAACGATCTTCATATTTGGCTCCGATAAAAAGTTCAATTCCTGAAGCCATTTCAGCCATTAAAACAGCTTTTACACCATGTATTGCACTAAGTCTTTTGAATTCCTGCAAAACTGTTTCCCTGCTCCTGACATTCAGCACAACCCCGTCCACTTCTGTTTTGTGTACAGGTCCAATCACTTTCATCACCAGCGGGAACCCAATCTCAGCAACAGCCCTCATGGCGTCATCCTGATTGTGCACAACCAGCTCTTTCACGCGGGGAATACCGGCTGCGTCAAACAAGCGATGAATAATGGAAGGTGGCTGGTATCCGTCTTTCGCTTCCTCAATGATCCTGCGTATTTCGGGAATGTCGATCCCTTCCAGGAAAATATGTTCTTCGTGTGGCTTCGGCATCCTGTAAACATGACTAAGAGCCCGCCCCAGAACTACTTCATCCGGGAAATTCACATTTCCTGATAAAATAAAACGTTCCACATCGTCCTTTACGTTTAAGATTGAAGGCAATATCGGGTAAATTGGCTTTCTGCAGGAGTGCATTTTCTTGTTCAGCATTTCATAGACATCGCGGACCGGAAATAAACCGGGACTACCATAAATGACAGCCATTCCATCTATTTCATCAAAATCCTGATCGCACGCATCGATAATCGCAGCCAGTTGGTCCGCGGTTCCCGTAGCCAGAAAGTCAATCGGATTCTCCACCGACGATCCCGGAAAAAGAAGATCCTTCAGCCGTTGTTTCTGAGGCGAATCAGCGATCTGCGGAATATGCAGTCCACCGGCTTCCAGCGCATCAGTAAGCATCACGGCAGGCCCTCCCGCATGGGTGATAATGGCCAAACGATTCCCCTTCATCTCCTTGCACATAAAGATATTGCCCACTGTGGTGAGTTCCTCTCTTCCGTAACACCTCACAATTCCGGCTTTACGGAACAGGGCTTCAACGGCCAGATCCGGATTTGCCATTGCACCGGTGTGCGAGGTGGCAGCACGCTTCCCTGCATCTCCTGTTCCTGCTTTGATGGCAGCGATCCGGCAACCTTTCCGGATCAGTGAACGGGCATGTATCAGAAATTTATCCGGATCGTTGATACTTTCGATATACAGCAATTTTACCAGCGGACTGGTTTCGGGGTCGAATTGTTCGTCCATGAATTCCAGCACCTCCTCCACGCCGGTCTGGGCAGAATTTCCGACAGAAAAAACACTGGCAAACTTCAGTCCCTTTGAAATACCCGATTCCATAATAAACACGGCTGTCGCTCCTGAACCGGATATAAAGTCGCATCCTTTCCGGTCAAGGCGGGGAACAGGAGTTGTAAATACACTGGCGTGTGCCGGTGTGATCACACCAATACAATTAGGTCCAATAAGGCTTGCATGGTGCCGGTCCGCAATCGCAGCGATCCGCTCTTCCATTAAACGTCCTTCGTGTCCGAGTTCGCTAAAGCCGGCGGAGATAATAATAAAGCCCTTTGTCCCTTTTTGAGCAGCCAGCGTTTCGACTGCTTCTTCACAAAACCGGGCAGGAACAGCCAGCACGGCAAGATCAACATCAGGCAGATCATCTACACTTTTGAAGCTGGGTATTCCCTGAACCGTCTCTTCATTTTTGTTGACCACCATTAACTCACCTAAAAAATGATTATCTATCAAATTCTTAAGCAATTTACCGCCAGGTTTCGAAATATTATTGGAGGCCCCGACCACGACAATACCGCGCGGGCTGATCAGCTCTTTAGTCAACATATACTGTTTCCTTTATTTTAAATTAAATATAAGTAAATTGGTAGTATTCATTCCTGAATAAAAAAAATAAATAGTTTTGACATTAACTATGACAAATCTGTCGGAACAAAAAATTATCGTCTGCTGCGATTTTACAGAGTCAATGGATGATGCTGTCGCCCATGGCGCCCGGATTGCCGGAATTTTCGGAAAGGAGCTATGTCTTTTTCACCCGGTAGTATCGGGAGAAAAGAAGGGGAAACAGGAAGCCCAAAAGAAATTGGGAAAGGTGATCAGGAATTTGAAAGATCGGGGGAGCGATCTTCCCATTTCAAGTTTGACTCTAAACGGAGATCTTATCGATTCGGTTGAACAGTTGGCTGAAGATTATGACGGGATCATGATCGTCGTGACAACCGACAACATCCGGGAAAAACTTACCGCTCTCCGGCAAAGTTCAGTTCCTTTTTTATTTATTCACGGCACATCTGAGAAATACCTTCAATATGACCGGATCATGCTTCCGGTCGGTGACTCGGGAGTCGCTAAAAATGCCGCGCTTTGGGCTACTTATTTTGGCCGTTTCAATCAGGCAGATATTGAAATTCTGGTGGCTGAAGAGAAAAACGAAGAGCAGCAAAAGCTGATCAAAACGAATTTAAAGGCAATTATGGAGCTACTCTCAAACCTGAACCTCAGTGTTCGCTCAAAACGCAGGGAAAAGAGCAGTTCCGATCTTTACAACGAAGCCGTGACGAACGGCCTGAAAGAACACAACCTGGTCATCATTCCCGGACGGGAGATCAGTAAGACAGATGATCTGTTCGTTTTTCCGGAAGTAAAAATGATCGAGGCAGCCGGAGAACTGCCTGTGCTGTGTGTTAATCCAAACCGGGATATGTATATTTTATGCGATTAAATGCGGGATTAATTGTTTAAAATGAGGTTTTCTTTTTCCTTTGTATCAAGCTAAATAATTTAAGGTCATGCGCTCAATCTTATTTTTACTCCTGTTTTTCATTTTGGCCGAAGGCCTTGCTCAAAAACCGGAATACAAGATCCGGTTCCATGGTATTGGCGACAACCGGGAATTTGCCAGTAATAAAGCTTATTCACAGACCATTCTGGGCGAACGTACCAGTTTTGAGATCGGAACGACGCTCGAAGAAAATCATCGCTTCCGTATTGGGTTGAATCACTTATTTGAATTTGGGAGTGAAATGGATGAACGGAAACCGAAGCTAACAGCATATTACCAATATGAGGACGAGCAAAAAACCTTTTATTTCGGCGCTTTTCCCAGAATGGAGCTGATCAGTTTTCCACTGGCTCTGTTAACCGATACTTTACTGTATTACCGTCCCAACATTGAAGGATTATACGGCAGATACAACTGGTCATGGGGGCATCAAAGCGGTTTTGCAGACTGGACAGGCCGGCAAACAGAAACCCGCCGTGAAGCATTTTTGGCAGGTTTTTCCGGTGAAATGCGTTACGGTACCTTCTTTTTTCAAAACTACCTGACGCTGTATCATTATGCTGAAACAGCACTGGAACTCGAAAGCATTCACATTAAAGATAACCTGGGAATGGTACTGTATGTAGGGTCGGATCTGGAAAAAATCGTACCGCTCGACAAATCCTATGTCAAAATGGGCATTATTGAGTCATCCATTCGTGAACGGAGTGTGACCGACGGATTCATTAATGCGATGAGTTTCACCGGAGAATTATACGGTGAAAAGAAGAACTTCGCACTTCATGCCACGCTGCATGAAGGGAAAGGTCACCAATTGATGAACGGTGACCGGTTTTATGATGGCGACAGTTATTTGCGTACCGATCTCATCTGGAAATTCATTAACAAAGAACACATTCAGGGACGGTTTAATCTCTCGTTTCACCTGATAGAGGGCAGCGACCTGGATCAATCCCAGCAATTATCGCTGGTCTACACGTTTGGAAACGAATAGAGCAAAGCCTCCTCATTATTCTTTCACCAGATTCATTTCATTCAGCAAATAGCCTGCGCCGGCAAATTTATCAATGATGAAAAGGACATAGCGGATATCAACCATAATATTCCTGCATTGGTCGGGATCAAATAAAATGTCACTCATGGTCCCTTCCCAGCAACGATCAAAGTTGATCCCAATCAGCTGACCATCCGCGTTTACGGCCGGACTGCCTGAGTTCCCGCCGGTAGTATGGGTCGAAGCCGTAAATGCCACAGGCAAATCGCCGTTACGATCCGAATAATTCCCGAAATCTTTACTTTTATACAAGTCGCGTAAGCGCTGAGGCACATCATAATCATCAATATCAGGATTATCCTTTTCCATGATCCCTTTTAAAGTGGTATAATGTTTATAGGCTACTGCATCATTCGGTTTATAACCTTCAACTTTACCGTAAGTGACACGGAGGGTCAGATTGGCATCAGGATAAAGCGTGCGTGAATGTTGCATTTCCATAATTCCGGCCATATAACGCTTTTGCACAGCATCAATTTCCTTTTGGATCTCCTGGTAAACCATTTTGATATTCCGCTGATAATGAAGCGCGAGTTGAGCGTAAAGATCCAGTACCGGATCCTTTTGAAGTTTCTTAGCCACCTTTCCATCCAGGCTTCGGGTAATTCTTAAAAGTTCTTCTTTATCGGTTAAAACCGATTTTCTGTAAACATCCTTCAACAGTTCTTCATCGTCGCGTGAATCCATTAACTCAATAAATGAAGAAGGCAAAAAGGATGGGTCCAGATCTGAGCGTAAAATTCTCATTAAACGCACAAAAACTTCTTCGTCAGTGGCCTGGTCATAATTCTTAAAATGACTGCCGATCTTTCCCTTCAAATAATCTCTTAATTTGGTAATTTCTTCATCGCTGATCTCCGACCAACCTTCATCAGTCAAAGGAAAGGAAGCTGCAAGAGACAATATATCTGTGCCCCGCGTCACAATTTCAGTATAATAATTATATGCCTGGTCATAAGGCACCAGATCAATATATAACTTTTCAAACTGCTGAAAAATATCTCCGTACTCTTCCTTTAACGTATCATTTTTACTATACCACTGCTCAAACTGCTTTTCAAAATCCTGCTTTACCGTAACGGCATTCAATCTCTTAAGGCCTCTTATTTCGCCTTGCCATTTCTTCCATGAATTACTTGTACCGGCATATTTTGACGCATACTGAATCCGAACAAAGGGATTCTTCTTCATGTGTTTATCGAGCACCTCCAGTTTTTCCTCCCGGATCCTGATCCTGTCCGGATCACTTTGATTCATGATCAGGTCAACAGCATACGACGGCAAATACTGATCAGTGCTACCGGGAAAGCCAAAAACCATCACGAAATCCTTCGGCTGAACGCCAGCCAGGGAAATGGGGAAAAAAGATTTTGGATGAAAGGGAACGTTTTCAGGAGAGTATTCCGCAGGCCCGTTGTTCTTATTCGCATAAACCCGGAAAACAGAAAAATCACCTGTATGACGCGGCCACATCCAGTTATCGGTGTCACCTCCGAATTTACCGATTGATGAAGGGGGAGCACCGACCAGTCGTACGTCTTTATAGATCTGATAAATGTATACAAAATACTGATTTCCATGAAAAAGAGGTTTTACAATGGCCTCATATTTTTTGTTTTCTTCTGCTGCTGATTCGATGTTCCTAATGTTTTCTGCTAACTTTAGTTCCAGGTCATTCCCTTTCAGGCTGTCAGTCCCCGCAATAACAGAACCGGTAACATCGTCAAGTCTCACCAGAAAACGCACCGATAAGCCAGGGTTGGGCAGTTCCTCTTCGCGTGATCCTGCCCAAAATCCGTCTGTAAGATAATCATGCTCCAGCGCACTGTGCGACTGGATTGCACCATAACCGCAATGGTGATTGGTGAGTAATAAACCATCGGCCGAAACCATTTCTCCCGTACAACCTGAGCCAAATAAAACAACAGCATCTTTCATACTGTTTTTATTGACGCTGTAAACGTCTTCTGCAGTCAGGTGAAATCCCATTTGCTGCATCTCTTCGATGTTGTACTTACTGAGCAAGGTCGGGATCCACATACCTTCCCTCGCAAATAAAAGGTTTACAAAAAACAATAAGACGATACAGACCGGTAATTTTTTCATGTTTATTGCAAAAAGAAACTTAAAATTCTTTCAGATGTTGATAAAGCTTATGAATGGGTAAGCCCATTACATTGTAAAATGATCCGTTAATCCGGTTGATCCCCACATACCCGATCCATTCCTGAATACCATATGCTCCAGCCTTATCATAAGGACTATAATGATCCACGTAATAGATGATCTCTTCATCAGTTAGTTCATCAAAACAGACCTCCGTTACAGCATGAAAGGAAACTTTTTTATTTGCTGACATCAGATGCATACCTGTGATCACCTGATGCTGAGCCCCGGAGAGGCTTTTCAGCATAGCAATCGCATCATCCCTCGATTTGGGTTTATTCATCACCTGGTCATCTTTCCACACGATGGTATCGGCTGTGATCAGAAGCTCATTTTCCTTCATTTCATTCTTAAGGGCATCAGCCTTTAATTCTGCCAGATAAACCGGAATGGCCGTCATGCCCAGTTCTTCCGGATAAAACTCCTCCAGAAAAGAAGGGCGGACTTCAAACTCCAGACCCAGTTCCCTTAATAACTGCTGACGGCGGGGCGATTCCGATGCCAATACAAGCTTATAATTTTCAAGATTTTTCAGCCTCATTAGATTGCCCTCCAGTAATAAGATTTTTCATTGATCCACGTGTTCTGTGCGCGCATAACCTGCTCAATTACATCACGGGCACAGCCTTCCCCTCCTTTTTTATCTGAAATATACAAAGAAATTTCCTTAATCTCCGGAACTGCATCTGAAGGGCATACCGGTACTCCGACCATCGACATGATCTGATAATCGACCAGGTCATCGCCCATATAGAGGATTTCTTCGACCTTAACCCCCGTCTTTTGAATAAAATCGTTCAGGCACCTGACTTTATCTCTCACGCCCATATAAATCAGCGGAACGCCTAATTTCTCGTACCGGAGCCGGACCCGTTCAATCGCGCCGCCGGTAATGATCCCGATGTGATAACCCATATTCAGGGCATTTCGTATCGCATAACCATCTTTTACATTCGCAGTTCTAACCGGGTCACCTTCTTCATTCAAAGGCGTTGTATCGATCGATAATACACCATCAATATCAAAAATGATAGCATTGACTTGATTAAGTTTTTCTTTAAAAAAGGTCATGCAAATTATTTTTTATGTGCCTGATAAATACTGTTGGTAACAAAACTATAGATTTTCCTGAGATCAGGCCGGTCGTCTATGAGTTTTAAGTGTTTATTAATAATTGTTTCATCATATCTTTTTGCCGGTCCTGTTTGGGCATCACGCGGGTCCATTTCCATGACCTTGGCTGCAGTTTCACTGATCAGAGGTTTTAAGAGATCAAATGCCAATCCCTGTTTTTCCAAAAGCCTGGCGCCAATATCGTAAAAGTGATTGACAAAATTGCTGGCGAAAACCGCGGCCAGATGAAGAATTTTGCGGTCATCAGAGTTGATTTCGTAAACTGTCTTTGAAATTTTCTCGGCCAACTCTTTCAATTCAGTCAAAATTTCTGTTGAATTGGCCTCAAGACAAACAGGAATACCGGAGAAATCGACCTCTCTTCTTTTTGAAAAAGTCTGTAATGGATAAAATACCCCGCACCGTTCACTGTATTGACCCAGAAAATTCATTGAAATACTTCCGGCCGTATGAACAATAAGCCGTTGTCTAAAGTCAGCCCGATCAAGGATCTGCCCTATCGCGTCATCCTTCACCGACAGAACAATAAGGTCAACATTCAGATCGATTTCATGAATCACATTCGTAAAAGGTACATCTAAAATCGTCCCGAGTGTGCCTGCCGACTCCAGGGTTCTGCTGTAAACCTGTACAATTTGGATACCCGCCTTACTGAAGGCTTTTCCTAAATGGGTAGCCAGATTACCGGCGCCTATTAATGTTACCCGCTGAATCATGCCGTCTGTTTTCAAACAGCAAAGTAAGAAAAAAAACGGCTTAAACCGGCTTAAAAATCAGACATTGTCGAATCTGCGACTTACTTCTTTCCAATTGACAATATTCCAAAACTGGTCGACATATTCCGGACGGCGGTTCTGGTATTTTAAATAGTATGCATGTTCCCATACATCAAGGGCTAATAGGGGTCTTCCCTGTTTGGGAACATCGCTCATCAGGGGATTATCCTGATTGGCGGTTGTTGTTACAAATAACTTTCCATCAGAACCGGCAACCAGCCATGCCCAGCCGCTTCCAAAGTGCGTCTTTGCCGCTGTTCCAAATACTTCTTTAAACTTATCGAGAGAGTTAAAGCTTTGGGTGATTGCTTTTTCAAGTTTTTGAGATATGGTTGTTTTTTCAGGGCTCATGTTTTCCCAGAACAGCTGGTGATTATAGTACCCTCCTCCATTATTTCTCACGGCGCTGCTGTAATCCGTAATTTTTGCAAAAATTTCTTCCATGGGTTTAGAAGAGGCATCTGTATCTTTTACTGCAGCCACAAACTTTTCAAAATAGCCTTTGTGATGCTTACTGTAGTGAAGCTCCATCGTCTTTGCGTCGATATAAGGCTCAAGCGCATCATAACCATAAGGGAGTTCCGGAAACACATGCCCGGTGAATGCCCTGCCCTCACTGCCCGTTACGGCAAAAGGCGACCCCAAAACAGGAGCAGCAACAGCCGCGACTCCGAGTATACTGATAAAATTTCGTCGTTCCATGATCAATTGTTTAAGGTTATCATTTCCCTGACAATAACAGCAATACAAAATAAATGTTCGAAGCCGGAACAATTTTCAAAGGAGACCGGAACAGGAAGAACGGGGAACGGAAAAAGGTGGCAGAGAGCATAGGGCATGGAGCATAGGGCAGAGAGCAAACCGCATTGGGCAAAGCCCACTGAAATCCTTCTCGGCTCCTC
>Ga0074195_1004580_pt1 | contig 11228 bp, 9 predicted proteins | sample EPASupsiteHSE623_FD_64525 | JGI IMG/M metagenome (GOLD analysis project Ga0074195, IMG submission 64525) | Bioremediated contaminated groundwater from EPA Superfund site, New Mexico - Sample HSE6-23 | ecosystem: Environmental > Aquatic > Deep subsurface > Groundwater > Contaminated ...
CCCCGCCCAGGACCACCAGGGGATTGCCCGGCGCGACTCTTGGCGCGCGGTCTGCCGCCAGCGGCGCAATGCCGCCGGCCGCCAGCAGGGCGGCCAGCCGGGGGTAGTCGTGCTCGAAGCTGACCGAGCCCAAAACCAGGGGAAAATCGGAGAGCGGCCGGGAGGATTCGAGCGAGCGGAGCGGCTGGCCAGCGTCCGGATAGACAAAGCGCTCGCAGACCACCGTTTCCTGCTGGTTGAGCAGGGAATAGACCAACTGAAAACCAAGATTGGAGACCGCGATGGGATAGGTGTTCGGATACAGCAGGGCCACAGGAACCCGATCCTTCCATTTTTTGCGGACTGTTCCTGTTTCGGTGGCAAGAAAGGATGGCAAAATGGTTCCTAGGAGTAAAGGGAAGCGGCGCTATCCCCAAGCGCACCGATCATTGCGGGCCGGGGGCCGGACGACCCGCTCCTTGCTGAGGATTGGAGACACGACGGGGGAATATCCGCCGGATATTCCCCCGCCCCCAATCACTTTGCCACCGGCTTGGCCGCCTCCGGCCCGTCCTCCTGATTTTAATTTGCTTTTTTGCGGAGGTAAGCCGGTTCGTCGTACTCGTTGTTGATATCGTGCTCGTCGAAGATCGGTTTCGGCAAACGCGGCAGCCCCTTGGGCAGGAGGTTGGGTTTGGCGATGCTGACCGGTGCCGACTCGGGGAGGCTGACCTCGTCCTCGAGGATCCTCGGCAAACGCGACCGGCTGGCCGCCGGTGCAGTCTGCGCCTGCCGCGGGCGCTTGACCTCGAGCTGCGACACCTCCGGCTCCTCGATACTGGAGATACCGGTGGCGATGACCGTGACCCGCAGCTCCTCGCCCAGCGATTCGTCGAACAGCGCGCCGATGATGATGTTCGCGTCGTCGTGCGCTTTCTCCTGGATCAGCGCCGAGGCCTCCATGAACTCGTTCATGGTCAAGGTCTCTTTAGCCGCCGAAATATTGATCAGAATGCCGCGGGCGCCGTCGATGCCGACGTCCTCCAGCAGTTGATTGTCGATGGCGCGTTTGGCCGCCTCGGTGGCCCGGTTGTCGCCAACCGCCGAACCGGTGCCCATGATCGCCGGCCCGACCTCTTTCATGACCGTCTTGAGGTCGGCGAAGTCGACGTTGATATGCCCCGGCAGGTTGATCAGATCGGTGATGCCCTTGACCGCCTGCAACAGGACATTGTCGACCATCTGCATCATATCCACCAGGGTGGAATTTTTATTCATCAAGCTCAGCAGCCGGTCGTTGGGGACGGTGATGATGGTGTCGGAATACTCCTTCAGCTTCTCCCAGCCCGATTCGGCGTTGCGCATCCGTTTCTTGGCTTCGAAGTAGAAGGGCTTGGTGACGACCGATACCGTCAATGCGCCGGCCTCTTTGCTCAGCTTGGCGATGACCGGCGCCGCTCCGGTGCCGGTGCCGCCGCCCAAGCCGGCGGTGACAAAGACCATGTCGGCCCCCTTGAGCACGGCCTGCAGGTCTTCGTAGCTTTCCTGGGCCGCCTCCCGACCCATTTCCGGGTCGGCTCCGGCGCCCATGCCTTTGGTGATTCCCGGTCCCAGTTGCAAGCGTATATCTGCACGGGATTTTTCAAGAGCCTGCATATCCGTGTTGGCGGCGATGAACTGGACGCCCGCCAAACGGCTCTCGACCATGGTGTTGATGGCGTTGCCGCCTCCGCCCCCGACTCCGATCACCTTGATCACCGCCACAGTTTCCTCTTCGGCCATCCTGAAAGGCATGTTTCTCTCCCAAGAAAAATTTCCGGTTAAATCCTTGTCAATATACCATCCGGCATAGTGATACTAAAGGAAAAGTTCTGTCCGTTCAGACGATATTTTTCATCCATTTTTTCAGCCTGTTAACCATCCCGCCGCTTTCTTTGGGAACATAGGTTTTGGCCTTGCTTCCGTAGAGCACCAACCCCACTCCGGTGGTGCATCGGGGCGAGCGGATATCCTCGATCCGGCCCGTGACCCCCTGCGGGTAGCCTATCCGCACCGGCAGGTCGAAAATCTGCTCCGCCATCTCGACGATATTGGCCAACAGCGCGGTTCCGCCAGTGATGACGATGCCGGCATTGATCCGGTTGCGGTAGCCGGAGCCGCAGATGTTCTTGTTGACCATCTGTAGGATCTCCTCCATCCGGGCCTCGAGAATTTCGACCATGATGCGCTGCGACACCTTGCGCGGCTTGCGGTCGCCGACCGTGGGCACCTCGATGATGTGGTTTTCCTTGATCATCGAGGACAGGGCGCCGCCATAGAGATATTTGAGTTCCTCGGCCTCCTGGAGCGGCGTGCGCAGACCGACGGAAAGGTCGCTGGTGAGGTTGTTGCCGCCCAGGGCGAGTTCCCAGGTGTGCTTGATGGTGCCGTTACAGAAGATGGCCACGTCGGTGGTGCCGCCGCCGATGTCGATCAGGGCCACCCCTAGCTCCATTTCGTCCTTGCCGAGCACGGTCAGCGACGAGGCCACGGATTCCAGCACGATCTCGGCCACATTGAGGTTGGCGCGATTACAGCTCGTCACTACGTTGTGCAGGGCGGTAACATCGGCGGTGACGATATGGACGTTGGTGACCAGGCGCACGCCGGTCATGCCGAGCGGATTCTGGATGCCGGTGTGATCGTCCACCATGTATTCCTGCGGCAAGACATGAATGATCTGCTGGTTGTCCGAGATCTTAACCGTCTGGGCCGCCTGGATGACGGCATCGATGTCTTTTTCCCTGATCTCCTGGTTGTTGATGGCGATGATGCCCGGAGAGTTGAACCCCTTGATGTGGTTGCCGGCAATGCCGACATACACCGATTCGATGTCGCACCCGGCCATGTCCGAAGCCGCCTCGACCGCCTGGCGAATCGACTTGACCGTGGACTCGATGTTGACCACCACACCCTTCTTCATCCCCGAAGAGGGAGCCGTGCCGACGCCGACGATCTCCACCCGGTCGTCGAAGACCTCGCCGATCATGGCGCAGACTTTGGTCGTGCCGATGTCGAGGCCGGCTACGAGTTCGCCCGGTTCCCGCGGCTCGTGCTCTTCCATCTCCTCATCCGTCAATTTGGACTCCGGTAACCAAGACTTTATCATCTAAATAATCCATTCGAATTTCTTTAACGGCATCAACCTGCTTTTTTGCATACAACTGCTCGAGGACCTTGATCAGCCGAAAGTATTTCGTCTGCAACCGATCCGAGCCAAAATAGATCGGAAAGGGTCGGTCGACCAGATAGAGAATGAGCCCCAGGTCCCGATCGAGATGTATCTCGGAAATCGCCTGGATCGGCAAAATTGCATTGCCCCTGGCCGCCAGGCCCAACAGGTGGCACGCCCCTTCCGCCAAGCTTCCCTTGACGAGTCGATCCCCCTCCACATCCTTACCGGCGAGCACACCGGTGATCACCGGAAAATCCAGTTCCTGGCCCTGCCCGACCTCGACAAACAGATGGCCGGTCTTGTCGAGGTAGCGTAGCCGTTTTTCCTTACTCTCCTCCAGGTTCACCAGGGCGAAGGGCTGGAACTCGCTGACCACGATCTCCACTGCCGAGGGCCATTGGGTGACGATCGTCGCATGTTCGACCCACGGATGCGTCTCGATCCGCGCCGCCGCCGCCTTGGCGTCGAACCGCAGCAAGCTGCCCCCCTGGCCGAGCCCCGCCAGATCGAGGATTTGCCGCTGGCTGGTCACGTTGGTGCCGGTCACCCTGATATCGGTCAGATGGAAGATATTGGAATGGAACAGCGCCTGCTTCGCTCCCCAGAAGAGCGCCGCCGCGACCCCGGCCAGGACGCAGAGCAACAGGGTATTTCCGAAGAGCTTCTTCCATTTCCACGCCCGCTGGGCGCCACTCACCACGACCGCCGAGCGGAACGGCTTGGGTTTTGCGACCTTGCCGGGCAGCAACGCCTTGAGCAGCCTACCGATCCAGCCGTTTTTTTTTCCTCCCTTCCGGGAACGGGACGGCGCTGGACGGGGAGTATAGATCGCCATCTGCCCTCACTTGCCGCGCCTAGTAAATGCGCACTTCAGGCTCAAGCAAAACGCCTGAATGCTGCAACACCTTCCGCCGAACCTCTTCCATGAGACCGATGATATCCTCAGGGGCGGCGCCACCGGTATTCACAATGAAATTCGCATGCTTGGGCGACACCATTGCCTTGCCGTGCGCCAGCCCCTTCAACCCGGCCCGTTCAATGAGGCGTCCGGCATAATCGCCCTCGGGATTCTTGAAAAAAGAGCCGGCGGAACCGAGCCCGTACGGCTGCTTTTGCCTGCGCTCATCGACAATTTCCCGGCAGCGCGCCGCGATCTGTCGGCCATCGGCGGGCTGCAGGCAGAAGACGCCGCCGGTGATCAGCATTCTGTCGTCGGGTTCTCCCGGCAGCCAACTGGAGCGATAGACAAACCGCACCTCGTCCTTCGCGACCTCCACCGGTTCACCCTGACCGGTCAGGCACAGCACCGAGGCCAGCACCTCGCTCACCTCGTGTCCCAGGGCGCCGGCATTCATCCGGATGGCGCCGCCGACGCTGCCGGGTATGCCGGCCATGAATTCCAGACCGCCCAGATCGTGGCGGGCGCACCAATCGAGCAAGGCCGCCAGGCTGCAACCGGCGTGCACCCGCACCCGGACGCCGGCCTCGCCGCTGGCGGAGTCTTCCGGGTCGACCAGGATATCGCGCGCCGAACCACGCAGCCGAATAAAGACGCCCTCGTGGCATCGGCTGGTAACCAGGATATTGGAACCGCCGCCAATGACATGCCAGGGCACCCGTTCCCGGTGGAGCCAGCGCATCAGGGCAGACAACTCCGCCGTTTTGCCGATCTCCACCATTGCCTCGACCATGCCGCCGGTGCGGAAGGTCGAGTAGGCCGCCATGTCGACGTTCCAACGGACGGACGGACAGAGCGCTGCAAGCGTTGTACGTTGCTGACTGTTCATCGCTCCTCCCCGGTTGTGTTCACGATCCTGGGTCATCCTGTTCACTGCCGCGCCGTGAGCAATTCAAGCACCTGCTCGCCCGCCCGAACGATGTTGCCGGCCCCCAGGGTCAGCAGCAGGTCGCCGGGCTGCACAAGCGGGAGCAGGGCCTGGGGTTGCTGCACCAGATGCGGGATGAAATGGGTGTGCCGTTGCCCATGCTGCTTGATGGCTTCCTGGAGATGCTCGGAGCTAACGCCCTCGATCGGTTGTTCGCTTGCCGCGTAGATATCGGTTAGCACCAGGACGTCGGCGCGGCGAAAGGCGGTGACGAACTCGGCAAACAGCCCCTGGGTCCGGGTGTAGCGATGCGGCTGAAAGGCCACCACCACCCGTCGGTCCGGCCATCCTTCCCGGACCGCATCCAAGGTTGCCTTGATCTCGGTGGGATGATGGCCGTAATCGTCTACCACCAACACGCCGCCGGCCTCGCCCTTGACCTGAAGGCGGCGCTGTACGCCCTGGAATGTCTCCAACGCCCGGGCGATCACCGGGAAGTCGATCTCCAGCTCCAGGCCGACACAGACCGCAGCCAGGCTATTGTAGATGAGATGGCGACCAGGCCGTTTCAAGCGGATCTCGCCCAGTTCCGTGCCCCCTTGGCGCACCGTGAACCGGGAGGTGCCGTTGCCCGAGCTGATCTTGATGGCCTGGAGATCGGCCTGCTCACTCAGGCCATAGGTGAGGATGCGTTTTTGGATGCGGGGCAGGATCTGGGCGACATGGTCGTTGTCAATGCAGACGACCGCCACCCCATAAAAGGGCAGACGGTCGATGAATTCAAGGAAGATCTCCTTGATATGCTCAATATCCCGATAATAGTCCAGATGCTCCAGGTCGATGTTGGTCACCACCTCGATCACCGGCGAGAGCTTGAGAAAGGAGCCGTCGCTCTCGTCGGCCTCGGCGACCAGGAATTCGCCTTCGCCCAGCTTGGCGTTGCTCCCCAGTCCATGGACCTTGCCGCCGACCACCACCGTGGGATCGAGCAGGGCCTCGGCCAGAACGGCGGCCACCATCGAGGTGGTCGAGGTTTTGCCATGACTGCCGGCCACGGCGATGCCGTATTTTTTCAGCCGCATCAGTTCGGCCAGCATCTCCGCCCGCTGGATCACCGGGACATGCGCTTCCTTGGCGGCCACGACCTCGGGATTATTGGCGGGGATGGCGGTGGAGGTCACCACCACGTCCGCACCGGCAACCCAGGCCGCCTCGTGGCCCTCATACACCACACCGCCCAACTGCTCCAGCCGCCGGGTGATATCGGTTGTGCGCAGATCGGAACCGCTCACCCGATACCCCAGGCTCAGCAGCAGCTCGGCAATGCCCGACATTCCGATACCGCCGATGCCGACGAAATGAATGTGCTTGGTCTTTCTATACATGAAGGTACCTGCTGTCGTGTGGGTCGAAGATCGTCAACATGGCTGATTCCGGCCGGCCAACCGCACGAGCGCATCCACGATCCGGTCCGTGGCATCCAATAATGCCAAGGTCTTCATGTTGGCCGCCATTGTATGTAACTCTGCCCTGTTCTGCAAGCACTCGCTGATGTTTCGCGCAAGAATTTCACCGGTAAGCCCCGACTCCTGAAGCATCCGGGCAGCCTTTCCATTTACATAATATTTGCTATTAGTTACCTGGTGGTTATCCGCCGCGTACGGATAGGGGATCAGCAGGGCCGGCACCCCCATGGCCGCGAGTTCCGCGCAGGTGGTCGCGCCCGCCCGCGACACCGCCAAATCCGCCCGGGCATAGACCCCGGCCATGTCGCGAATAAAGGCGGCGACCTCGGCCTCGATCCCGAGCCGTGCATAGCAGTTGGCCACCTGCTCCCGATCGGCGGCGCCGGTTTGATGGATCAGGCGCAGGGGCACCCGGTTGTCGTGCAACCGTTCCATGGCTTCCATCATCAAGACGTTGACCCGGTGCGCGCCTTGACTACCGCCAAGAACCAGCACCGTCGGACTATCGGTTTGCGGCCTTTCCCTTGCGGCGGCCTCAAGGATCTCCCGCCGTAGCGGATTGCCGGTTTGCACCGTCTTTTTCACCGGGAAGGCCGGGCTGCACGGCAGGGAGATAAACACCTTGTCCGCTAGCTTGCCGGCCAGCCTGTTGGCCATGCCGGGCACCGAATTCTGTTCGTGAATGGCGATGGGAACCCGCAGGAGCTTCGCGGCCAAGAGAACCGGGCCGGTCACGTAGCCGCCGACACCGAACACCACATCCGGCTTGAAACGCTTGAGCATCGACAATGCCGTCAACACCGAGCCGGGCATCAGCAGCAGGGTGCGGAGCCAGCCACCGACACCGAGCCCCTTGACGCCGCCGCACTCCAAGGCGGCCAGCTCAAAGCCGAGTCCGGCAAGTGCCTGTTGGTCCAGCAGGCGGGAGGTGCCGATGAACAACACTTCGGCCGAAGCCATCCGTTCGCGCACGGCAGTTGCCACGGCAATACCTGGAAAGAGATGCCCACCGGTACCGCCACCGGTCACGACCAGACGCATCGTCCTTAAGCCCCCCGCATGGTTGACCAATCCGATGATCCCATACCGGCCATCGGCAATGAACCGAGCATCTCCTCGACCTCCGCCATAGCCTCGGCAAAACACGAGGGACAATAGCCATGGGTCAGTAACGCATTCTCGGACAAGCAGGGAGCGTCCAGCCATTCGCCATCCCGCTCGACCTTATGGCACACACAACACATACGCGTCAGCATCGGTCCTGCCCCCGTTCCCTAAGCAGTTTCAGGACATGCCCGGCAAAGACCCGTCCGCGCTCCTCGTACCCGGAAAACATATCGAAGCTCGCACACCCTGGAGCAAGCAACACCAGATCGCCACTGACCGCAGCCGCCATCGCCCTGCGCACCGCATCTTCCATGGACACGGCCGTCTCGTTCGACACCACCCCGTCCAGCGCCGGCCGCATCAAATCGGCGGCCTCGCCCAACAAAATCAAATGCTTGACCTTGCGGCCAACCACCTCCCGGAGCAGGGTGTAGTCGCTGCCCTTGTCGCGCCCGCCGGCAATCAGCACCACCGGGGCTTCGCAGCCGCCCAGCGCAGCTTCGAGCGCGCCGATGTTGGTTGCCTTGGAATCGTTGATGAAGCGGACCCCGTCGATTGTCGCCACTTCGGCCATGCGATGGGGTGGCGGCTCGAATACCGCCAACCCCGTCGTGACCCCCTCGAAGTCGCAACCCAGGAGCGCTGCCGCCAGGATTGCGGCGGCGGCGTTCAATTGGTTGACCGAGGAGTGCAACCGGGTCGGTCCGAGAGCGTACCGTTCCCGGCGAAGCGCACCGCCCTGCTCCAGTTCCAGGCATACCTGGCCTGAGGCAACCTGGGCCTCGCACCCCGGTGCGCGGCCGAAGGTGCGTCGCCGGACGCCAGCCTGGAGTGGTGTTGCGGCGGCAACGGGGTCGTCGGCGCCGAGAATGGCGCAATCGCCCGCCGCCTGGGAGGCGAACAGCTTCATTTTCGCCTTGGCATAGGCCTCAAGGGAGCCGTGCCGGTCCAAATGATCGGGCGAGATGTTGAGCAGCAAACCGATATCGGGCCGGAAAGTGCCGGCAAGATCGAGCTGGAAGCTGGAGAGTTCGAGTACCACCACATCATACGCCTTGGGATCGGTAAAATAATCGAGCAAGGGCGTGCCGATATTACCGCCGACAAAGGGGTTCTTCCCGGCGGCCCGGAGCAGATGGCCGATCAGGCTGGTAACCGTGGTCTTGCCGTTGGAACCGGTCACCGCGATGACCGGCACCGGAAACTCGCCTGCGGCCAGGGCCAGCTCGCCGAGTATCGGCAGCCCTTGTTCGCGGGCGGTCTGGAGCATCGGGAGGTCGAGCGGCACACCGGGTCCGGGGATGACCATCTCGGCCCCGGCAAGGAAGTCGGTGGTATGGCCGCCACATTCCAAGCGGATGCCCGCCTTGCGGAGAAACCCCAGGGTTTCACCCTCGATCTGCGCTTCCTGCCGCCGGTCGGAAACCCTCACCTGAGCCCCCTGGGCCAAGAGATAGCGCACCGTGGACAGTCCCGCCGCCCCGAGTCCGATCACCACTGCCTGCATGCCGTTTCGAATCCGCACGTCGCTATCTCAGCTTGAGGGTTGCCAGGGCCATCAGCCCCAGGATGATGGAGACGATCCAGAAACGGACCACTACCTTGGGTTCCAGCCACCCCTTTTTCTCGAAATGGTGGTGGAAGGGTGCCATGAGAAAAATGCGCTTGCCGCCGCTCATCTTGAAATAGCCCACCTGGAGAATGACCGAAATGGCCTCCATGACAAAGATGCCGCCGACAATCACCAGGAGAAACTCCTGTTTGGTGATGACCGACACCACGCCCAAGGTGCCGCCGAGCGACAGCGACCCGACATCACCCATGAACATTTCCGCGGGGTAGCAGTTGAACCAGAGAAAGCCGAGGCAGGCCCCGACGATGGCCCCGCAAAAGACGGTTACCTCGCCGGCTCCGGGCACGAAGGGGATCTGCAGATAGCTGGCAACCACCGCATTGCCGGCGACATAGGAGAAGATGAGATAGGTCGAAGCGGTGATGACGATCGGCCCGCAGGCGAGCCCGTCCAATCCATCGGTAAGATTGACCGCGTTCGATGCACCAACGATCACCAGCACGGCAAAGGGCAGATACCACCAGCCCAGATCCGGATGAAACGATTTGAAAAAGGGAAAGCTGAGGATGCCGTCGTGGCTGCGAGTCACAAGCAAGAAAATACCGACCACTGCGGCGCCGAACACCTGGAGCACCAGCTTTTCCCTGGCGGTCAAACCCCGCGAATTGCCCTTGCGGATCTTTTTGATGTCGTCCGCGGAACCGATGCCGCCGAAAAAGAGGCTGATGCCGATCAGCATCCATACCAGACTGCTGCGCAGATCGGTCCAGAGCAGCGCCGACGAGGTCATCGCCAAGAGGATGAGCATGCCGCCCATGGTCGGCACGCCTTTCTTGGAAAAATGGGTCTCCGGACCGTCGTCCCGGATCACCTGCCCGATCTGTTTGCGCTGCAACCAGGCGATGAACCGGGGGCCGACGATCACCACGATCAGAAAGGCCGTCACCGCACTGCCGATGGATCGGAAGGTGATATAGCGAAAGACGTTGAGCCAGCTCAACTCTGTATGAAAAGGATAGAGCAGGTTATAGAACATGATGCCCTGACGTGATTATGGTGTTGTTTGCAACCGTTGCTCCAATTCGTCGAGGAGCCGTTCCATGCGCATGCCGCGCGATCCCTTGATCAAGAGCCAGTCGCCCCGGCCCAGCGCCCCTTCGGCCAGCAGCCGGCAGAGATCGTCGGCCATGGCTCGAGGGTTGGGAAAAATCTGTACGGATTCCGGAGGCATGCCGTTTTCCAGAGCCGCCCGCGCCACATGCTCCGCCTGGTTCCCGGTGAGCAGCAGCCGATCATAGCCCAACTCCGCTGCCAGCGCGCCAATTCCGGCGTGCAGTTCCGCCGAAGCCGTTCCCAGCTCAAGCATGTCGCCCAGGGCCGCCACATGGCGGCCGTGCGTGCCGAAGGCGGCAGTAGTCCGTAAACCGGCCGCCATCGAGGCGGGGTTGGCGTTGTAGGCGTCGTTGACCACCTTCAGGCCGCCCGGCAGTTCGCCGATCGCCAATCGTTTATCCACGGTGGGCGCATAGTGCTGCAAGCCCCGGACAATGATCTCCGAACCAATTTCGGCAGCGTGGGCAAGGGCGGCCGCTGCGGCGCAGTTGCTCACATTGTGGATTCCGTAGACCGGCACGGTGATCCGGCGACGCCACGAACCGATGTGCAGGGTAAAACGCATGCCCCGCTCTCCCAAATTCTCCTGCCGGGTGACGCGAACCAGCGGCTTACGGGCGCGTCCTGCGGGCGTCACCGCAAAACCGATCTGCGCCCCCCCCGATCGTTCGGCCTGTTTTCGAACCTGCGCGTCATCACAGTTCACGACCCGGATCGCCTCGGAGCGCATCCCGACGAACAGCTCGCCCTTGGCCGCTGCCACCCCGGCCACGCTGCCCAACCCCTGCAAATGGGCGGGGTGGACATTGTTGATGCAGCCGATATCGGGGTCGGCTATCTCGGTTAAACGGGCGATCTCGCCGGGCACATTCATGCCCATCTCCAGGATCGCCAACCGATGCCCGGCCTCCCTCCGCCACACCCCGAACGGCCTGCTCACCCACCCTGTT
>Ga0074195_1004581_pt1 | contig 11227 bp, 22 predicted proteins | sample EPASupsiteHSE623_FD_64525 | JGI IMG/M metagenome (GOLD analysis project Ga0074195, IMG submission 64525) | Bioremediated contaminated groundwater from EPA Superfund site, New Mexico - Sample HSE6-23 | ecosystem: Environmental > Aquatic > Deep subsurface > Groundwater > Contaminated ...
AACGCGCTCCGGGGGGAGTGGGATGAGCCCTCCTTCGAAATCGTATCGGCCCATTCAATCCCACCCCAAAATGAACGAGAAAGAAAAGCCGTTGTAGCCCAGACGGAGATTGGTGTAAAATCTGCCTACACGTAGGTAGACTAACCTCCCTGTTATCCCTGCTGAGAGGTGGCGACCATGATGGAATAGCTCCATTTTAGACCATCTCCTTTCGCGCTCTCCGGGCTTCGTATTCTGCGACCAGCTTTTCATCAGGAAGATAGACATTCCCGGTCTCTTCGTCCTCGATCCAAATGGTATGCTGATGCAGTTGCGCCAATCGCACTGCACAAATTTCGGCATGCAGAGAATTTGGAGCGTGGATTTGAGAGACAAAAGCACCGTGAAATTCTGTCAAGAAGCCGACATTGAATGTCATGCCGACACCGCCTGCGCCTCTGTGCATTCCAGCTCGTGCGAATCCGCCTGGGCGATTGCCTGGTAGCGCCCCGTCCTGACCAGGTGCGGCTTTCCGCCGTAGTTGCTGTTGGCCGTCTCGCGCTCGATCATGCCTGCGCCGAGGAGATGCTGCAGGTGGATCTGGACTGCCGCCCGGCCTATGTTGCAGACCATGACGAGATCGTTGGTGCTCTGCGGCTCATTCTGCAGGGCCGCCAGAACCTCGGCCTCATCTCTCTGGAGGCGGGCCGGGCTCTTCGGGAAGTGATGACTTCCAACGTGGCCGCTCATGACGACTCACCTCCTTCTTCTGCAGGTTTCTCGGCTGCAGCAGTGGGGACGGTAACGGGGACGAACGAATCGCAGACCATTGGATTGCAGTCGGCCCGGCGCTCGCAATATGGAGAGTTCAGGCACTTCATGGCAGCACCACCTCAGTCAGCCCAAAATCCTTGGTATCATTCGTTGCTCTCCAGTAGGGCCGCACAGTGGCCACAAGGTCCAGCCTGCGGCCTTTCGAAACCGCACCGGCCCGCCACTGCTCAGCCGGGACCCACACGTATCGGCATCCACCTACTGGCAGCGATATGTTGCGGAGCAGCACATGCCCGGAGGAGATCCGATGGACGGTGGCGGTGAGGCGGACACGCTGGCCCTGGAGGGCGGCGAGAGCGCGTCTCATGCCGATGCCCCCTTCAGTTTGGCCTCTTCCTCCATGCGATCGATCAGCTGATGCGATTTCTCCAGGTCCTCACGGAGTTGATGCTTGTCGGCCCGCTCCTTTGCGAGTTCGTCCAGCAGCCTGTCACGATCGGCCAGGACTTCCTCGAAGAGCGGTCCGGACGGGACTTTGCCGGATCTGAGCAGTTCCTTGGGATCCAGCCGGTTGAGGTCCTGCATCCTAGACCACCTCCCTCAGGCTGCCGTTCTGCTGCACAATCCAGGTGCTGCCGTTACTCGCAGTGAGCATGGACACATTGCCTGGTTGGATGGTCAGACTGCATAAGGGGCCGCTGGCCGAGATCTCATGATAGCCCGTGCCGCTGAAGTGGCCGGACTCGTGCAGGATAATCATGTCAATGTCGTCTGCTGCACCGTTTGCCGGGCGCAGGCAGACGAAGGCCAGCAACAGGATGGCTGCCGTCAGCACCAGAAACCAGAGCAGAGGCGGTATGGGGCTTGCGGAGACGTGGACGATGCCCCGGACACCGATCACGGTGCCCTGCGGGTCCACCTCCTGGTCGATGAGAAGAGCCTTCATTGCACCAGCTCCGAGGCTCTGAGCATTCCTGCAGCTGCGATCCCGCGCTGGGTTGTTCGATATATGTCGCCCTTCTTCGTCTTGCGGTGGAGGTGGGGTTGTCTGATTGCCTCAATGAGCCCGGCCTTCTGCAGTTCCTCCAGGTAGCCCTGGGCAGTCTTGAAATTGAGATTACACTGATAGACGATCCGCGTCTTGTTCGCTCCACCCCCAGAGCATGTATCAAGGATAGCAAGCTTGATGGCGGGCAGGCTGCGCTTCTTCGTCATGCTCTCAGAGCTCCTGCGCCCCACTTGCAGTCTTCCAGGTGCATGACGCTGACCAACTTCCCGATGAGGGGCTGCAGACTGTCGAGGAGCTCCTCATCAACAAGCCTCTCCTCACCAGCAAGCTTGATGAGCAGGAGACCCTCGCCCACCGGCTTTACAGACTCCAGAATGCCCCAGCGAGAACGACCGACGGCCAGAATGGGCGCGGTGAGCGGGAGGGATAAATTATTTGTACCCGCAGTGACAACAGATCCGCTCATGGAGTTGCCTCCGTCGCGGGGGCGGACTCCTCCCTGCCTATTACTGCAAGTTTCTCTTTTCCCAATGGGGTTATGGTAACAAGCACCTGGCCGCGAAAAGAGGTGCGGTCCAGGAAAACATAGCCCTTGAATTCGAGATCGCCGAGCCTTTTGCGCAGAACCCCTGCGGTCCGGCAATCCAGAGAGCGGAGAATTTTCGATATCTGCGCTCCTGATTTCTCATCGACTTCGTTCAATATCTGCGTATCGATTTTATCCATAATGCCCTGCCTGAAAGGCACAGGGCCGGGGCGGGAGACAGGGACTCATGATGGCTCACGGCTTATCATGGGTTAGCGTGTGTTATCATGACATGGCGTGAGTTATCATTTGTTATTGTGAGTTGTCATGAGTAGTGATGCAAAGTCATGACTACTCATGAGCACACAAAGGGACGCAAAGCTTGATATGCACATGCGGCCAACCTGTTCCACGCCGGGGTGATTCCCTCAAGGCCAGCGAAGCAGAGAGGGGTTGAGCCCTGGCTTTCCAATTTTAGCTTTGGCTATCTACATTTTTTCTTCTCAAATTAATCTCTTATGGTAATGGCTTCAGTTTACCGCGGGCTTCTGCCCGTTCTATCGGTGATTTCGGCCCGGCGCAATTAAAGGTCCGGGAGCCGGATGCGGGCTTCGGCTGCTCGATCAGATATCTGAATCTGCACTTAGATCTTCGCGATATCGTGATCAGAGACGGCGGGTCTTTTTATATGCCTTCGGTTTCGTGGTTCGTTCATGTCGGTATTCTCTGCAGCTTCACCTCCTTCTGATTTTCTGAAATGGGCCTGTAGGATCGCTTTTCATCCCGCGCGTTTGAGCTCTTCGACCATTTGGCTTGAATCCGGTGGTATCAGGCCACCATCCAACCGGGGCGATCAAATTACCGCAAACTGTCGCGATATTTTTTGACATGCCAATTCAGTATCTTTTCTTTGATGATCTGGTAATATATAGACCAGCCGCATGGAGCGAAAGTAATCCTGAACCCATTGCTTCTGGAAATCTGCTGCGGTATTTTCCTGCAGTGCTCTCCAGTTCAGAGCGTGGCATCATACTCCTTCTGCAGCTCGGCCAGGCGGCAACGACAATATTTAGCACGCTCCTGGTTATGGCGGCACTTAGCGGTCAGAAGCTGCTTCTGGGTGTTGCGCAGGTCCTTCATGATGACATCGCGGGTGCGGGCCATCATCGACGGATCACGCCCCGAAGAAGATTGCTTTCCAGCCGGAAGTACAGGTCCCAGGCGATCTCAAGAGCGGCTGCGGGAGATGAGCGCGGGCCCAGCAGATTGTCGATGAACTGGATAAGGTCCCGCACGGCGCAGCGCTCGGGAGTTATGTCGCCGGGGAGCCTGGCCAGATGCCGGCAGGAGATGCGGCGAAGGATCAGGAGATAGTGGAGGGTGTTCAAGATGCGGCCTCCGCCGGTCCTTCGGCCTGCATTCCATCACTGGTTTCTTTCGCGACGCAGATGGGGCCGTAGCCCTTCGCTCTTGAAGCCGGATTCGTCAGGGCGCGGTGGCACCTGCGGCAGCGAATGTCGGCCTTCAGATCGCATTCCTCGGGCATGCCTAGATCCTCCGAACTCTCCCCGGCGAGTCCCAGATGGATTTCTCAACATTCCTCGATTTCGCTTTGCTCATCTATTACGCCTCCTGCTCGCGCTGGAGCATCGCGAGGGACATGGTCTTCGTCAGTTCCGATACGATGTAGAGCATCTCGCAGGGCAGGTACTTGGTTTCCAGGTCTTGGAAAATGCTGGATGCTTCCTGCTGCAGTACGCTTCTGCTTTTGGGTATCATTTCAGGCCTCCGCCTGCTGACAATTTTCGTGGGCATAATGTTTGGCTGACATCTTGCTCAACTCCAACAATTCATGCATTGCATAATATTTATAACTTTCGTGAATTAAATGGTAATAATCTATTTATACAATGAATACGTTGCATTATTTATATGGCTGGAAAAGTTGAAATGGTATACATAGGAAATATTCATCACATGGCCGAACCCAGAACATCTATCAGCATAAGCAAAAGCACTAAGGATAGGCTGGCAAAATTCGGATGTGCCGGCGAATCCCTTGAAACGGCTTTGATTCGCGTACTGGAAATCGCGGAAAGTCAGAAGGCAAAATAGATTGCCTACGGCAGGGTGAAACCTGTTTTTATTCTTCAGGTCGCGTTCTTCGGACATGCCTGAACCACCTCCTGGGAATGTCGCGGGCATCAGAACCACTCCACGAGGTTAGGTGCCCTTGGGAAGATCTCCTCTCCATCCTCATCAAGCCAGCTTGGCGTCGCCGAGCTTGACTGAAAATCATAGCTCTCAATTAGATCGAGCAGGTGCCTGGAGGCTACGATTGTTATATCTGGGAACTCTCTGCCGGAATCTTCGATTACCTTGGCCTGACCGGCTGCGATCATATCTTTCAGCACGCCGTTGAGGGCATCCTTAGCTTCCTGGAGGCGGGCCTTTGCGGCTGTGAATTTGGCCTGCAGGCTGCCGGGAAGCGCCTGCGTCCCAAAGGGGCTCACAGTTTCGTTGTCGTCCATCTTAGTCCTCCTCTTTTGCCTGTACTCCCTGCAGCATCGCCAGGCTTGCCCGCTTGGTCAGCTCCGAGATGACGTACACAATCTCACAGGGCTGATAGTCGGCCTGGAACATCTCCCAGAGCGCTTCGGCATCTGATTCGAGTTTGGATCTGGATTTTATTTTCATTCTCTCACACCACCTTTGGATTGAGCAGCATCTGCACGCCTGCCAGGCAATCTTCAGCCAGCTCAAGCTCCTTGTTGGCGTCCTGGGCAGCGTGGAACTCAGCGGTCGCCTCCAGGGTCATGTGGGCCCGGTATGCGGCGGCCTTGGCTTTTGCGAGGCGGTCATATGCGGTTTTCACGACTGATGCGTCCACTTTGGACATTTAGGGTCACGCTCCAATACACCCATACACCTCATTATTATTTAATCTTTACCCCATTACGGTGTATCATGGTGTAAAAGACGATAAAATATATAAGCAAGAAAGGTTACGTAGGGTATATGCGCGAAGAGACTACCTTAGTGGAGGTCGATATAAGAGGGCGCATTCAGATTCCTCTTGCCTTGAGAAAGGCACTGAAAATCGATCCAGGGGATATAATCCGAATAAGAGTAAGTAAAATTGATGAATTTGAAAATGGGAAGAGCGAAAACCCTCTGATGGCCGTCGCTCCTGAACCCATTCTCGCTTGAGACAAAGTAGGTGAGATCTACAATGTCAGCAGATACTAAGACAGCGGAGGCTATAAACTTTCCCGATAGCCCGGTTGCGGTGCTCCTGCGGGCCTTGGACTCTATTGCGATGCCAATCCGTTCACGCAATCGATGTTTCTGCGTTGTAGAATGCTATTTCGTACTCATGGGTGAATGGATTGGTGCAAAACGCTTAAGAATTTGGAGATTATTTGGATGGTTGCTAGGAGAAAATTCAATGCATTCTATTACATTGGGTATACCAAAACCCGATAAAGGAGGCAAATTAGCATACCTCACAGGAATAATTGCGTCTCTCGCAGCCATGGTGGCATTGATTTTTCAGAATAAAAGTTATATATCTGGTTGGGTGCAATACGCAATACTTTTGGCCCTCATCTTTGTTATTATTTTTATAATATACATATTCTTTTCTGATGAAATTTTTATAAGATATGACCGGCTGATAGCAGAAAGGAAACATCAAAAGGTTGCCTGCAAATATTTCCCCGACCTGAAAATATTGGTAGAAAACTTCGAAAATATAATTGAAGTTAGGGGCGAACTTACAGGAGTATTTGACAGATTAAGATCTGAAATAGATATATTTAAATATTTAAATTTAAATGATCCACAATTAAATCAAATTAAAAATTTGCTATTTAACTTAAAAAGATCCATTGAATATTTTGATGGAACTTGGGATGACTTCAAATTAATCATTAATCAGTTCGAGGTTACAATAACAATATATAATGAATTTTATGTCAAAAGTGCCTTGCTTAATATCAGAACTATTAAGAATTTAAATCAAACGGTTCCTGCGAATGAAATGATCCCAGAGAAGATTAAAACTGAATATAAAAGTCGAAAGGATGCGTACGAAAAAATCTTGGATAAATATAAGGATTTTGGAGACAAAGTAAATAGAGAGTCTGGCGGGAGGACCGTGCGCATTTACTTGGAAAAGTTTGAGGAGTTATAACACTTTGGGTATTTCATACACCAAAAGTGCTTTGCAAGCAGGAGTGCACCTTTGCGCCCCCAACCCTTCTAGAGCCGATTTCTAGCCACCGACGCAGTCCAGGCCGCATCCTGCCAACTCCCAAAGCACTAAATCCGTATGCATTCCGGCCTGGCGAGACAAAAAGATAATATCAATAGGATGTAATAACAAAATGATCTCAAAAAAATAGCCAATAGGAGAATACATCTTTGATCAATAAAAGATTTGATGAAATAATTAAAGATGATATATATAATTTAATAAGCGAAAAAATCCCAGAAGGGAAAATGCTTGAATATAAAGAAGATCTACCTGGCCCTAGGGACCAAGATAAGAAAGAATTTCTTGCAGATATATCCTCTTTTGCAAACAGTTCTGGTGGCTATATCGTATACGGTATCCAAGAAGAACGTGATGAAAAAGGAAAGGCCACAGGTATACCAAAGAACGCAAATGGAATAGAAACAAACAATGCTGATGCGGCGATTAGGCGAATGGAAGACTTGGTTATCCATGGAATAGATCCACGTATTTCAGGCTACCGGGTGCGAGCAATTAATGGGTTCTCGAAGGGACCTATAATCCTATGGCATATTCCAAAAAGTTGGGCATCCCCTCATATGGTCACATTGCAAACGACTTCAAGATTTTATTTGAGGAAAAATGGCGGAAAATATCCAATGGATCTCAGTGAAATACGTTCATCAATTCTATCCTCAGAGACTCTTCCCGAAAAGATTCGGCGTTTTCGAGACAATCGAATTAGCAAAATAATAATAGATGAGACTCCAGTGCCTCTCTACCAATATCCAAAAACTGTATTACATATTATTCCAATTTCAGGACTGGTTGAAAAAAAAGAAATTGATATGGCATCCATTATCGAGAAAAAATTGCGATTAATGCCTATAGGGGCACATGGCTACAGCTACAGATATAATTTGGATGGCCTCTTGACGCATGATCGACATTTGGAACATCCTTATGATTCTTATCTTCAGCTATTCCGAAATGGTACAATAGAATCAGTAAATTCCTTTTGGATTAGACCCAATGGCAATGAAAAATACATCCCTAGCCGTCCAATTCTTGAGGAACTCATAGAGGCATTGACGGCCTATTTAGATATTGAGAAGAAACTTGATTTTGAACCGCCCATCTCGATAATGGTAAGCTTTCTTTGGGTCAAGGATTATGTAATCTATCCAGGAAGCAGGGTTTTTGGAAGTTCTATCGCGATTGATAGAGACAATTTGATGCTACCAGATGTTATTGTTGAGGACTATGGATCTAAGAAGGTCTCAGACATACTTCGCCCTATTTTTGACGCATTGTGGCAAGCCGGGGGATATGGACGATGCTATCATTATGATGAGAGTGGAGAGCTAAAAAATTGATCCTCTTATCGAAAGCGACCCGGCAACCTCTGCTCGACCACAGGCGATCCACGCTCGACCGGGTTCGTGGCAGGCATCCACGCCCCCTAAGCAGCATCTAACCCAAGACCCCGCCTGCCAAGGATGTCCCGGCCCATGAGCGGCCACTGGCGATGCACGCGCGACCAGACACCAGAGAGACCGTATTCCTGCGAGCGACACGTCGCCCAGGGCAGCATTTTCCGGGACCAGCTTGCCGATGAACCAGCCCACAGGCGGCCACCCAGCGATCTCGCCCAACTGCAGCGAGAGACATCGACCGGGATGCTAGCATCCCTGGAGCTGCCAACGAGCGAGCGAGGCGCGGCCAGCCTGCCCGGCGACCAGCGATCTGCGCTCGACCGGATTCCCGACAGGCATCCACGCCGCACAAGCCACATCCCTGCCTACCCACGAGTCCCAAGCCAATCCCTTAGTATCTATTCTTCCGTGGGATGCTTGTCCGGTATATGATTCAGAATAGAATCATTCATTTCAATAGGAGAAAGCCCCTTTTTTAGGCCTGATATTAGAAGCAAGATATATTCATCAGGGCCAATTTGTCCAGAGACAACGAAATGTTTTGTATTGGAAAATGATAATATAAATTCTTCATCTGAAACTGGTGCATCCCTATATAGCTCAAAGAGATTGTCAATTTCTATTTTTAAATTAGGACTCAGCTCTATATGTAATGTTCTTGTAAGATCTATCAAGAATAGCGTGATGGTCTTTACATCCAAGCGAGTGATTCCAACAAAATTTTGTATTATTGCCAGCATGCTATGCATCGAATCAACAGGGATTTTGCGGAATGCCATAATCTTAATGGCATCTGCCTTTTCAATAGGGCTAAGTAGATTATTCTGAGTGGATTCTGAGATTTTTATTAATTGCTTCTCAATTTCACTATAATTTGCTCCACTAATATATAAAGCAGCTTCCCGGTAAAGCGATTCATTTTTGCAGCAATTCTGAGGCTCCCTATAAGCAAGATAAAGAAAAGGAAGCCAAGCAATGCTAGCATAAAAATAATATATTTATTCCAAGTCCATTCGACGGTGAACGCCGCAAGAAGGCCAGCCATTAAGGCTACAGTTGCTTCCCCATAATTCTTTGATACTGCATATACAATGATAGAAATTATAAATATAAGCAAGATGATTGAACCCATCTTAATTTCAACGAAGAAAAATGAGGCCGAAAATACTATTGCTGCAAGTAGCAAACCAGTTATGACAATTGCAGGTGCTAAGCTGTATGCAGCCAAAATTGTGTTGCGGAATTCTCCAAGAGACTTATTAAGTGTTCCCGTTCCTTTTGCCATTTAAACATAAGTTACTTTGAATCAATATTAATATTATCCGATTGAGGATTTCCTCTGCAATTCCAATAAGCCAGTATTCCATTGCGATAATCGTTTAGCATTTATCCGGCTCCTGGATCCATCCGATTCGAAAGGATTGAGGCAGAATTGTAGCATGTATCCCTGCCATGCGGCCTACCCGGCGATCCCTCTCGACTGCATAAGAGTGCCCGAGCGAGGTGCCGGCTGCACCGGAGCTGCAGCTGTAGCCAAGAGGCTCGGCCAATCCTCCCGATGACCGGCGATCCATGCTCGACTGAATCCTGCAGATGAAGCGCCGCCAAAAGCCGCATCCTCACATGCCCCCCACGCGCAGGGATCCATCCGGCCTCAGTCCAGCCGCTCCTGGATAGCCAGCTCCCCGGAGCACCCCAGCGAGTTAGACCCGACCACTCCATTTTATTCCTGGACAGACTATTTGCAGGCAACAATGGCAACATCCATTCCTGGTTAGAGGGCGCAAGCTGGCAGAGATAATTCTAATAAGATCATAAGATACGACTGTTCTACCTTTACTATCATTATTTAATTAGGTAGGTGGAGGATACCTCGATCATTCATCAGGAGATAGATTTGGGAATGTGCATGTATTATAAACCACAATCAAATGGTGGTATTGGAATATGCTTGCATCCGCAGATCAAGGGAACTCCATGCCTGCTTCAAAGCAATTGTCCATTTAGAGTTTGCAAAGAAGAGTAAATCCATAGCTCACAAAATCGATCGCCCCCACGGATGCATCATGATGCAGCAAGAGGCTTGACCGGGCCGCCAAAGGCAGAAAGGAAGCGAGAGCAGATAGAACATATATCCTGCCCCGAACCCTCCCATCCGCAAGCCCCGCCGGTGACCCGTCGCTCAATGCCGCATCCTCCCATGCCCCCACGCGCAGGGACCCATCCGGCCTTATTCCAACCGCTCCGCCACCATCTTTTCAATCGCATTGAACGCCTTCAAGGCCCTCTTGCCTTTCGGCGTCGTTTTGTAGATTTTAAATTTGCCCGGAACCATTTCCAAAAGCCCCCTGCCGGTCAGCAGACTCAGATAAGGCACAACCGTTCTGAAATTCAAGTTTGACTGGTAGACCACATGGGTTTTGGTTACTCCGGATTTCAGGCATATTTCGAGGATTTGGGCGATGATTTGATCTTTATTTCGTGGGGACATCGCCACCAATAATATCATAGCTTCGTATTATATTTTCTGATGCGTTGCGATTCCGGCCATCAGCTCTACCAGGGCTGCGTGCCTCCTGCGCCTGTGGCTGCGTGGGAGCACACGGCCCGGCCCCGCGGAGCTGCCAACAAGCGAGCGAGGCCCGGCCAGGCCTGGCGATCGGCGATCAATGCTCGACCGGATTCCGACGAGCGACACGCCGTCCAGGCTGCCCTTCTTCCAAGACACATGCCAAGGATGCCCCCGGCCCTCGGGCGGCCACCCGGCGATCTCGCCCGACCGCACATCGGCGAGTCGAAAGCATCAGGCATCCTTGGACATGCAGCTGCACCCAAAAGGCTCGGCCTTCTACCCGCCCCTCGCGTTCATGGCAGTCTCCTGGCACTCCTTGAATCCGGTGTCTGTGAGTTGATAAGTCATCTCACCCCTGGTCGGGTGTGCCCCGACATATCCTTTTGCGACGAGCTTTTTAAGGGCCTTTCGAGCTTCGCGTTCCGCTCCGGGGAATCTCTTGACAATCGTATGCTCGGGAACGTGTCGCGCTTTGCTCAAGTGCATTTCTCGGCAACATGTCTGTAGAACGGCTCGCTCGAAATCCCTTAGCATAATATCTAGTATATACTAAATCGATATAAAGCTTTCTATTAAACGAATTAGTATATCTAAATAGAGTAATAGGATATAACGCAACGTTTAAGTATTCAGAACTCATATTTACCTTCATGGAGTGCAGAACGCGAAAGGCAACAGAGTCACGGCGTGAGCG
>Ga0074195_1004582_pt1 | contig 11225 bp, 14 predicted proteins | sample EPASupsiteHSE623_FD_64525 | JGI IMG/M metagenome (GOLD analysis project Ga0074195, IMG submission 64525) | Bioremediated contaminated groundwater from EPA Superfund site, New Mexico - Sample HSE6-23 | ecosystem: Environmental > Aquatic > Deep subsurface > Groundwater > Contaminated ...
TGGCTCCGGCCAAGATTGAAGGCAGAAGCCGCGAATCGGGCGGCAATATGGTTATGGACGCCCAGCTTGACTTGGCGATGCTTTGGCCCGAGGGATGGAGAGGATGGAGGCCGCGGCCGTGGCCCCGGCTCCGGCTGCGGACCCCGCATCGCCCGACTCCGTGGTCGATGGCATGGCCCTGATGAGCGCCGCCGAGATCACGGGCCTCCTCCTCGGCGCCCTCGCGGGCGAACGGGGCGAACGCCTCCTCCTCGACGAGAACGACCCCCTCATGCCCCTCCGGGCCGAGGTGAACGAGTCCCTCGACCGCCTCGAGTCGGCGTGGAGCGAGACCGCTGCGTCGGGCACGGGTGCGGGACACCCCGATGAGAGGGCCGTCGAGGTCGAGCCGCCTCTTCCTTCGGCCGACCGGCCGGCAAACGCCCCGACAGAGAGCCTGGATGCCGCATTCGATCTCGGTGAAGACCCAGCAGAGGAGATCAGCATACCCGATATGATCATCGAGACCGAGCCCTTCGTGCCGGCAGCGCCGCTCCCGCTCGCCACGCCGAAGGAGGATACCAACGCCCTGCAGACCGAGAGCGAACCGTCCGAGGTCGGGGAGCACCGTCACTCCCCCACCGGCCTCGATGCCGACGTGGAGGTGGTCACCTTCGAGATGGCAGGCCAGCAGTACGCCCTCGACATCCGGCTCGCTCGCGAGATCGTGGAGATGATCCCGATCACGCCGATCCCGCGGTCCCCGCCTCATATCACGGGGATCATCAACCTGCGCGGCGAGATCACGACGATCCTGAACCTGTACCAGCTCCTCGGTCTGCCCGATACCGGGACCGGAGATGGGCAGAAGATCGTGGTGCTCGTGCCCGAGGCGGCAGAAGGGTCGAACGTCGGGATCATCGTCGACAACGTCCACTCGGTCAATCAGATCCCGGCAAGCCGGATCGAACTCAAGGGCGAGGACTCGTCGGCCGACTACACGGGCTTCGTCCGGGGAATCATACGCCAGGAGAGCACGGAGTCCGGAGAGAAGAACCGGAATCTCATCATCTGGATCGATATGCCCGCGATCCTGGAGCGGCTGATCGCTCAATCCCCGTGACCATGGAGACCGAGGACTTTGAGACCCTGAAACGGGTCATCGAGAAGACACTCTGCATAAAATGCCAGAACTACAAGGAGGCCTATATCCGCCGCCGCCTCCTCTCGCGCATGCGGTCAACCGGGGCCGAGACCTTCAAGGATTATCTCCAGTACCTCCGCGACCACCCGGCAGAGTTCGAGCCCCTCCGAAACGCCCTGACCATCAACGTCACGGAGTTCTTCCGCGACCCCGAGGTCTTCGAGATCATTCGGGCGGACCTCTTTCCGGCCATCCTGAAGGACCGGGGCCGGATCCGGCTCTGGTGCGCCGGGTGCTCGTCGGGTGAGGAGGCCTACACGCTCGCGATCCTGCTTGTGGAGACGCTCGGCATGACCGGGTCACGAAACGCCCTGATCTACGCGACCGACATCGACGAGACCATCCTCAAACGCGCACGCGATGGGGTCTACGAGGAGAAGGCGCTCCAGAAGGTCCCCGAGGCGCTCGTGCGCAAGCACTTCACCCGGCGGGAGGACGGCCTCTACGAGGTACGGCCGCATCTCCGAAGCATCATCCGGTTCAGCCGGCACGACCTGATGACCGGCCAGCCGATCGCGCGCTTCCTCGACCTCGTCTCGTGCAGGAACGTCACGATCTACTTCACCGAGGGACAGAAGAACGACCTGGCCCGGCTCTTCCACGGGGCGCTCTCCCCCGGAGGCTACTACGTGATGGGCAAGACCGAGTACCTCTCGCGCGATGTCGAGCACCTCTTCGCGTCCCACAATTCGGTCCAGAAGGTCTTCGTGAAGAGCTCGTAGTCGGCGCTACTCTCCCGGCGGAAGGAGGTTCTGCGGATCGGTCCCCTCCCTCGAGATCTCTCGCATCAGCTCCTGCCGGGCCGCATGCCTCCGGACCTCGCCGACGAGGGTCCAGATGTTGACCCCGGTCACGACGATCACGAGCATCAGGCTGACCCAGAGCATGACGCCCTTGACCGAGAGAAAGACCGCCCAGAGCAGTACCACGAATGAGATCAGGTAATAGATGATCCATGTTCGCAGGCCCGGGATCTGCATCTCAGTGAAGATCGGGCGCGCCCGAATATAAAGGTTGAACCGGACCCCGCATAAAAACCCATTTCTCGTCCGGACTCCCACACTGGTACGATGGAGACGAGGAGCATCGGCGCGATCGGGGCCGGCATCCTGGCGGTGGTCCTGATCGCCCTGATCATGAGGCCCCCTGCGCAGGTCCTCCAGCTCGTCTCGCCCACGCCCGTCCCGACGCCGACTCCCGCCCTGGCCCTCCCGACCATCCCGACGCCCGTGCCGACCACGATCCCGACCCCGATCCTGCTGCCGGCCGTGACGAACGAGCAGGTCGAGACCCGGTCCATCGGCTTCTCGGATCGTCCCTGGGAGTACCCGCTCTTCAACCTCCCGTCCGACCTGGAGCGATACGGTGCCTCTGACCCGCCATGGCGGTTCAACGACTCGATCGTCTTCGCCTACATCAACGGCACGCGCGGAGGGGTGAGCGAACGCTTCGGCGTCCCATACCCCACCTGGAAGCTCGTCTGCAGGAGCTCGAGCGCCGCCTGGCCCGAGAAGGCCCGCCTCCGGATCGCGGTCGTGGAGAACGCGACCGGGGAGGTCCTGACAGGCATGGACCTGCAGTACCCGGGCACCGCCTCCCGGGTGATCCGGACCTACAACCGCGAGTTCTACCTCATCGTCGCACCCGAGCACCTCGACCGCTATACGATCACCCTCGAGGCCCCGCCCGAACTGATCGGATCGTAGATGAGCTTATTATCCTCCCGTAGAACTCATATCCGTTGCAGGAGACCATTATGCACGTACGGCGTACACTTCTGATCCTGCTTCTCATCGGGGCGCTCGCCGCACCCCTCGCCGGTGCGGTCACACTCGTGGTTGCGGCGAAGGATGCGACACCCGAGGAGCGAGCCGCCGCCAACCTCCGGTGCGACGGTGTCGACGACCAGCGCGAGATCAACAACGCGTTCAACCTGCTGCCGACCGACGGCGGAACGATCCGGCTGACGGCCGGGACCTACAACTGCTCGGAGAGCATCTTTCCGAACGAGAAGACCACCCTGCTCGGGGCCGGAATAGGCCGGACGAGGATCGCGGCGATCAACACCCTGAGCCCGTACAAGCCGATCAGCGTGATCGTCCCCGACGTCCACCTCCGGGGCTTCTCGCTCCACGGGAGCGGGGGCGTCATGATCAAAGAGAGCCGGGTCGTGGTCGAAGAGGTCTTCGCGACCAGCCGCGGGCTCGACGGCACGCTCTTTCCGACCAGGGGTAACGGGATGTTCTTCGTCTGGGCCGACGGGGAGACGATCGAGGACGTCGCGTTCATCGACTGCACGGCCGAGGACGCACACACCCACGGGTTCAACCTGAACGCGATCAACTCCCCGCACGACACGAGGAACATCCGGTTCATCAACTGCGTGGCCCGGGAGTGCGGGTACGGCCTTGCCGGCGGCTCCAAGTCCGAGTGGGTGACCGGTTTCGACATCCAGGAGGACAACGACCTCTACGACGTCCAGGTGATCGGCTGCCGGGCCGAGGACAACTGGCAGTCGGGCTTCCACTTCGAGCCCGGCGAGGACAAGGGCACGATCAAGAAGGCGATCACCCTCACGGGCTGCGTCGCCTCCCGGAACGGACAGCGGAACCCGGCCGTCTATCCCTATACCTCGACCTTCCTCTCGGGGTTCTACGTCCACTTCAACGCCGTGGTGACCGACTGTCAGTCCATCGACAACAAGAACGCCGGCTTCTACGTCGAGGGCGGCGACCAGGTCGTCTTCACCCGCTGTACGGATCGGAACTCGACCTACGGCTGGAAGATCGTCAAGAACGCCCGGAACATCCGACTCGACGACTGCGCGAGCTACGGCGCGGAGGAGTGGGCGCTCTGGTCGGCGTATGCCTCGAACATCACGCTCGACGGGTTCCGCCAGGTCGACGCCGCCGGCGGTCGCGGGTACCAGTCGATCCTCGGGTGGTACTACGACAACCCGTCCTACCAGCAGCCGGTCACGGGGTCCTCGTTCGAGATCACGGCCTCGGGCAACCGCTCGATCCCGATCATCAACCAGCCGGCCGGGAACGCCTATCTGCTCCGCTGGGAGGGGGACGTGACCACCCTGCCGACCACGCCGCCCGTGACGCAGACCCCCGGTGCGCCGTTGGCGGCATTCGACCTCTCCCCGTCGCAGGGTCGCCCGCCCCTGAACGTCTCGTTCACGGACCGCTCCGCAGGCGTGCCGGATGCCTGGCTCTGGGAGTTCGGAGACGGGACCGTCTCGGTCGAACGGAACCCGAGCCACGTCTACACCTCGGAGGGGCTCAAGGTCGTGAACCTGACGGCGATCAACGGCTTCGGTTCGAACACGACCGTCGGGTACGTCACCGTCGGTTCGGCGCCGTTCGCCGCCTTCTCGGCGACCCCGAGGACCGTCGGCGCCGGAAAGGCGGTCGCGTTCACGGACCGTTCGCTGGGGAGCCCGACGTCTTGGTCCTGGGAGTTCGGAGACGGGGGCCGCTCGACCGAGCGCAATCCCACGCACGTGTACGAACGCTCGGGCCTCTACACGATCAGGCTGACTGCGTCCTACACGGGCTCGAACGACCTCGAGCAGAAGACCGACTATGTCCGGGTCGTGCCCGACGCGAATTTCGTGGCCGAACCCACGAGCGGGACTCCGCCCCTCTCGGTCCAGTTCGTCGACATCTCGAACGGGACTCCCACCGCGTGGGCGTGGGACTTCGGCGACGGCGGTACCTCGACCCTGCAGCACCCGGTCCACGCCTACACGGCCCCGGGGGTGTACAGCGTCAGCCTCTCCGTGCGGAACGCGTGGGGCGCCACGAACCTCACCCGCCCGGCATACGTCGCGGTGGCCTCCTCACGGCCGCTCGTCGCCTTCCCGGGCCAGGCGAACCTCCCGCGCGACCTCGACGGCGACGGCCTGTACGAGGACGTGAACGGAAACGGGCGGAAGGACTTCGCCGACGTCGTGCTCTTCTTCAACCAGGTCGAGTGGTGCGGAGCGAACGAGCCGGTCGAGGCGTTCGACTGGAACCGGAACGGACGGATCGACTTCGCGGACGTGGTCGCGCTCTTCAACACGCTCTGACCCACCACTTTTTTTGCCAACGTTGATGCGGGGAGCCGTCGAAGTTCGTGCATGGACCTGCCGTGTGCGCTCACGACCGCACCGCTCGTGACGGTTCGAGCGATGTCCCGGGGCGAGCTGGAGATCGCGATCGACTGGGCGGCGGCCGAGGGGTGGAACCCGGGGCTCCACGACGCGGCGTCGTTCTACAGCGCCGATCCCGGTGGCTTCTTTGCGCTCGAGGCGGACGGAGAGGTGATCGGCTCGGTCTCCGTGGTGCGGTACGGCGAGGACTTCGCCTTCGGCGGGCTCTACATCCTCCGGCCCGAATACCGGGGGCACGGAATCGGGCTGGCCCTCCAGCAGGAGTTCACCCTCCCGTTCGCCGGCGGCCGCAACCTCGGGATCGACGGCGTCTTTGCCATGCAACCGCGGTATGCCCGTGCCGGCTTCCTCTTCTCGCACCGGAACATTCGGTACGAGGGGCGCGGCGGCGGCGAGGCGCCCGGGGGAGTCGCTCTCCTCCCGGAGGTCGGGTACGACCGGATCGTCGACTACGACCGGCCCTTCTTTCCCGGGCCGCGCGAGGCGTTTCTCCGGGCGTTCCTGGCCCAGCCCGATGCGATCGGCGCGGCCGTCGTCGACGAATCGGGCGGCGTGGCCGGCTACGGCCTGGCCCGCCCGTGCCGGGTCGGGTACAAGATCGGGCCGCTCTTCGCCGACTCCCCGGTCATCGCCGACCGGCTCTGTGCGGCGCTGTTCGCCGCGCTTCCCGGCGAGCCGGTCTTCCTCGACGTACCCGAGCCGAACCGGGCCGCGATCGCGCTGGCCGAAGACCGCGGCATGCTCCCGGTCTTCGGGACCGCCCGCATGTACTCACGGCAGATCCCCGCCCTTCCCCTCGACCGCACCTACGGTATCACGACCTTCGAACTGGGCTGAGCTCAGCAGGCGACGCCCCGCTTCCGGAGCTCGGCCGCCTTCTCGGTCGAGCAGGCCTCGCACCGGAACTGCGGCGCCCGGTCCTCGGAACGGTCGTACCGGCCCGCACGCACGAGGCGGTACCCGCGGCAGAGGGCGCCGCAGTCGGCGCAGCGGACCTCCTCCCTGACCTCCCACTCGGGCCCGATGGCCCGGGAGGTGAAGATGAATCGGTCGACCCAGAAGAAGATCAGCCCGCCGATCAGGTTCGCGACGATCGTCGCGGCGAGCGGCCCGAGGGATGCGAGCCAGACGAGGGCGACCGCGAGCAGCGGCGTCGAGAGCTGCCAGCGCACCAGGTAGAGCGCGTACCGGCGAAGCGAGACTTCCATCGTCGAGAGCGTCGGTTCTGTTCGGCAATAAGAGAACGGATCGGGGAGGTCACCCGAGCCGCCGCAGGGCCGCCTCCACGAACGCGGGGACGTCCTCCGGCTTCCGGCTCGAGACGATGTTCCCGTCCTCGACCACGGGCTTGTCCACGTACTCTGCCCCCGCGTTCTCGATATCGACGGCCAGCGAGGGCCAGCCCGCGATCCGCCGCCCCTTCAGGACGCGGGCGTTGATCAGGAGCTGGGGCGCGTGGCAGATCGCGAAGACGGGCTTGCCGCTCTCCACGTACTGCCGCACGAACTCGACCGCGCGCGGATCGATCCGCAGGTTGTCCGGGGAGTGGCCGCCCGGGATGAAGAGGGCGCCGTAGTCGTCGACCTCGGCGTTGCTCACGGCCCGCCTGATCTCGAGCGGGGTCCCGTGCTTGCCCCTGACCTCGTGCCCGGCCCGGAGGCCGACCGTGACGACCTCGTGTCCGGCCTTTCGGAAGGCCTCGGCCGGCTCCGTGTACTCGACGTCCTCGAACCCCTCTCCGACCAGTGCGGCGATGGTTACCATGCGCACCCATACGGTCCGTACCTTTTAAGGGTTGCGGCCCCTAGCGCCCCTTCTCGACCACATCGAGCTCGGACGAGAGGTTCTGGGAGAGGTTCGTCCGCGTGAAGTCCGTGCCGATCGGTATCTGGACCGTGAACGACGAGAGCTCGTCGAGGCCCACGGTCGTCTCGGCCCCGGAGGCGATCTCGAGGATGTGGCCGCCCTGGCGCCGGTCGGCCGAGATGAAGTGGAGGTGCCAGCCGGGGACGGCCACGCCCGTCGTGTACGGGGGGCTATAAATCCCGACGACCGTGCCCCTGACCGGGGAGAGCTCGCTCACGTGCTGCCTGGCCAGGGCGTCCACGAGGCGGGGATAGGGCTTCTCCTGCGCGGGGGGGGCACGGACCTTCACGTAATCGAAGGTCCCGTCCATCCGGATCATGGCGAAGAGGTTCGGGGAGGTGAGGAGTCTATCTAGGCGCTGTTCCAGGATCGAGAAGTTCTGGGCCGGGCCGAGGGGGGTCGTGCGGTCGGCCCTGAACCTTCCCACGGATGCGAACGGGATCGTCTCGTTCGGGGGAGCGCGGACCACCTCGCCCGTGGCGAGGGCCTGGTAGACGACACCGTCGAGCATCACCAGCTCGCCGTCGAGCCCATCGAAGGTCCCGACTCCCGTGTCGCCCTCGCGTCCGAGCGCCTCCACGGTCACGGTCCCGTCGTACACCCCCTGCAGGAGCGCATCGATCGTCGAGACCACGTAGAGGCGGTCGTAGGCCGGCCCGTCGGCGGCACCCGTCAGTGCGACCGCGGCGACCGCGATCGCGACCAGGGCGACGACGCCCGCAATGAGGAGCTTGGGTTGCATGGTATCCTCGTTCGATATGGCACTCGGCCGGAGGTAAAGGTTCTCGACTCAGATCGGATGGCGGCGGTAGAGGAGCAGGGTGCCGCCGCCGAGGATGCAGAGGGCCGCGACGTAGAGCAGGACGTTCCCCTCGACGGGGCCTTCCTCCTCCTCGCCGTGCCCGTCCTCGAGCCCGAGGGCGTGCGAGAACCGCTCCTCGATCCCCCGGTCCCCGGTCATGGCCCAGGCCGCGGCGGCTCCGGCCCCCGCGAGCACGAGGGCGGCGGCCAGGAGCAGCGCGGCCCCCGGCCTACTCGTTCGGTGCATCCGGCCTCCTGCCCAGGATCTCGGGCCGCACCCGTGAGATGTAGGCGAGGAGATATCCCGAGACGATCGCCTCCACCGCCCCGACACCCATGTTGATCGCCCCGATCACGGCGAGGCCGGCCGCCGTCGCGGACGCGCTCTGGGAGACGCCCTGAATCCCCGAGACGAGCACGATCCCGATCATGGCGAGGTTTCCCGCGAAGAGGGCGACGAAGGTCGCGGCCGCACCGCGGATCGGGACGGAGTCCAGCCGCCGCTCGGTCCCGCGGTACACCGCGTACGCGACTGCGATCTCGACCGCGTTCACGAGCAGGTTGGCCCCGATCAGGCCCCATCCCCCGTGCCCGATCGCGGCCGAGAAGAGGTTCACGATCAGCGCGACCAGGGGACCGAGGAACGGCCCGAGCAGGATGCCGACGAGCGGCATCAGCGAGAGGTGGACTCCGCCGAAGATCGGGATGCTGATCTGGAAGAGCGCGAAGACCGTGGCCGTACAGAGGGCGGCGAGCGTGATCCGGCTCGGGTCGAGCCGCTGCCTCCGGAGGCGGAGAAGGCAGATGGCGAGGATCGCGAGCGAGAGGGCCCACCAGAGTGCGAGCCATTCGAGAGGCAGTGAGCCGTCCTGGAGATGAATGTGTGCCATGGGATCGTTTCCTCAGCCCTGTGTTTCGTTGCGACGATCGCTCGACCCCGTTCCGGCGGAGAGCCTGAGGGCTGTGACCAGCTCCTCCTCGGTGACCGGACGCGGCTCGAGCGTATCGCCGCCGGCGGGGTGGAGCGCCCGCCAGATCCGCACGATGCTCGGCTCGACAAGGCCGGTCGCGGCGAGGAGCGCCCGGTCGTAGAAGAGGTCGCGCGGGGTGCCCTCGGCGACCACCGAGCCGGCCTGCACGATGCAGACCCGGTCGGCGAGCCGTGCCGCGAGGTCCAGGTCGTGGGTCGAGAGGACGAGCGCGAAGGTCCCCTGCCGGCGGAGCCCCGCGATCAGGGCTTCGACGCGCCCCGCGTGGACCGGGTCGAGGTCGGAGGTGGGCTCGTCGAACGCGATCACCTCGGGGTGCATGGCGAGGACGCCCGCGATCGCCACGAGGCGTTTCTGCCCGCCGCTCATGTAGGCCGGGATCTTCTCCACGAGCTCTGCGGCGCCGACGGCCTCGAGGGCGCCGAGCGCCTCACGGCGTGCCTCGCTCGGGTCGAGGCCGAGGTTGGCGGGCCCGAAGGCCACGTCCTCGAGGACCGTGGGGGCGAAGAGCTGGCTGTCCGCGTCCTGGAAGACGACGCCCACGGTCCGCCAGAGTTCGTGCCGGCGTGCAGCGTCGACGCTCAGGCCGTGCACCTCGATCCGCCCCTCCTCCGGGACGAGCGTGCCGTTCAGGTGTTCGATCAGGGTCGACTTCCCCGAGCCGTTCGCGCCGCAGACCACCACCACCTCGCCGGCCCGTACGCGAAAGCACATCTCGTGCATCCCGACAGAGCCGTCGGGATAGACGTGGCTCGCGCAGTCCACGTGGATCACGGACGGACCGCCCGACGCATCGTCGCACACGGGCCGGGTCACGGCAGGGCACCCCCGAAGCCGGGCAGTCGGGCCCATGCGGCGAGCCCGAGCCCGAGGAACGCGACACCGATCACGACGGCATCCACGGCCCTGAGCCCCGGCAGGGGTGCGGGCGAGACGAGCCTGCCCTGGTATCCCCGGGCGCTCATGGCCCGGCCGACCCGGTCCGCACGGTCGTAGGCGCGGATGAACGAGAGCGCGAAGACCGAGGCGAAGAGGCGCGACCGGGTGACGATCCCGCGCACGAGCCCCCCGCCGCGAGAGCGGACGGCGAGCAGGAGATCGCCGACCATCCCGGTGGTCGTGAAGAGGAAACGGTACGAGAGGAGGCAGACCTGGTCGAGCGGACTCGGAAGGACGCTCGAGGCGAGCAGGGCCAGGTGGGCGTAGCGCGTTGTCATGAGCAGGGTCAGGGTGAACGTGACGGTGGCGAGGGCCCGGGCGAGGAGGGAGAGCCCGAGCAGGAGCCCCCCGTCGGTCAGGACCAGGCCGCCGGCCGAGAGGAGGGGCCGACCCGGCTCGCCCCAGACGAGCAGGACGACGAGCGAGACGACGAAGAGCGCGGGCACGGTGTACCAGCGGACGAGCTCGCGCACGGGCAGGCCCGCCGACCGGTAGACCAGGACCGTGACCGCCCAGACGGCGACGAGGAGCCAGGTCGATCTGGCGAGCGTAACGAGGAGGACCAGCCAGACGAGCATGGCCGCCTTGAACCGGGGGTCGAGGCGATGGACGGCCGAGGCGCCGCGCTCTGCGAAGAGGGTGATCAGGTGAGGGTCGGGGATGTGGCCCGTGAACTGTGCGGAACGCATCCCCTCTTCACTCCCGATCCGATGAACAGCAGCCCCGATCGCGGGCGATCACGCCGCAGGTCGACGATGACGGGTGGCCGAGGGCGGCGCAGATCGTGTTGACCACGTCCCGCGGGATATGCGCCTCGCACCGGGCCGCCTGCTCGCAGGCGATCGCGGGGTCGACGCCGAGACGGGCGAAGGCGAGCGAGAGGAGACGGTGTCGCCGGAGCAGGAACCGGGCGCACTGCCGGCCCCGCTCCGAGAGGCCGATCCCCCGGTACGGCGCGTGCTCGACGAGGCCCGCGTCCACGAGCACGCGGATCGTCTTCGTGCAGGTGGACGGGTCCACGCCGAACCGGGCCGAGATCTCGGCGTTGGTCACGGGTCCCCCGCGCTCGAAGAGGAACTTCAGGTACTCGATCCTCCTCGGCGTCAGCACGCGGACATCCCCGGAACTCATGTCCGGTTCTCTGCGCGCCCGGACGTGATAATATTTTTGGGATGGTACCAACTATCCGGCCCGCATCGAATTTTATCCGTTTCCGCATCCGCGCCGTGCCGAATCGGCCGACAGATGTCGGACATTCCGTGCGGAACGAATGCCGATTTTTTTT
>Ga0074195_1004583_pt1 | contig 11225 bp, 8 predicted proteins | sample EPASupsiteHSE623_FD_64525 | JGI IMG/M metagenome (GOLD analysis project Ga0074195, IMG submission 64525) | Bioremediated contaminated groundwater from EPA Superfund site, New Mexico - Sample HSE6-23 | ecosystem: Environmental > Aquatic > Deep subsurface > Groundwater > Contaminated ...
TTTCCAAAGTTTCGTTAAGAAATAACAACTTTTTACTTGAACCGAATTTTTTATTAAATAGTTCCGGGTCAAAATAATCATTTTTGTAAGGTTCTTTAGGCCCTATAACCAAAAATGTTGTATCGGGAAGCTCGCCCAAAACGCTTTCCGATGCCTGCATTAAATCCCAAATACCCTTTTCTCCAACCAGCCTGCCTACAAAACCAACTATTTTATCGGTATTTTTGATGCCTAATTTTATTTTCAGGGCATCTCTAAACTCTTTAGAAAATTTTTCAGGATTAAACCGTGAAATATCTATTCCGTCGCCGGAATATCTGATCTTTCTCCAATTACATATTTTTTCTTTGACAGCCGATTCAATGTCTTCTTTGTTTATTGAAAAAAATACATCACAGCAGTACGCAGCTAATTTCTCCATAAAAACAAAGAATTTTTTCTTTAAAAAAGAAGAATTATTCTGAAAATAAAATCCGTGATTCGTATGGCATATTATGCGTACCCCTGCTATTTTTGCTGCAAACCGACCTAAAATGCCCGCTTTTGGCGTATGCGTATGCACAATATCTGTCTTTTCATTTAGAAAATATATTATTAGCTTTATGAAAGCAATAATATCTGAAATAGGGGTAAAAATTTTCCTTTTTATCTCTATTGTCTTTACTTTTATGCCATTGCCTTGGATGTCTTCTACCCACCTTCCATCCGAACAAACAACTGAAACATCATATCCTTGATTTTTCAAAAAAAGAAGCTGGTTTAGCAAAATAAACCTTACGGTCATATCTATGCTGGCGACATGGCAAATTTTAATTTTTTTAGATTTCATTTATATTCTTTATTTATATCAGCATTTAAAATTTTACTAAATTTCTCAGCACCCTCAACATTCAAGTGGTCGCTATTAAAAAAATCGTCTGGCGTAAAATTCTTGTCCAAAAAGTAATTAAAATATTTTACATTATATTCTTCTGTAATTTTTTTAATCGTATTCTGCATTAAGTTATACTCTTTTGAATTAACATTATCAAAATAGTCCGGTGCAACAGGCGTAGTAATAAGCACTACAGTCACCCCTTTTGATTTTGCCAACTCTATCATTTTTTTTAAGTAATTAATGTTTTCAGTAAAGCTTGATTCTTCCATTATTGATTCATGATATTTGACTCTTTCTTTGCCGGAATCTGGCGCCGTTTCTTTGCCATCGAGCCTATACCAACCTGTTTTACTAATATTGCTTGCTAAATTTACGTCAAAAAATTTAAGGGCATAAAAGAGACTTCTTATTTGGCCGTAAAGAGCCATGTAGCTGAAATTTCTGACATTAATACTGCTTTTGTTTTCAGAATCAAGCCCCCAAACTTTTTTATAAAAATTCTCGCGCCAGGATTCAACACTGCTGGAAAAATTATATTTTAGAGAAAAATATGAAACAGGAATAATCACTACTTTCAAATTTTCAAGGCTATCCGCATATTTATTTAATATTTGATAGTCGTAGTATAGCGACTGACTAGTGTCTGCCACATTAAAACCATTCATAGAAAAAAAGATTGGGTTTATCCCCACTAATGCATGAGACGATCCAAGCGTCAATACTTGTAATGTTGGAGCATTTTTATCTAAAAAATTTTTTTTGAACATATAACTGTTCTGTATCTTTGAAAGATTATATTCAAAAATTGAAACAATAATTATCACGGGGAACGCCAGTATTATTAATTTTTTAAACAATTTTACCATTTTTAAAATTGAAAATATATAAACTTCATTTCAGTTGAAACCCCTAAAAACACTATACCGAATATCAAAGCATAGTAAATTGGCCACCTGACCCACACAGATTTTCCTGAAAGTAAATTCCTGTCGCTCCCACCTTTCTGAAAAAAATATAGAATTGCAACAAATGAAAAAGAGAGGATTAAAGCAAAAAACTCATAAACTGGCTGGCCTAAAAGAAAAGACTCTTGAAGCTGTATGTTATATAAAAATTTTAACGAATTCGATAGCTCGCCTGCAATTCCCGAGAAAAGGTGCAAAATAATATAAAGGGCATCTCCTACATTTTTAGCCCTAAAAAATATCCAGCCAAAACACGTCAAACAAAATGTTATGAATATCTGAACATATTTATGAAAAATGGGAAATTTGTCCAAACGGATAAATTCAACAATTTTTTTTCTAACATCGGCTGTAGCAACGCTACACACATAATAAAATCCGTTTAAGACCCCCCATATTACAAATGTCCAATTTGCTCCATGCCAAAGTCCGCTAACCAAAAAAGTGATGAATAAATTAAAATACCACCTTGGAATCTTTACTCTGTTCCCTCCAAGGGGAATATATAAATAATCTCTGAACCATGCAGAAAGGGAAATATGCCATCTCTGCCAAAATTCAGGAATAGAGCGGGAAATATATGGATGGTTAAAGTTATCCATCAAATTAAAACCCATAACTTTAGCGGCTCCAATAGCCATATCTGAATAGCCGGAAAAATCGTAATAAATCTGAAATGCAAAAAATACTGTAGCCGCAATTAAGCTTAACCCATGATAATCTGTCGGACTGTTATACACCTGGTTCACAAACAATGCCAGCCTGTCGGCAATAACTATTTTTTTGAATAATCCTAATACAATCTGCTTTAACCCGTCAACGACTCGCTGATATTCGAACGTATGTTTTTCATAAAATTGATGGATTAGATTTTGTGGCCTCTCAATCGGGCCAGCTACCAGTTGCGGAAAAAACATAACATAAAGAGAATATATACCAAAATTATGCTCGGCCTTATACTTGCCATTGTAGATTTCTATAACATAACTTAAACTCTGGAATGTATGAAAAGACAATCCTATTGGTAAAACCAGATCCAAATTTTTTAGCGAATAATTCCAGTGGAAAAAATGCGCTATGCCGAATAAGTTCGCATTAAAAAAATTGAAATATTTAAAAACAAATAAAGTAAAACATGTAGAAATAATACTTATCAACAAAAATATCATTCTTTTTTTCCCTATTGATCTTTCAATAAATAAACCTGCAAAGTAATCAATTATAATCAAAACTGCCAGAACTAAAATATAAGCTGGAATAAACGTCATATAAAAAACGCAACTGCTAACCAGAAGCAACTGCCATCTAAATTTGTGAGGGATAAAAAAATATAAAAAAACTACTGTGGGAAAAAATATTAAAAATTCTATTGAATTGAAAAGCATAAAACTGCCGATTTTATTTTTACTTATACATAGACCGATGCAAAAATAATTTTTTGCCGCAGATAACAATAACTCACTCTTTTGGACGAAAACCTAAACGGCAAAAATGTCTATAACTTAGCAATTTTTTATGAGAGAAGAATGATCAAGATCGGCAAGCTTTTTTCTCTCTTTTTTTGAAATAAAAAACAGCAGAAATAGACTTAAACAATAAGTTAGAAAAGTGGAAGATATCCCGCCCCATAAAGAAAATCTGGGGACAAGAAATAAATTCAATAATATATTTGTTGGAAAAACAAAAACAGTGAGCAGTGTTATTTTTTTAACCCACGAAACGCTTAAAGAATAAAAAAACCAGCTATAAAGACCGTAAATGCAAATTAAAATGGCAGAAACCTCAAACGCCAGCATAAGCGGAATATTTATGGGGTATTGGGGTCCGTAAAATTTCAGCGCTGTAATCTGAACCAAAAAAAGCAAAGGAAGCCAGACCAAAAATAAAAACGGGACAATCTTGCCGATTTTCCTCAGAGCGACCTGTTTTTGCTCCAATCTTGAAACAGTGGGGAAAAAAACCACTATGAATATGTTATACAAAAAAACAGTTATGTTTATTGAGGAGAAATAATAAGCAGCATAAATTCCCACTTCTTTTGAAGAAGAAAACCAGTTTATGAATAGCTGGCTTTGGGTGGCTAAAAATGTAAGCATTAGCCCGGCAATAGCCGCGTAAGAACCGTATACCAGCAGCTGTTTTATCCAGAACTTATCGGGCTTAAGCGCCAGATATTTTTTAATTTTAATAGTAATCGCAATAATAATAATAAAATAAGAAATACAAATGGAAAAAACCGCAGTCAAATAAGACGTCTGGCTCACAAAATTAAAAAATAAAAAAAGTAGAGTTAATATTAAAATTCCATAAGACGCCCTAAAAAAAGCCAGATTTTTTATTCGGTAAAGCGTCCTTAAGCTGTCTGTTGCCATAACATAAAAACCGAATAAAATTCCCAACAATATGGACGCTAAAAATAAGTGCTGGGGTACGGAAAGCAAGCCGGAAATTTTTTTGGAAAAAACAAAAAAAATAAGGGCAAAAAACAAAGACGCGCAGAAGCTTATAAAATAGCCGGAAGATATTATTTTTTTTCGGGCTTCGTTATCGGCTCCGGCTCCGTATTTTACCATTGCGGCGTTAACGCCCAAGGTGGTAAATAAATATAAAAATAATCCGATGCTTGAAACTAAAACATATTTTCCGTATGTTTGGGGGCCCAAGGTCTTGCCGGCTATAATTTCAAAAATAAAAACACAAAAACCGGCAATGCCATAGCCCCAGAAAGCCCTAAGCAGGTTTTTAACAAAAATATCGTCCTCTTTAGTCATTCTCTCTCCCATAACCAGCTCGTATATTTTATTTACTTTTGAAAAAAGAAAAGACATCTGAATTTAAGTTTAATTTAATCCAAGAAAAATCGGCTATGGCGAGAAGCGCCAAAAAAATAGGAATTCTTATTCTCATATAGGTTCCGTAATTATCTATAAAAACAGCCAAAACAAGCAAGGCGGTAAGCGCGAAAATCAGCAACGGCATTATCAACTTGTAATTCTTTGCTTTTAAATAAGACGTTGCGCCGGCCAATATTAAAATTATCAAAAAATACCATGGGATGGTTTCTAAAAGCGCGCACATCTGTCTTGGCTGATTGATTTGCCACGGAAACGGGCCCGCGGATATAAAAACAAAAACGCTGGCAATGTTTCCCGCAAACTTCACGGGATTCTCAAAGCCGACTTTTTCAACCACAACAGATTCAGCTTCCAAAAGACCCTGCCTACCAATGTTTAACATATTTTCATTATTTGAAAATGTTTGAAAAAAATGCAGTCCAAAATAACCCTGTCCGCTAAAAAATTGCGGAAAAATCCCCAAAATAAGCAAAATACAAAGTCCGTATTTTATTTTTTCCCTCTTGGACAAATTTATTAAAAACCATGATGCGCTTAACGCCAAAAGCATAACTACGCCAATATAGAATCTAAAATGTAAAACTATACCGATAGCAAGGGACAAAATTAAAAAATTTTTCCAGGAAAAATTTTTTACAAGTTTTACCAAAAAAAGAAGGGCAAATAAAACAAAACAAACTAAAATCGCATCTCTTATAAGCAAACTGCCAAAATAAAGATAACTCGGATAAATGCTTGCGATTAACCCGGCTAAAAATGCGCTCTTATCCGATCCACTAATTTCCTTAACCAACAAATATAAAAATACTATTGAAAGCGCGGCGAACCACACATTTAAACATATACCTATGATTATTGAGGGCACAGTTAAGGCATATATTATGGCCAAAAAAATAGGATAAAAATGAGGCACATATAAAGACGGAAAAATTTTATCAAACCCCTTGATTGAAAAATCTCCATGCCTAAATTTTTGAGACAGTTCTAGCGCCATTTGATGATATTTTGACTGGTCTCCCGCTCCTCCGCCAAAGGGATAAAAATTAGCGTAATAAATAAAAACCGCCGCGGATAAATGGATTAAAATAGCTATTAAATAAATAAGGTAAATTTTTCTGTCTTTTATGCCCAGTTTGCGGGCTATCAAAAAAGAAAAAAAACTCAATAATGTAATAATAATCACGCTCAAGGCCAATAATTTGTCAAAGAAAAGGGCCATAAGCAATATTAAAAAATATGCCGATAAATATATCTTATAGCTGAGTTTTAAATTATTAATTATCTGCAGTGAAAGCTTTATTTTGCTTTTTAAAAAAGAAAAAAGTTTTTTAAAAAACCGTTGAATCTTTTCATTTAAAGTAAAACCAAACGGGCCAATACAAAGAAGGGCCATAAAAGCCGGAATTCGGATTCTGGTTATTGCGCCAAAGTTTGAAATGTATAGCGATGAAATTCCTGTCAAAATAAACGCAAAAATCAGCAAAGGAAAAAAATCTTTGTATTTTTTCTTTATGTTTAAAAATAGCCCCCTTCCTATGAAAAATACAAAAAAATACCACGGAATAGTTTCTATTAATGTTAAATATTGGCGTAAATTTTTTAATTGCCAGAAAAACGGACCCAAAAATGTAAAAATAAACGATTTCACAAAACCATATACAAATAAAAACGGGCTCGTAAAATCTATTTTTACCAAAAAGCTGGCGCTAGGATTTATGTCTTCCTGAAAGTACTGTTCTTCTTGTTGTATTTCAATATCATCCGGATTTATTTTGATATTGCCAGAATCATCCGGATTTATTTTGATATTGCCAGAATCATCCGGATTTATTTTGATATTGCCGGTTTGTTTTGACCCGTTTGGAAAATAAGCCGTTTCCCGATACATTGTTATTGTCTGGCGATTTAAAAATGATGAAACGGTTTTATAAGCAAAAATATCCTGGCCGGCAAAAAGTGGCAAAAAACCAAAAAATAAAAATATAATTACAGAATAAGCTATTTTTTCCGGTATTTTTAATCTGCAAAACAAAAACCACGACAAAGCAAAAGATATTGCAAGAGCGTATCCAACATAAAAACGAAAATGCACAAGGCAGGCAAGCAGAGCGTAAAGAATTAAAAAAGGTCGCAATTTAAAATTATTTATAGTTTTTATGGCAAATAAAAGCCCGAACATAGCGAAAAAAATAGCTAATGCGTCTTTTAAAAGTAAGCTTCCATAAAAAGCCAGACTCGGATAAAGGGCGACAACTAAGCTTGTAATTATGGCCCCCTTTTTTGCGCCCCCTATCTCTAAAACTAAAAGATAAACGGCAACGGCGGACAACGCCACAAGCCATGCGTTAAGCAACTGCCCCAAAAGCATGCTCGGCATAATAAAAATATAAATTAAAGCAATCAATAAAGGATAATAATTATCCCACTCTAAAATTGGCCTGCCGGTATAGCTGATTTTATCCTTAAGGGAAAAATCTCCCGACCTAAAACTGCTGGAAATTACGCGAGCGTTATAATCATATTTTTGGTAATCTCCGTTGCCACCGGAAAATGGTTGAAAACCCGTATAGTAAAAAAATAAAACAAATACAATATGAAGCGCAAAAATCAATAAAAAAATAAGCGCCACAGTTTTGCTGTCGGCCTTTAAAAAAAAGTTAATTGCCAAGACCCCTAATCCTGACAAAAATGCACTAAAAATAATCCCGGCAAGCAGTTTTGGATCAAAAAAGTTTATTATTCCTGCGACTATTCCAAAAAAAACTAGTCCGGTAAATAATTTCTTATTAACTGAAAACATGGGCTAGGAAACGTTAATATTTTTTTCTTTTGCCATTTCTATAAGTCGCGAAGAGCTCTGAACCTTGTTTCCCCCAACGCCATTAATTATTTTAATTTTGAACTCTTTACAAACTCCAACTTCGGGTATATTAGACGAATTTCTATCTCCACCCTTGGCAAAATATAATTCTCCCGGATATTTTTGCGCAATCATTTTTAAACTTTTGACAACGCTTCCGTCTTTATCAATCGACAGCACAACATCGTCTGCATACCTTAATGCTTTAACTATTTCTATTCTTTCCTGCTCTGCCATAAAGGGAACGCTCCCTTTAATTTTTACCTGTTCGTCGTTATTTACAATGACAACTAAAAAATCCCCCAATTTTTTAGCCTCTCTTATAAGGTTTATATGTCCAATATGCAGAGGATTAAAATAACCGGACGTTATTATAATTTTTTTCATCTTTTATTTAGATAATAGAATTCAAAAAATTTGTTGATGATATATTCCCGTTCCTGTTCTGTTATATATTGATGCGTTCCTATATAAAAACCTTTATTCATCACATTTTTAGTCACGGGAAAATTATCAGAGACCAGTTGCGGAAAAATATTTCTATAATATGGCTGGTTGATAACTGTCGGCATATCGCGGGTTTCTATATTGTTTTTCTCCAGAAAAGCAACCAGCTCTTTTCTCTCATCCCCTTTTACTAAAATAGGAAACATCATAAAACTGTGCGTTCTGTCCTTTGGCTCAAAAGGAAGAGTAATATGTTGTTCCAACGGAGCCAGTTTGTCTTTATAAAAATGAGCATTGTCTGTGCGTTTTTTTATGATTTCGTCTTTCTGCTCTACTTGCGCTAAACCAATGGCCGCCTCCAGCTCTGTGCATCTAAAACTATAACCCATTCTATCAAATGAGAACCATTTGATATCCATATTCCGGCCGTGGTTCATTATACTACGGACAAGATTATTCAAATTAGCGTCGTTTGTAATAGTGAGTCCTCCGACGCCGGTAACTATATAATGGGCAACATAAGTTGAAAAACATCCAAAGTCTCCAAAAGAACCCACTTTTTTTCCTTTATAGGAGGCAAACATAGTTTCGCAGGAATCTTCTATTATGCGAAGATTATGTTTTTTGGCTATATCTAAAATAGGGTCCATCTCACAGGGCAATCCAAACATATGAACCGGTATAATGCAACGGGTCTTAGAAGAAATTTTCTGTTCAATTAATGACGGATTTATATTGTATGTTTTCTCATCAGCGTCCACAAAAATAGGCACCATGTTTGCCTGGATAACAATATTACTTGTAGCAATAAAAGTCAGAGCGGGAACAATAACCTCGTCTCCGTCATTCCATTTGTATTTTTCTTTTAACGCCAGCAGGGCAGCCAGCAAGGCGGAAGTGCCGCTGTTAGAAAAAACCGCAAATTCGCAAGAATGCGCTTTTGCAATTTCCTCCTCAAATTTTTTTGAGAAAAATCCATATGACAGCTGGTTGGAATCAATTACCCGCGAAAGATATTTTTTTTCAAGATCGCCCAATTTAATATCCCCAACCCTTATTTTTTTATTTATTGTATTTTCATTCATATTTCGTTTCTCCAATAAACAAGAGTGTCTTCCAGTGTTTTTTCAAAAGGAATTTCAGGCTCCCAGCCTGTCGCTTTTTTAAATTCGCTGAAATCACCCTGAAGGACCTGCACATCTGAAGGCCTCATTTTTTGGGGGTCCTGTTCAACTTTTATGTCCTTTATAGTACTAAGCCCCAAGAGAAATTCAAGCACTTTTTCTATTTTCCATGATTTTCCGGAACAAATATTATAGGGTTTCCCAAATTCGCATTTTTCAGTAGCCAACCAATAAGCCCTAACCATATCCCTGACATCAGTATAATCTCTTTGCGAAGTAAGATTCCCAACTTTAATTACCGGCTCCTGCTTATTTTTTTCTATTTTTGCTATTTGTTTTGCAAAATCCGAAGTGACAAAATGCTCTCCCCTGCGCGGGCCTTCGTGGTTAAAAGCGCGGGTAACCACTGTTTTCAACCCATAACTATAATGATACTGGCAAGCCAAATTATCCTGCGCCACCTTTGACACGGCGTACGGCGAAAGTGGCCTTAAAGGATTATTTTCTTTTATAGGCAATTCATTTTCGTGGACTAGGCCATATTCTTCTGAACTGCATGCTATTTGAATAACGGGATTTATCCCGATATTTCTTATTGTTTCAAATATATTAAGTTCAGATATTATATTATTATGCAAAGTATCTTCCGGAGACTGCCAAGAAGTAGGTACAAAGCTTTGCGCTGCCAAATGAAAAATTTTGTCAGGCATAATTTTTTGCAAAACCCTTTCTACAGCCACCCTATTTTCCAAGTTGCATTCAAAAAGCTTTATTTTATCCTTGATATTTTCTATCCTTTTCATTTCGTCCCCTAAATGATGGAACATATATGTCCCATAAACTTCAGTTCCCGGAATCGTAAGGCAATATTCCGCCAAATGCGACCCTACAAAACCGGTAATGCCGGTAATTAATATTTTCATATTATTTTTTTAATTAAATTTATCCATTCATTTTGAAATTTTTCTAATGTAAACTGTTTAGAATAGTTGTAGCCGTCCTCTCCCATTTTTTTTCTCACTTCCGGATTGCCCAATAAATATTCTACTTTTCCCCTTAAATTTTTAAAATCGCAAATTATTTGGCCTGCTTTTTCATATAATTCTTTAGTGCCGCCGGCCCCGCTTCCAATAACAGGCGTTTTCAAAAGCATAGCTTCCTGGGCGGTCATATTCCAGCCCGTATTAAATTTGTCCATCGCTACAACAATAGACGACGCCTTCAATAAAGTAAGATAATCCCTGTAATTTAAATCAAAGTTTAAAGTGGGAACATCAACCTGCCTTCGACTTGAAGTTACCAGACAAAGGCCCATTTCTTTTAAGGCCTCGTAAGAATCAACAACGCCCTTCACTTTCTGGCAGTTTCCCAAATAAATAATATGCTTGCCTTCCAGATTATATTTTTTTTTAAACGTTGTAACATCCTCTTCTGTGATATTGAAATTATCCATATCATATCCGCAGTAGACCTTATAGACATTTTTATATCCTCTTTTCAAAAAATAATTCTGCCAATATTCAGATATGGTAACAATGGCATCAACTTCTTCTAACTTACGATAAAAAACAAATTTTTCCAGCAAAAAAATCGGCGCTTTTGCCAACAACGGCAATTTCAAGGGGTCTACATGAAAAATTAACGCTATATTTTTGCCTTTTGTCCTTTTTTTTGACAATGCCAAAACTGAATAAAAGTCCCTTATCCAGATATCTTTTTCTCCTTTTAACGCAAAAAGGCGGTAAAGCGACTCTAAAAACCTTAAATACCTTCCTTTTTTAAAAAATTTCGCTTCTGAATCTATTTGCTCCAAATCAAACTCACCAGAAAGGGCATTTTTCACCTGCTGAGTATAAATAACCCCGCCGTATCTTTTTGAATGGATTTCTAACACCCCTATTTTCTTCATACTGGTTATTTTATATTTTAAATTATTTTTTAACAAATTTCAACCCCATTTAACTGCCTTTGGAATTTTGGAAATAATCGTGTTTTTTTTCCATTAACTCCATCTTTTTTGCGCGATGCATTATCATATTTTCTCTGTTTGCCATAAACCATTTTATGAATTCTGATGGAGCTACCATATCCTTAAAA
>Ga0074195_1004584_pt1 | contig 11223 bp, 12 predicted proteins | sample EPASupsiteHSE623_FD_64525 | JGI IMG/M metagenome (GOLD analysis project Ga0074195, IMG submission 64525) | Bioremediated contaminated groundwater from EPA Superfund site, New Mexico - Sample HSE6-23 | ecosystem: Environmental > Aquatic > Deep subsurface > Groundwater > Contaminated ...
AATTTTATAAATATTGAATAGTAGAAGCGGTATTGAATTTTCTAAAGGATACACCTTATTAGACGGAAGCGCGGAAATATCAATAAAAATGTGGTTTTTACCGTTGGCCGGTATCAGAACACTGAACAGCGGACCATTTGAAACAAAAATAGTTGATGGCAGATGCTATATAACGAAAAGTGTTGAATTTGGTTATTAGACTGGTGATGAAAGTGGAAAAAAATTTATTTGGAAATAAGGGAAGCGTTACTATCGAAGCAGCTGCAATTTTCCCGATCTTCCTGGCATTTATGCTGCTGCTGATTAACTTTATTAATGTGGCCACAGTGTATGTAGCAATGGATCATGCTGTTAGCGAAACCTTAAAGCAGATAGCTGCTCATTCCTACCCGTTAAAGTACTTAAAAAGTACGTCAAAAGAAAACCGGTTTGCTGAAGTAATGAACAGTCTTGGCTCCCTGGACGCAGAGTCCAAAGATATTACCACATCGCTGAAATCAGATATTATCAATGAAATTGGCAATCAGATAAAAGAAAAGGGTACCGAATATGCATTGAATACCGGGATTAAACTTGTTGCCCAAAAAAAAATAAAGGAACTCTATCCTTTAGGTAATATCACAAACAACGATTTTACAATTACCCGGATTAAAATGTATAATCCCAACAATGCTTCGGGCAGCGGCGGCGATATTAACGGAATTCAGTTAAACAATACGGATTTAGTTATCACAGTTGAATATAAGGTTAACTTGCCGGTGCCTTTCTTCCCTGTACGCCAAATCTCACTTTCAAATAGTGCTGTGGAAAGAGCATGGGTTGATAATTAGATACAATGAATGAGCCTGGGTTGAACCAGAGTGTAAATAGAGCTGACGAGGCAGGTGGAACATGAACGAAATTCTTTTGGTTAAATCTATCCTAATTTTTATTACTCTTGGACTGGCTTTATATTATGATATTTATCAGCAAAAAATCAAAAACCAAATAACTTTACCTGCTGCCATTCTCGGGGCCGGGATTAACTTATTCGATAAGGGAATGGATGGTTTACTGTATTCATTAAAAGGCTGGCTGGTTCCCATAATTATTCTTATTGCATTTTATTACATAAATGTGATGGGAGCGGGAGATATAAAGCTTTTTGCTGCAGTTGGAGCAATTATGGGGCTGCCTTTCGTCTTTTACAGTTTTGTTTTTTCAATATATATTGGCGGACTGATAGCACTGGTTATCTTGATCAGAAAGAAATTATTATTGAAGCAGATGAACCATCTCTATAAGTACTTAAAATACACATTCCTTGTCTGTACAGTATCTGCTTATGGTAATAAGGACGAAAAAAACAACAAGTTTATTTTTGCTGCTGCAATAGTCCCCGGGACGCTGTTACAGTTAATTTTAACCATTTGGAAACAGGGGGGACAAGCTTAGTAAAGGAGTGAAAAAGATGAGTGCCAGTATGTTTGGATTTAGTAATGACTATTTATCAGATGGGGGCAAAAACTATTTAGTCCTGGATAAAGAAGGGTTAAGTAAAACCAAGTTAGTCTGGTTTCAGGTAGAAATGCTGACCAACAATAAAATCAAAGGAATTGTCAAGTTGGATGTCAGGGAAAAAGACTCCAAAGTAAAGTTGTATTATAACCTCAGCGGCCTCGTGATTTTGTCAAATTTTTTAAAGAGGAACAAAATAGGCAAGTCGGATTTTATATCAATTTTAGATATGTTGATTTCTGTTATCCTAAATAACAATAATTATTTCCTGAATGATCAAAGCCTGGTTTTGGACGAAAAGATGGTTTTTATAGACCCAAAGTCTAGGGAAGTATATCTCATTTACATACCTGTAGAAATCCATCAGGATATTATCCAGTCTTTAAAGGCTTTTATAATAAAATTAATTGTCAGCGCTAATATTGAAACCCGTGATGATTTTATCCAGCAAATGTTAAATCTAATCAAAGTTGAAGATTTCAACCTTAGTGATTTTAGAAACCAGCTCAAAGCTGTGAGAGATGAAGTGAATACTTCAGCACAATCTGTGAGAGATGAAGTGAATACTTCAGCACAATCTGTGTCAAAGAAGGGCAGCAGTGAGGGAAATGTGGATCCAAGCAGGACAATAACTGTGACTGAGGGCCGGAACATTAGAACCCTATTTTTAGGAGGAGCAGCGATAATTTCCATTTTGGCAGCTGCAATCTCTTACTGGGGGGTCAACCTCAAATTTCTCATGAACCAGTCAGGAGTGACAACCCGGATGTTAACTTATGGAGCGGCTGCCGCTGCTTGTATCGGGGTTACTTTCCGGATTTTACATAAAGAATCGAATGATGTCCCGGCAGCCGAAAAAACGGCATCCAATAAAACAGAACCGGAACCAACCAAAAGTCCAGAGTTTACGGCTAGTAATGAGCTTACAAGGACCCCGGGAGGCGGGACTGATGATACAGTGTTATTAAGTGAACTGAATTTTCCGGAACTGATGACTGTAAACGGACAGGATTCTGTGTTAATAGACAAACCAATTTTTATTATCGGCAGGAATAGGGAAGTGTGTGATTATGTAATCGAAGACCGGGGTGTCGGCCGGGCCCATGCCCAAATAAGGAAAGTTGACAGTTTCTACTTCATTGAAGATATGGATTCCAAGAACGGCACTTTTTTAAATGACGAGAAAATTTCAAGTAATCAACAATACAAGTTAAACAGAAACGATAAGGTTACGATAGCTAATGTTGAATATCTCTTTACATCCAAATAAATGTCTAGTCAAAGGGGTATGTCAGATGGGATTTTCATATGGATTGTGCAGTGACAACATATCTGTTATTATTCTTGGGGAAAAGCATGCGGGTAAGAGGCAGAGCCTTCTGGGGCGGCACAAAAATATATTCTGATAAGGGGTAAATCATGCTTAATATCGGAGATATTTTGGAAGAGAAGTATAGGATAACCGGTTTACTCGGGAAGGGTGGAACCGGCCACGTTTACCTGGCCGAAAATATCAGGTTGGGAAACGAGTGGGCCGTGAAAGAGGTTGGCCTGGGTGGTGAAGTAAGAGCTGATATTCTGGAGGAATCCGAAATTCTCAGGAAGCTTAATCACCATAGTATCCCAAGAATAGTAGACATTATAGAACATGAAAATTTCCTCTACCTAATTGAGGATTACTTTGCCGGGGTTAATTTAAAAGAACTTATTAAAGCCAGGGAGGACTGCAGTGAGGCTGATGTTATAAGGTGGGCCAAACAGCTTTGTGAGATATTAATCTATTTACACAGTATTAAACCGAACCCAATTATATACAGAGATATGAAACCAGGTAATATCATCATAGATAATGAGAATAATGCGAAACTGATCGACTTGGGTATCGCCCGGGAGTATAAGGAGGATCAGGACAGTGACACTTCGTATATCGGCACAAGGGGTTATGCTGCCCCGGAGCAGTACTCCGGAGCCAACCAGACAGATGAGAGAACAGATGTTTACGGCTTAGGGGCAGCGCTGTACCATGCAGTCACAGGCGCCAATCCTAACGAACCGCCATACCGTATTGTACCGGTGAGGCAGAACAACAAGTCTCTTTCTAAAGATATAGAAAGGATTATTGCCAAATGCACTCAGAATGACCCGGGTTTAAGATATCAGAATGTAAACGAATTATTGACTGACCTAAATAATATGCATAGGTTTAACAGCGCTGCGAATGCGGTTGGCAGTACGGTGTACACAAGCCTCCCGGCCAAACTGGTGGTAATCGGCAGTCTCTCACCCAGAGCCGGTTCTTCATTTATCACTGCCAATCTGGCAGCAGCTGTAGCCGCCAGGAATGTTTCAAGCGCGGTCATAGAATCTCCAGTTAACTTCCCTTATTTCTATGACGCTTTATTTATCAGGGAAAAGACGAACGGAAGTTATGTTTCCCGTTCTCATAAAATTAAAGACAGCCACGAGATTGACAGAAGCGATGTTTTTGTGGAGAACGGGATCAGCTGGATTGCGTTAGACCCGACCCAGTTTTCGATCAAAAATTGGACTTACGATAACATGATGAAATTGATTTACTCGGTTAAACATACTTCGATAGTGTTATTAGATGTTTCGACATTTTGGGTTCATTCGAGTGTCCAACCTATTTTGGGTCAAGCCGATAATATAATCCTGGTAGTTGACCCTGACCCTGTTTTATTGGACCGCACAATGAAGATAGATTACGAGGGACTGGGTATCGGTGAGGAATGTATACCCCAGGAGTCAAGGACTATTGAACTCTTAAAGGAATGTAAAAACAGGGGGTCCTGCGACATTGACATCATCGTCAATAAGTACACGGGATTCGTAGAAAAATATCAGCTCTGCCTTCCATTCAACCCGCTTGTTTACCTGCCGCACATTGACCCCGTGGAAGTTTATAAAGCGCTCTGGGAAGGCAGTCTGCTGTACAGTAATCCGGACTTCAAAACCATATTTGACGAGGGGTTTTCCCCTATTATTGAAAAGCTCGTTCCAGCCAAATATTTTTCGTTTAAACACTCAATAAGAGGTAGTTTCCTGGAGAGGGTAAAAGCAGCATATAAACTGCTGAAGGGGGAAGATAAGGGGGTTTCAATATGAAAAGGTACTTACATGTGGTTATTTCTGCTGCCTTGATAATAGGGGCTGCAGGCATGATTTTCTTCTGGGAATTGTACCTTGAAGACAGGTTAAATACGATCAATGTCGTGGTTGCCGCTAAAAGCCTGGAGAAGAATCAACAGATCAAAGAAGGTGATGTTAAGGTCTGCAGGATAAGATCTGAGCAGGCTGTGGACAACCCTATCAGGAGTGTAAGCGAGGTTATGGGGAAGGAAACCAGCCAGTATATAGCAAAGGGCAATCAATTTGTCGAAGAAATGGTAGACAGGTACGGCCTCGAACCCAATAGTGACCAACTTATTTATTCAATTCCAAAGGAATGGATATATTCATCACCGGGCAGCCTGCGTAGAAAGGACCGGGTATACATATATGCCATCCCTGATGAGAAGCGAAGTACAGATGGTTTTTCAAGGCAGGGTAACCCCCAGTTGATGAGTTTTAAAAGTGAGGGGGGAGGCGAGGGGGGAACAAGTGAACCGATATTGGAGTATATAGTTGTGGCGTTTGCCAAAGATTCCGCAAATCAGGAGGTTAAGCCCGCCATGAACAGTGATAAGAGGCTTGATGCCACAGGTTCTATCAGTGATCTTGAGCTTGTAATGACTCGAAAACAGTACTCCCTTTTACAACAGAAATATCTGACCGGGTTTAGATTTAATTTTGCTTACAAATAGTAGGTTTAATTTTGCCTGCAAATAAAAGGAGGGGTTTTAATGAAGTTGGCGTGCCTGTCCCATGACAATGTCCTTTGCGGGAAGCTCAAAAACAACCTGCTTTTCAGGACTGTTTCGATGGTCGATAATTTGACAGACCTTGATTCAAAATATGATGATTATGATATTATCATTTTGTCTGACCGGATTGTGTCATATGAAAAGCTACCGGAATTTACAAGTTGTTTTGCGAATGTGGCTACTTTTTATATGGTCAGCAGCAATCCGGATTACAAGCTGTTTCAAAAAATTGAAACGATGTGTCATGCCCATGATGTACATATTGTTTACCCTAAACAAACCCAGGATCAAATTATATCATTTGTTGTTAATGTCTTAAAACCTATAGAAGCTGTCCCCAAAAACCATGTCACTGCGTTTGTCGGGTCACAGTCTAAGGTTGGCGTCACAACCACCGTTATGGCGGCAGCTTCAAGGCTGGGCATGTTTACTGAGGCTAAAATCGGGGTGTTAGGATTGAATGCCCGAAATCCCGGAACTGTGTATATGAGGGGATATCAGGGTACTTATCTTGATGAATTGAAAACCTTACTATCGAACAATATGCTTAGTACCTCTCAATTAATGAAGGAGATGTATGAATTCAACCATTTCTTTTATCTGGCCGGAAACAGGGACATTAAAAAACGTCTTCATTACTCTATCAGGGAAATACACTACCTTATCGAACAATCCAAAAAAATATATGACCTCATTCTTATTGATGCGGGATCAAATTATGACGATGCTTTGTGCATTCAGGGACTGTTGAACTCAGATACTAAGTTTTTGGTTACGAACCAACAGCTTTCCGGACTTTTTGCGTGGAATTCAGCTTATGACCAGGTTCTCGAACCTACCGGTTTTACCAAACAGGACTTTTTGATGATTATTAACCAATATCAGAGCAAGCCGCAGCTTCCTGATGTTAAACAACTTATCCATGATTACGGAGTTCCATGTTTAAGACATATAGGCGATGTTGGTGACCTGGGTCCGATAGTTGAAGCTGACCGCAATCTGATAATTGACTATGAAGAGCCTGAATATAAAAAGGACATTGACTTTATTGTCAAGGCTCTGATTAAGACGTACAGGCTGACCTGCAGGGATCAAAAGGCAGTCAAAAGAACCGGCCTCCTGCAGAGGCTTTTCGGTTAAGGGGGCCCATTTATGCAGGACATTAACCAAAGGGTTTTTGATATAGGGGAATATATTGCCGAACAAAGACAGACGAATGATATTCAGGTTGTTGAACAGGTATCTCCAAAGAAAGCTGCGCTGATTATCAGGTGTGAGAATTTCCTGGAACTATGTGATGCGGTATATGAATATTTTGAGCAGGCATATGACAAAAACAATGATTCCAAAAAGTCTGTTGAGCGGCTCGGACTTCAACATAGAGCTATCATAGGGGACCCGAAGGCGGTAAAGGTATTAAAAGACGACATCCTTGATTTTATCAGGGCCAACAACCTTTTAAATACTGTTTTCCCCTCTTGTTATATCGATTTAGCTGATGCTGTTTTTAATGAAGTCTATGGCTGGGGTCCTTTGGCCCGGTGGTGGATGTTCCCCAAAAGCCAGTCAGCGTTGGTGCTTGATACTCAAATATTTTACGACGGAATCCTGCAGAAAGAAAAGTTTTCTTCACCTGACAGGGTATGGGAGCTAATTCATTCTTTAACCTTGAAAGAGGCGAGGGCCAGGGTCAATGAACACAACCCGGATCTTGAAGTGGAAATGTTTGACGGGACAAGAGTCTCAATTTCCATTCCCCCAAGAGGACATGAGTATGAAATAACGTTTAGAAAGTTTCTGCTTGACGATTTTTCTTTGGACCATCTGGTGACTCTGGGGACGGTTCCGGAAGAAGCTCTGCCCCTGTTTCAGGGTTTGGCCAGGGGGCTTCCAAACACTTTGATAGTAGGCCCTGTACGTTCCGGGAAATCACATTCACTGAAGGCCTTTGTTTACGAAAGGTTTAAGGAAAAGATTTACACTGTAGTGAGTATGGAGAGGCATTTTGAGCTTGCCTTGAGAAAAATGCTGCCATTTGCCCCTATAATTGAAAAACAGGCTGTAGATGATGAACTCCATGAAATATTTCCGACAGTCCTCAGAAAGGACCTCGATTTTGGAATTATGGGTGAGATCCGCAGTGTTGAGGCCGAGTGTGCGATGCTGCTCTGTGAGCGGGGTACCAAGGGGTTCCTGGGAACCTTCCATATCAAACACCCCCATAATATCCCCGGGAGCTGGGCCAGGCTGATTATGGACAGGTTTCCCAACCGGGACTATGGCGCTGAGGTGGCGAGGGTTGCGGAAAACATAGATATTGTTATCGTCCAGGAGGAGTTGGCAGACATTTCGAAAAAGAGGGTAACCTCTGTCGTGGAACTGCGTTTTAACCCCATTACATTACAGGTAAGTACCCATGAAATTATGAGATATGATTATGAATGTGATGAGTGGAGATACAAATTTGATTTAAGTGAACAATTGATCCGTGACATGAAGATATCTTCATCCAAATCTACTAAAAATATGGTCTCCACCCTGGAGCGATTAGAAAAAATCAAACCCATTATCGGGGAAAACAAAACTGTTTTCCAAGGGGTTATGTAAGGGGTTGGGTAATGAAACAGAGGATATTATTTGAATTAATCTTTAAGACTACTGCCTATGCTATATTTTTTATTGGGTTATGGGTGATACTGCAGCCCCTCATACTTCCGTCATTAAACCAACAGATTAGAAAATACAAAACCTTCACCAGATTAAGAAAACTGCACTTAAAAAAGAATATGAGCATGTTCAGAAGCAGGTTCTTCATTTACCGGCATTTGGAGCTTTTACTGGGTAGTACCTGGCCCTGGTACAGCGAATCCACGATAATTTATTACATTATTTTGAGCATCGTTCTTTTTTCAGTGAGTACTGCCACTTATTTTAGATTCATTTCAGGCTGGCGCCTGTCAATTATCTTTGGCTTGGTTACGGCATCTTTTCCTTATTTCTTTTTACTCCTTAGGTTGTTCTGGAAGAGGAGCGAAACGAGTTACGAGCTTGTACCGGCTGCTACTATCCTGCTTGGCAAATACAGGGTCAATTCGAGGAACATTTATTATTCAATCATAGATACGATTAAAGAAATCAGTCAGTACAGAGCTTTACAGAAAACCTTCATCAAGCTTGCTTCAGCCATTCAGAGCCACCGCAGCAAGGAGGATTTGGAAGGGGCTTTGGAGCTGTTCGTTTATCAGATAGGCACGACCTGGGCCCAACAGTTAGGGGTTTTGATATTAAATGCGCAGTGGGACGGTAAGGATATTGAACGCAGCCTCAGCAACATCGTAAAAGACATTGGGAAGGCTCAGGAGATACTGGAACAAGAAAAAAGCAGCAATCAGGATACCATTCAAATGGGCTATTTTGTACCGATCATAGCGTTTCCCGCTTCGCTATGCCTTTTGTCGAAGGTTGTTTCCCCTGGGAGATTCCTCTACTATCAATTAAAAACTACTGTGGGGTTTACCAGTTTCATTATAACTTCGATACTATGTATCGGTGGTTTTATGGTTTCGCTGCTGTTAAAAAAGCCAAAAAACGAGATTTAACCGGGGGTAAAAAATATGTATCTTTTAAAGTTTTCCGAAATCACTATATACTTTGTCGTTTTTATAATGGTTGGGAGGGCGGCAGCATTAATATATAGCCTTCAATTTGTGGAGAGTAAAAAATCTGTTCACCGCTTAAGATTAATGAACAGTGTAAAAAAGCGGGCTGACGGGATCCTGGATACACTCTATAATGAAAACTTAGACAGGCTGTTACATTCCATCGGACGGCCATTGTCCCTTGACAGTGTAAAATACAATCTGGTCAGGTGCCTTCTGCTGGGCGGTTGGTTCATATATATTACTGCTGACTGGTATCTGTTTGAAGGCCGGTATCCTTACAATATCGCCAGCCTTATATTGGCTTTATATATTTTCACCCAGCCGGTTAAAGGCCTGCCGTTGTTTTACATTTTGGAAAAGTTAAAAGACCTGCAGCTGAGAGAAAAAAACAAGGAGTGTTTTACCTTGTATTCCATGGTCCAAAACGAGTTTTACACTGATATTGACAGACCCCTGAATATGTATGCCACCCTTAATAAATTAAAACCTTACTTTAAGGCCATTGACAAAGCTTTGGGAAAAGCAATTCTCCTGTGGAAGAGGAACCCTGCCGAAGCTCTGGATGCTTTTGCCGTTGAAGTAGGGACGGAAGAGGCTAAAGACCTGGCGCAAATTCTAAAAAATGTTGACTTATCAAGTCCCCAGGATGCCAGAGATATTCTGGACAGCCGGTATGAGCAGTTTGTCACTAAACGGCACGAAAATCACCGGCGGTATAGAAACAACATTGGCTTAATCGGTTATGTAGCCGCCCTGCTTCCGGTTTTCGCAGTTATATACAATGCGATGGTCATATTTAACCTCGAGAAACAGGAGCTGCTTAAGTTTATATATCAAAGGTGAATCGAATTTTTCCTGAAAGGAGGTGTTTCCGGATGAAAGAAGTTGTAACGAAGTTTATGTTAATTGTGGTAGCAGTTGCTGCCGTAATGGGATTTGTATATGGTACTCTTTGGGATGATACTGAAAACATAAAAGATGCTACACATACCCAAATGGTTGAGGCCAACACTTTTGTCAACCAGTAAACGACTTAAATATGGAGGAGCTTCTCCAAGCTCCTCCAATAACTTTTGGCGAGGTGATTTTGGTTGAGACAGGTAATCGCCGTTCTGTTGATTTCCACTCTTTTTATCGTTTATATGTTTCAGCCTTTCCTAAACGAAATTTACCACCTAAAAAATCTGGCTGTGCAGATAACTTTGGACCGGGGTATAGAGAAGGCGGCTGTAGACGGTAAATTTACGGACCAGATTGTTAATGAGATGAGAATGACACTATCTGAACAATTCCACTTTTCGATAGATGAGATCAGTTTCACCGGGACCACTGCGGCTGCTCCCAGAGGGGCTTACATCGAAGGAAGCCTGGGCATCCCGGCCGGCCAGTTGTGGATACTGCCTGGGATTTGGGGCGGCGAAACTGAGATTAAAGAATTAAGGGCTTACGCCAAACAAATGAGTGAGTATATCCCACGGTAGGGTGTGAAGAAGCAGATGTGAAGAACTGCTGGGAAAGTAAATAAGAAGAGGTAAGTTGTTTATCATGAGAGAAGCCATCTTTTCTATACTTTTGGGTTTGGTCTGCCTCACTTTTTGGATGTGGCAGATCGATGACAATAACACCGGCTTGGCCAACGAGCGGCTAAAGAATGCTGTCAACTATGCCGCCCATGACGCCAGTCTGCAGATTGACAAAGCGGAAGTAGGACGCGGGAGGGTGGTGTTTGACACTGTCTCAGCGGAAGAAACATTTACAAAGACACTCCAGGATAATTTATCATTGGATGTCGATTTAGTCCCCAAAAGGAACACGCTTTTTCAGGATAAATTTACCGTCACCTATACGGACTACATAGACGATAACGATGGAGTAAACTACCCCTATTTTTACGAAAATAACGTCTTTGGCATCCATCACTGGATTTATGGGCCGGCGGTAATATTCGCTGTGGAAGTGCCCAGGCCGAGGGCTTTTAATATGAACCCAAGTTATAACCTTGTTAAGTGGGCGGTGTTTGAGTATCCTCTGCCTACATTTATTCGTTGATTATGACGATGTCCAGTTTAAAATTGACATCTATTTGATACGTATCATGATACGTGCTATTATTAACTTAGGCTCTAAACAGGAGGTATCTTTATGAATAAAAAAGACAAATATATTTTCCCTGCTATATT
>Ga0074195_1004585_pt1 | contig 11220 bp, 14 predicted proteins | sample EPASupsiteHSE623_FD_64525 | JGI IMG/M metagenome (GOLD analysis project Ga0074195, IMG submission 64525) | Bioremediated contaminated groundwater from EPA Superfund site, New Mexico - Sample HSE6-23 | ecosystem: Environmental > Aquatic > Deep subsurface > Groundwater > Contaminated ...
CCAATTCCGGCTTTCCTGCAATTTTCCACTGTTTGATTTACTTCCCAGTGATTTTTTGGATTTGTTTTTGCGCTTGTTCCATCAAAGCTCAAGTAAATTGTGTTTACTCCAGCGTCTCTTAATTTTATTGTAAAGTCAAGGTCTTTTGCAATCTTGATTCCATTTGTATTTAATTGCACGTGGTCAAATTCAAGTTTTTTGCATAATTTAATTATTTCAATTAAATCAGGACGTAAAGTTGGTTCTCCACCAGTTAGTTGAATTGCATTGCACGCAACCGGCTTTTCATTTTTCAAGTTGGTTAGCATTTGTTCTAATTGTTTTATGCTTGGTTCGTAAATTTTGTCGCCTGGTTTTGCGTAAAAAAAGCAATACCAACAACTCAAGTCACATCTGTTAGTCAAGACAATATTTGCAATCGCGGTGTGACTTGAATGCATTCCGCATAAGCCGCAGTCAAAAGGACAATTAATGTCTTTTTCTTTTTTCTTTATTGCTGGATTAACTATTTTTTTTCCATCAAATGCAAATCCTTTTGCCTTGTAATACATTTTTGCGTCTGACCAGACGATTTCTTTTTGCACGCCGTGTTCTTCGCATTTTTTTTCAATAAAGATTTTTCCTGCTTCTTCAATTATTTTTGCAGGCACTTTTTTTGTGCATTCCGGGCAGATACTTTCTGTTTTGTAGACTAATTTAGTTTCACTCATATTCTATTTCCTTTTCTAACAATTCGCTTAAATATTTATTGTTTAGTGCTTTCAGTCAAGGCAACCAAGCTAGATTTTCATCAACTACATTTAATGCAATTTGCGTGTCAGTTCTTTCAACAAATTCAATTGACAGTATTTTTTTAACAAGCAAATCAAGTTCATTTCTTGTTCTTACTTTAACTATTGCCATTGCATCACTTGCTCCTGTCACATCATACACTGAACAAACGCCTTTTGTTTTTGCAAGCGCTTTTGAGATTTCAGAACTTTTTCCTTTTGTTACGCGGATATTTATTACTGCAGTTAATTCCAAGCCAAGTTTATCATAATCTGATTGAAAACAAAATTTTTTTATTACTTTATTTTTTTCAAGTTTTTCAATTCTTGCTGCAACAGTTGAGATTGCCAATCCAAGTTTTCTTGCAATCTGTCTGTAGGATTGCCTTGAATTTGCATTTAATTCCTGTAAAATCAACCAGTCGTTTTTGTCCAATTTAAGTGAATTATTCATTAAAGTAATGATTAAACATTTGTTTTTTTAAATTAACCTGTTAATTTGTCCAATTTATTACTATTTTTCGCTTTTTTTGTCTGTATTTTTTGGGTTAATTTATTTAAAGTTTCTCTGCAATATTATTTTAGTTACTATTTTTGGCTTGTCAGCGGGTCAGGCTCTCAAGCCATTTTTTTCTTTTTTGCGCGCGTTTGTTTTTTTATTTGTTTCATTTTTTAATTAGTTTTAATTATTTCAATTATTTTTTGGACATCGCTAAAATCTTGAAATATATAGTCTGGATTTTCTTTTTTTAGTTGTTTTACATTTTCAGGTCCTGTTGCCATTGCAATTATTTTAACTTTTGCTTTTTTAGCGCATTGAATATCTTTTACTGTGTCGCCAATCAGCCAAACATTTTTTTTATTAAACTTTTCATTCAATTTTTTTTCAGCGTCATTTATTGCAATATTGACTAACTTGCTTCTTTCAAATACATTGTCGCTAAACGCGCCTACCTTAAAATAATGCCATAACTCCACTTTTTCAAGTTTTACTTTTGCTTTATTGACAGTATTTCCAGTTAATAATCCAATCGTAATTTCTTTTTCTTTTATTAGTGTTTTAATTAATTTTTCAACATTTTTTATTTTTTTTGTTTTAATTTTGCCTGTTACTTGTGCTTCCTTCTCTATATTCCCAAGGTCTGACACCGCTTTTTTAAAATTTTTATGTTTTTTTGGATTTTTTATTTTATTTGCTTTCAAATACATAGTTAAATTTTCAGGGTCAGTCGTGCCTTCACAATAGAGTTGTTTTGTGTTTTTAATTTTAAAATGTTTTTTTAAAGCAATGCCATATAGGCTAAAATCCGACTTTTTAGTTCTATTAATTAATGTGCCGTCAACATCAAACAAAACTAGTTTTTGATTTAATTTCATGTAAGAATTATTGCTTTTAATTTTATTAATTTATTTGTTATTTGGAACTTCGGGAATTTGAGTTACAACTTCGCTGCCAGTTGTCATTTCATCTTTGTAAATTATTGGTTCGTCAATTTTGTTTGGCTCGACCAAAACAATTTCTTTAATTTCATTTAAATTATCAAGCGAATTTGCTTTTATTTTTGAACTTGAAACTGTGTACAAAACATTTTCCATCCACAAACTTCTTTTTACACTTGCTTCATCATTCCAATAATAACCTGCTTTCAGCATTTCTTGTTCGCTTGAATGAGTTATTTTTCCTTTTAATGTAAATCCATTTTCTAAATTCACATTATACACATAAGCTCCTTGATACTTGTATTCACCGTATAAATTTGCATAATCAATTGGATTATTTTTTAATTCATTTAATCTTTGTTGAACCCATTCTTTTTGTCCAGCGTAACCTGAATTTGTTTCACAAACTTCTTTTCCAGTTTCATTAACATAACAGTATTCAATTCCCTTTTGTTCTTCTAATTGTTTTAATTGTTCTTCAAGATTTTTAATTTCATTTTGTCTTTGTTCATCGAATTGTTTTTTTTGTTCAATGCTTACTTCAGCAAGAGTAACTGGAATTACTAATAATTCTTTTTCTTTGTCAAACAAGAATGCTTTGTGATCGTGTAATGCATAACTTTCAGTTCCTCTATCACCAATTATTGTTGAAAACATTTCAATTGGTTCAACTGGATTGCTTACATCAAAAATCGCAAGCTTGATTCCTTGGTACCACGCAAAGTCGCCTTGTTTTTCTAATGCAGGCACTGCATCTTTTCCTAATCCAATTAAATGATTTTCATCAATTGGATGCAAGTAATCAGAATAACCCGGAATCTTTAATTTTCCAAGCACTTTTGGTTCACTTGCGTTACTTAAATCAATTACAAATAAAGGGTCAATTTTCTTGAATGTAACAACGTAAGCTTTTTCTCCCATAAATCTAACTGAATAAATGCTTTCTCCTGGAGCAAGTCCTTCAAGCAAGCCAATTTGTTTCATTTCCTTGTCAAAAATAAATAAATTATTGCTTTCATTATTTCCTTGGGTTGTTGCAATTCTGAATGTATCATTGTATTCATCCATTGAAAATTGATTTAATATTCTGCCTCGTGCGCTTGCATAACCTTGATAATTAATTTTTCCATTATCTAAATTGAATTTATGAATTATTGTATTTTCAGTTGATGGCATTCTAATTAAGCTTTCAACCATTGGCATTCTTTCTCTTGACCATTCGGTTTCTGCAATATACAAATTATTTTGGCTTGCATAAATGCTTTGTCCTTGTCCTACAATTAATTGTTTTTCAAATGCAAGTGAATTCATTGAAATGCTTGCAACTAAAATAAAATTTTGCGCTTGATTTGGTTGTAAATAAGCAATGTCAGTGCATTCGCATACTTTCTCGAAATTTGAGTCATCAACTTTAATTGCAGGCAAGCTAACTTCTTTTATGTTACTTGAATTTTCATAATACGTTGTTTGAGCGTACTGACTCAAAACAAAATAAACAAGGTCATTTATTTTTCTTGATGAAACATAACTTCCTTGAAATTCAATGTTTTTTTCTAATAAAATATTTTCTTTGTTTTCAATATTATAAACTTGCACTACACTTGTGTTTGAATAATACGGGTAGTATCCTGGCGCAATCATTTTTTCTGCGCGCATTGGCATTATTCCGTCACCATAATAGTTTTGTTCGTAATACTTGCTTCCAATTATCAATAATTTATTTTCATTAATGAACATTTCAGTTGCATTTACATTTTCTAAATCTTTTTTTGAAATAATTTGCATTTCTTCTGCAGGCCATGCTTTTGTTATTATCAAATAATTTTCTTGTTTATTTGTTTCTTGATTGTATTTTGAATTTAAAGTGTAAATAAATTGCCCGTCATTTTTGACAATGTCTGCTTCATCTACGCCTTTAACTTGAATATTTGTTTCTGAATAATTGCTTGCTCTTTCGCTTGAAATCGCTGAACTATCGTTTGCTGTTGTTGCTTGCGCGCTTCCTGATTCTTCAGCAGTTGATTTTTCCAGTGAACCTTGTGATGTTGCCATCATTGAAGGGCTCATTGCTCCAATTAGTGTTTCAATTGCACCCGGACTTACGTTTTGTCTTTCAATTTCGGCTTGAAAACTTGCTTTCAAGGCGTTGCAGCTTGAAAACTTTGACAATATTTTTGAGTTTTCTATTTTGATTTCGTCATCATTTATTTTTTTTATTTCATTTATTCCAATAAATGCAACTGCTAATACAACAAGCACTGCAAAAGTCAAAACGATTTTTTTTGTTTCCATAGTATCACTATGATTTCTTTTCTTTAAAAACAAAGTGCTTTATTAAGGTTTTTTCCATAGCTTGTTTTTTTGTCAAAGAAACAAATTATTCTTTTAACACAATAAAATAAATTGTTGCTGCTATTAACCCAATAATTCCACTGACAATTGTGGCATTTATTAATCCAATTGTGGATATGCTTAAACCAGCCAATGTAATTGCAATTGCACTTGCTATTGCCCAGTTAATATTCATAGCTGAACCTAATGTTGCTCTGCTTGATGATGGAATTGCATGCTGAACTGCAGAAGAATGAATTGTTGAAAAAACAGTTTCTAAAATGTATACAATTATTAGTGCACAAATTGAAAGAACGATTGATCTTGAAATTGCAAAAATTATAATTGCAATTGAAAGGGCAATATAACCAATAAAAAAAGATTTTTTAAATCCAAATTTATGCACTGCTTTTTCGCCAATAAATGGTGCTACTAACACAATACAGCTAATTACTGCAAATATTCCCGAAATATTGTTTGCTTGAATATGCAGTATTTGCAATAATATTAATGGAACTTCAATGAAGAAAGAATCCATTGCAATTACTCCCACAAAATCTGCAAGAGCCAACCCTTTGAGTTGTTTGTTTTTTTTATGGAAAAAGTATTTTATTGTTTTTTTTGCTTGAATAAATGTTTGGGTAATAAAATTTGTTTCATATTTTTTGGGTTTAAAGTTTTTTTCAACCATATATTTTATTACAATTAAAAGAGTTGCTAAATTGGCCAATGCAATAATTAACCAAATAAATTGAAAATTAATTGCAATTATAATTAATCCAATTAATCCTCCTAAAATAGCGCCAGTTTTTTCAAAAAACATAAATCTCGCAAATAACGAGGATATTTTGAAACGATTTTTTGCATATGCTAAGGCATCAATAATCCATGCAGTTGTAGTTCCGGATTGAAATGTCCATGCAATGTCTTGTAAAATATAAAATACTGCAATTAACCAAAAGTCTTTGAACAAAAAAATTCCTAAAAATGCAATTGTCATTAGAGAAAATGAAATAATAATTGATTTTTTTCTGGAATAGTAGTCTGCAAAAATGCCTGTTGGAAATTCAAAAAAAATCGTAATGATTCTTGAAATTGCAAACATTGCAATAATTGTAAGTATATTGTGTCCTAAAGATATGAAATAAATAAGTGCCAGCGCGCTGACTAATTGGCGTCTCATTCCATTAGTGAATTCCATTCCATAGAATAGTGTTTTCGCTCTGAATTCAAAATTTTTCAAGGTATTTGAAAAAGGCATATGTTAATATGGCATGAAGCGATATATAAAAGTTTTTTAAAAAATTTTAAGTGTATTTTGTATTTTAAACAAAATCCTTTTATTCTTGAATCGCTTTATTTTATTGAATGAAAAAATCTCTTGAGCCTTCTTATAACGGTTCTTTTTCAGAAAGCCTTGAATCTTGGCCATCAGAAGCTTTTTTTGTTATTTCCTTGACTAGCAAAAATAAAACAAATAAAATTCACTCAAAGAATTTTCGCGACTTAAAAAAAGCAATTAATTCAAAGAAATTATCTTGGATTAATTGTTGTGTTGACAACCTTGAAAAAAAATCTTTCGAAATTGCAGATTGCTTTGGTTTTAGCGAAAACCTGATTGTTGATTTATTAAGTAAGCACATGTCTGCTTACATGGATCTTGATTCTGAACTAGGAATTGTTTTGCCTGCAGTGAAAGTGAGAAATTTAACTGTTTCAAATTCAAAAATAATTATTTTAATTAAAAAAAATCTTGTTATTTCAATTCATTCAAAAAAAGTAACTCGGTTCATGCGTTTTACTAATTACGCTGAAACTTTTATCAAGAAAATGCCTTTTGCTTTGAGTTCTCAGGATAAAATCACAATTTTATTGAATCGCTTGATTGACAAGAATAACGAAAAGAATTTTGAAAATCTTCGCTTGATTGAAGAAGAGGGCGAGAAAATTAGCGGTTCTTTAGTGAATAAAGAGGTTTCTCGTGAACACGTTGGCGCGGACATTTATCACATGAAACAATCTCTAATCAAGTATCTTGGTTCGCTTTGGGATTCGCTTGATGTAATTAATAATTTGCGTTATGGTGACAGTGAATTAATTAGTGATGACAAAAAAATCTTGGCTGATATTTCTTCTCTTGCAAGCGAAATTAAAACGCAAATTGGCTTGACTGAACACATGAGTGAAGTTCTTTCATCTGGCTTGGAAGTCATTCAATCAATTTACAATAATCAATTGCAGATTATGAATAATCGACTTGCGTTTATGGTGACTTGGTTGACTGTTCTTGGTACTGCAGTTCTTGTGCCAAACACACTGGCAACTATTTTTGGTATTCCTTCAATTTCCGAGCATTTGAATTGGATTACAACAATAATTATTCTTGTTGCATCAACTATTCTTTCAGCGGTTTTTTCTTATTGGTTTATTAGACAAAGATTGCCTGTTAAAATTGAATAAATTATAAAATTAGTTTTTTCTTTAATTGGTCGCGTTCACCTTTTGAAGAAAGGGTTTATAAATATAATTATGTGTATTATGTGTAAATAAATAACTTAAACAAGTTTATTTGTTGGTGATTTTTATGGCTACTATGACTTTGGCAGTATCTGATGATTTAAAGAGTAAAATGGATCGAGTTAATTGGGTTAATTGGAGTTCTATTGCAAGGACTGCTTTTATTGGTGCGTTGAATGATTTGAAAAAACTTGAAACAATTAAAAAAATTGAAGCTATTTCTGAGATTTCTTTTGATGATGAAAGACAAGTTAAAGATTCTTTTGTTGATTCAACAATTAAGGTTGTCAAAAAAGCCGAAACCGAGCTTAAGCGCGGTAAAAGAAAATTAATGACTTCTGCTGATTTTGATTCTTGGTGCAAAAAATTATGAATTTTGATTTATCACCAATTGAAGAACTTTTGAAAAAACTCGCAAAAAAAGACAAACCTTTGTTTGAAGCCCTTCAAAAAAAGATTGCGCAGATTATTGCCTTGAATTACGATGAATTGCAGCATTTCAAAAATTTGCATTTTCCTTTAAATGAGTTCAAACGCGTTCATGTGGGTTCTTATGTTTTGACTTTTAAAGTCGATCATGAAAAAATAGTTTTTGCTAGATTTGCGCATCATAATGACGCTTATAAATGAGTTATTTGATTTTAACTTGGTCATCTATTTTAAAAAAATTCAATTGTCCTTTCATTTGCACTGGTTTAATTCTTTCAATTTTTTTAAGTATAAAACCATACATTGTTCTATCAAGAGTCCACCAGCCCGCAAAGTGTTTTTCTGAATCTTTTTGCCATTCTTCATTTGTCAAGTATTTTTTTGTTTCAATTAAATTTGCTTTGCCAATCAAGCAACCAGTCACTAATTTTTTTGAATCAATTCCAAGTTCTTTGCATGCTTGCAAATTAATTTTTTTTGAAGCATGAATATAAAACTCGCCTCTAAATTTAGTGTCCCACTTGCGAGTTTCAATTGTTTTTTTTCCTGAAACAACTAATTCTGCCCAAGGTTGTTGTAATGAAAGCGCGTAAGCCATTTGCATCAACTAAAGTTTTCTTATAATTACATCTTGCAGATATTGATTTTTAAAATCACTTTTTTTTCCAATTTTTGTTTTTCCATCAGACACAAATCTTATTGAAAGCGGCTTTTTGTATTTATTTGATAATAATTGAATTAATTTTAATATTTCTAAAACTCTTTCTGGCTTTTCATTTATTCCAATTGGGTAAGTGTCAATTCCTAATCCAGATTGTAAGCTTAAAAAAATATTTCTTTCAATTGAAAAATTTCCTTTTTTGTATTCTTTTGCCAGCATTGAATCTTCAAGGCAAGGTAACATTAAACCACATAGTCCAATTGGCTTCGGATTTTGTGTTTTAATGAAATTTGTTGTTTTAATATACATGTCAGTTGAAACTGATTTTTCAAATGACTTGTAAATTTTGTTGGTAATTTGAATAAAACTGCTTTCTTTTGGTAGATTTGGCGCTATTGATGAATCAATTCCCAGAAAATCTTTTTCGTTTTTTAATAAATCATTTATTTCTTGCCAAGTGCTTTTCATTTTGACAAACCATTCTTCAAGATTTTTGCATCCTTTAAATAAATTTGTTGGTTGCAATCCAATTGCAAATCCTTCTTGTGAATAATTTGCTGATGGATAATAAGGCGTTGAATTTGCATTATTGAATACATACGCAAATTCAAATGTTTTTTCTGGTTTGTTTTTTATTATTTCAAATAATAAATCAACATGATTTAATTTAATTTCTTGTGAAGTCAAGTCAACATTAAATGACAAATTTTTTTCATTGCATAATTTTTCGATTTCTTTAGTGTTTTCAAAATTTATTGTTCCCGCACTCAACAATATTTCTTTATTTTCTTTTACAATTTTTTTAAGTTTTGGCAAATTTTTCAGTGTTGTGCAGATTCTTTTTGTTTGAACTTCGAATTTATTGTTAATTAGTTTGTCTGTTATTTTGTTTAATTTATTCATTGTTTCGCTTGTTGGCTTGTTAGTAAAAAAACAAACTGTGCGAATGATTTTTTCTTTTATCATAAATAGTATTATTTTTTAAGTTTAAAAGAATGCTTTGTTAAATTAGTTTACGCAATTGCTTTTGCAGTTTCAAAGGTTATTGCAGAAAAAGCGCCTTTTGGCAGGTTTTCAGAAACATCAAGTATTTCTAGTCCAATTACTTGCCCTTCTTTATTGTAGTCAACAATAAAGCCTTCTTTTATTTCATCGCTTTCAAAATATTTTTCTTCGCTGAATCTAATGTACATTGCATCATTTTTTTCATCGTATTTAATTCTCATTTTTTCACCTATTAAAGTAATTTAATGAATTCTTCTTTTGTTATTTGGAGTGCTTTGATTATTTGCAATAAAGTTCCTTTTTTTAGTGTTGCGTGATTTGGAATCACGATTATTTTTTCTTCTGCATTTTTCAGGATTATGTGACTTCCTTTTTGTCTTACAAAACCATATCCTTGTGAATAAGCTATTTTAATTACTTGGCTTGATGAAACAACTGGCAATTTAGGCATACGCTTTCACTTGCGTTTTTACAATTGAAATAGTGTTTAATAGTTTTTTTAATTGAACTTTTTTTGTTTCTTCAAGATAAAGTGAGATTGCTTCATTAATATTTTTAATTGCATTTTGTTTTGTTTCACCTTCTGAAATGCAACCGGGTAGTGCAGGCACATATGCGGTGTAACCGCCTTCAATTTGTTTTTCAAGTACGATATCAAAGTTCATTTTCATCACATTAAATTAGTGTTTTATAAAGTATAAAAAACTATCTTGCTGACTTAAAAAAGAACTTTTAAAAAGAATGGCGCCCTGACCGGGATTCGAACCCGGGTCGCAACCGTGACAGGGTTAAATCCTAACCACTAGACTATCAGGGCGTCAAAACAAACTTATGACTTAGTTTTTTTAAATCTACTTGTTTCAATGATTATTATGCGGGAAGACATTCGCTATTTTATTTTACAAGAAATAAACGAAATTCGACGTAAACATGGTAAAAAGCCAATTTCATTGCATCTTGAAGAAAGTCATAACAGTAAAAAACACGCCGAGCATTTAATGGAAACATTGCCTGATATTTCTGTTTTAAGTCAAAAGCACCATGCTCCTGGACACTGCCTTAATAGTTGGAGTGAAAACCAGGGTGCAAAAGAATTTCGGGGCAGTGTTTATTTAGCAGTAAGTAAGATAATTGAAAATTTTGCAAAGGACCCTGCTCACTTGAATAATATGTTGAATGCAAAATCTCATGTTGCAACTGACATTTCATTTAGAAATTTAGCAAATGGAAAAAAGAAAATATTTTTGTGCACGCGTCACAAATAATTTTGCAAGTAAACTTTAATATACTTTAAATGAATTATTTTTTTTAATGACTCAAGAAATTTTATTTCAGGCTCAAGAAATTATGCGCGCTTCATTTGAATCACTAGTGCCGGGACTTTATGCAAAATTGCCTAGTTTAATTGTCCTAACAATTGCAATTGCAGTTTATGCTTTTATTATTTACAAGTTTTATCGCTTTATTGCAAAACGTGATGTATTTGGTTTTGATATTCACAAGTACTTGAAAGACAAGTACACTTGGATTTTGGGAGTTTATGACACTGCATTAAGTTTATTCAAATACGGCATTATTTTTCCAGTAATTGTTTTTATTTGGTTCGCAGGATTTTCAATATTGCTTTTTTTCATGGCAAAAGAACTTGCAACCCCGGAAATTTTGTTGATTTCAGTTGCATTTGTTGCTGCAATTAGAATAACCTCTTATTATACTGAAGACTTATCAAAAGATTTGGCAAAATTAATTCCGCTGGTGATTCTTGGCACTATGTTAATTCAGCCAAACTTTTTTTCACTTGAATTAGTTCAAGCAAGAATTCTTGGTTTAACAACTTTTGTTTCAGACATCCTTGTTTATTTTGTTTTCATTGTTCTTGTTGAATGGATTTTAAGAATATTACTTTGGTTAAAACACCTTATTTTTGGAATTTCAATTGATGCAAATACAGTAATTCGAAAACCAATTCCCTTGCCAAAAAAAATAATTAAAAAATAACTATTTTTTTATAATCAGCTAATTATTTCTTTTTCAATAAAGCAAAGAAAAAAGCTTGTGAATCATTAT
>Ga0074195_1004586_pt1 | contig 11219 bp, 5 predicted proteins | sample EPASupsiteHSE623_FD_64525 | JGI IMG/M metagenome (GOLD analysis project Ga0074195, IMG submission 64525) | Bioremediated contaminated groundwater from EPA Superfund site, New Mexico - Sample HSE6-23 | ecosystem: Environmental > Aquatic > Deep subsurface > Groundwater > Contaminated ...
AATGGACATAGATTTTTTTTTTTAAATTTAGGTGTTTGTCATCCTCAAAATCGGCTGATATTCAAAATTTATAGCTCTTCCGTTCCCTGTCGGTTTTTCATTCAGGTCAAAAGCAGTACTCATTGAATGAAGTCTTCCTGTGAGAATTCCGTCTTTTATCAGGTAAGTCTTTTCTGATTTCGTTCCCTCGTCGTCAAAGGGCGTATAACCGGAATTTCCCGGAAGGTCTCCGTAATCTATTATGCTTAGATTCTCGCTACCCACTCTCTTTCCAAGAGTCCACTCCTTTTTCATGTTCTCATCGCCTATCATAAAATCGGACTCGGATTTGTGGCCGAAAGATTCATGGGCAAAGACACCTGCGGCGCTTGGAGAGAGTATCAATGGAAATGTCCCTGCAGTGCAGGATTCGGCATACAGGAATTTTTCGCTCTCCGAAAGGGATTCCCTCAATTCGTCTTCTTTTGACAAGAGTCCGGAAAAATCATCGGAGTAGCAGGAATACATATCATTGAAATTATTGTCATTGTCGGAAAACCTGTATCCTATCCTCACTTCGCTTCCGAAAAAGTCATACCCGGTCTTAATATCTTTTGAACTTGCAAAGAAAACTTCGCTTTTTTTGTCAATGTAAGTTGACTGCGTTATTTTAATTTTCGGAAACTCTTTTGTTATCTCATCATAAGATTTTAAAAGAGCGTGTTTTTCTTTTATAGAGACAAATGATGACTTTGAATCATAGAGAAACCTCTCCGAATTGGATTTTTCGAGAGAATTGAATAATGGAAGCGTTTTCCCATTGTGCGTCTTTGCTATCAAGCACAAAGAATCAACTTCTTTCTGCAGATTTTCAATTGAAGAGACTGACTTGTAAAACCATCTTCCGTTGTTGTACACTCTTATGAATGCTCCTGTGTTTGTCTCTTCAATGGCATTGGTAGTCTGATGATTCGATATTGCTATAGAGCAAGATGATGTCTTTTCAATTCTCACGTCAGAATAATCCGCCCCTCTGTTAAGGTTCAGTTCATTCAGAATTCCTGCAATTTCGTTTTTTTCCATAATTAGAATGAGTATGAAAGGTTTACTCCCAAACCATTATTGTTTGTGGGATACACATTGAATCCGATGTTCGAACCAAAGTCGGATCCGCTCTCTATGGCGTCCTTTCTCAAGTAATAGACTCCCAGTTCTCCCGCGATCATGCACAATGCTCCTATTGAAGTGTGCACGTCTCCCGTAAAATCTGTTCCTGCTATGACTCTTTCAACACCCTGGCCCAAAGAACCTCCGACAACTCCGCCTATCATCATCAGCACTGCATTTCCGTCATCAAGGTGGATGTCTTTCATCAGATATGCGGTAGCTCCTGTTGTCAGCATTGACATTGCAGTGTATGTTATCAGAGCCTCGTCTTCAAGGTCTACATAATTCTCAAGCTCAAATGCCAGAAGGAATCCCGGTATTGAATTGAATGTGTAAAAATATCCGTCAAATGATTTCAGTTTATATTCTTCTTTGTTTCCGAAATAAAATCCTGCGGCTCTGAATCCGAGAGAGAATAGGAATGCTGTGGAGAATCCGTAGATCTCTTTTTTCTGATTGATTTTCCTGAACTCCTCCTGATATGCCGCTTCTTCAGTTGAATCCTCAACCCATTTTGTGCTGTCCATAAACCATGTGGTGTCATAAACAGGTTCGTCCGTGACTAATTTTTCCGCAAGGTATATTCCAGTGAGGCCTCCCCAAACGTATCCCATATATGCTCCCGCGGCATACATGTCGCTGGCCGCTCTTCTGAACGGACCCATCTTTCGCGCAATTGCGTATCCGCCCCATGATTCTCCGTATCCCAATGTCACTGCCATAAGGGCGTCTATGTTGTACTTGTGGTATGTTCCGGATACAAGGAATGAATCCTCTGCCAAAGGGTCGCTGCTTGAAATCGCCGCTTTAAGTACCATATAGTCTGCAGGTCCGAGGCGGTAACCCCAATCAATGAATGCAAGGGAATAATCCGGAACTTCATCCTTTATTAGTATTGGAGGAAGGAAGAACATCAATGTGGGAGTTGAGAGATAAATCAAAGGGGCATATCTTTTATTTGATATGCCAAGACCCATTGTTATTCCAGCTCCATAGGAAAATCCCTGCCATGCTCCGTACCATCCTGCCTGCCACTTGAAAGGAACAATTCTTAAAAGCTGAGGATTGTACAATGCCGGCTGAGGAGAAATCTCAGTCTCTGCTGTTTCTTTCTGCATCTCAGCCTCAGTCTCTTTTGCAACAGTATCAAGAGGGATAATGGATATCTCTTCTTTTGAAAGAGTATCTCCATTATCGCTTAATGTCACTTTAAAAATCTTTCCGCCCTCCTGAACAAAGATTTCACTTGAAAAGAGAGAGGCGGATAATAGTAGAGAAAAAATGATGAAAAACAGTTTTTTCATTTACACTCCTTTTTCTTTTATTATAATTAATTAAAAGAAAATAACAAGATAATAGATAAATATTTTTTTCACTATTAAAGGCACAGTCTAAAAAAATCAATATTGACAAATTTTTAAAATCGGTTCATAGTTATTGAATGAAGAATTCTGGGTTTTTGTTTTTATTACTTATATTTGTTTCATGCTCCTTTTTGGGCAAGCCTCCGACGGATATTGAAATTCTGATGCCTGCAGATAAAGCCGTGTGGCAGGATAAAGACATTCAGCTGATATGGTACTGTGAGAATTCCGATACTTTTTATGTTTATTTTGGAGAAAGTGAAGAGAGCATGGATTTGGTTTCAAAGCAGAATTCAAGTTCATACGCACTTTTAGATCTTTCGCAGAACACTCTCTATTTTTGGAAAATCAAGGCTGTCAATAATGTTGGAATAAAAGAGACTCCGATTCTGTCATTCACAACAGGAATGAATCCTGAGCCCGTATCTTCACTTGTATATCCGCAGTGCGGTTCTTCCGCAAATGAGCCTGATGTGGTTCTCTCATGGGAAGAGGCGGAAAATGCTGAGACATACTCTGTACAGGTTGCATACGATTCTCTCTTTGAAAACATTGTTTTAAACACGGAGACTTCGGAAACAATGTGCATGCATTCAAATTTTCCGGTTGATGTGACTTTGTTCTGGAGAGTTCAAAGCAAAAACAGCTTCGGGCCTTCGGAATGGAGTTCTGTGTGGTGGTTTGGCGTTATTGATTTTATTCCGTAAAAAAGCATTCATATTGACAAATTACAAAACAGGGTTCATAATTATTATATGAAAAAAAACATTATTTTTCTTCTCCTAATCTTTGCATCATGCTCATTTCTCGGGCGTCCGCCAACGGACATTGTGATTTTGCTTCCTGAAAACGGCGCATCATGGCAGGAGGCGAATGTGCAGATGATATGGCAGAGCGAAAATGCGGAAATATTCAGACTCTATTTCGGAGAAAATCAGGACTCTCTTGAAATGATTGCAGAGCAGACGGCAAGCGCTTATGAAATGACAGGATTAAGTCCGCGGACGACATACTTTTGGAAAGTCATTGCAGAGAACAATGTGGCTACAAAAGAAACGTCCATATATTCCTTTTCAACAGGAACAAAACCGGATGCAGTAAACCGCCTGAATCTGCCTGACAGCGGTTCAATAGCTAATGAACCCAATGTTCCGGTGTCATGGGAGCAGGCAGAATATGCTGACAGCTATTTTGTTGAAATTTCCACAGACACACTCTTTATAAATCTTTTCATGAATCAGATGTTCGACGACACATACGCTGTTCACAGAGATTTTTATCCGAATAAAAGATACTATTGGAGAGTAAGGAGCTGGAACAGCTTCGGGCCTGCAGACTGGAGCCCCGTCGCATGGTTTGACATAATAGAATACATACCGAAATAATCAAAAACCGAATTCAACAGAAATCATTATTGTGCGCGGAGTGGAATAATTGTGAGGATTGTATGAGTAATCCTTGTATGTCTCCAAATAGACATTATACTGTTCAAGCGGAGTGACCTTTCCGTCATTGTCAATGTCCTGCCTGCTGTCAAAATACGGATCTCCTATTTCATACTCCTCCGTAAAATCCTCCAGTCTCAGATTTCCGAGATTGCCGTCAGAGTCAGCCGTTCCTGTTTCGGCATATACGTCAATAATATTCTTTACATCGAAAAGGTTGTTCGCTTTTAGGGATAATGCCGCACTGAAACCGCCGAATCTGAAGTTTTTGGAAATTTTCAGGTCAGTATAAAAACCCCAAGGCATTCTCGAACTGTTGTCGAAAAGATTTGATAAGCTTGAAAATGAGCTAGTATAAGGTTTTCCCGACTTTATAACGTGGAAAACAGTGGCTTCAAGGCCTTTTGCATATTCTCTTATGTTTAAATAATCAGTATCCAGAGAATAAGAAAAATTGAAAGTGTGCCTCTGGTCGAAATCTACATATTTCGTTGAAGTGATTGATGAGAGCTCCTCTCCTGTTTCAGGGTCGTAGAAGAATGAATAATTGTTGAACTTTTCATCAGAACTTGAGGATGTGCCTGAAGCGAACATTAGAGTGTAGGAGCCGTTGAATGTGAAAAGTCTGTCATACATAGCGAGAGAAAACTCGACTCCCTTGCTGTTGGCGTAATCTTCATTTGTATATTCAAAATAGTATTCGTCAAGGGTTTTTACTGCTCTTGCCCCGATGAGGTCAAAGAAATCTTTGTAGAATGCAGATACTGAAAAATAAACATTCTTTTTGATTTCGCTTTCAATCTCCATCTCATAGGATATAGAATGCTCCGGGTCAAGGTCAGGGTATCCGAAAACGACATTATCTTCCGTAGTATAGACGTCCGATTCGATGTTTGTGTACAGATGCTTGAACTGCGGAGTCTGATAAAAATGTCCGTAATTGAATCTCAGGTATGTCTTTGGAGCCATCGGATATGATATGCCGAATCTCGGAGAGAACCGCATCTTTTTTTCAGCACTCTTTACAGGCCAGACTCCGCCTGCGTAGAGAGTGTCTGGAGTTGTGTTTGGAATTCGCACGAAAGAAGTGTCGCTTCCGTCAATTACAGTGTCTATAAGATAAAGCTGCTCGCCATAAGTGTTGTATTTGTCAGGATAGTACGGTGTGTTCGCATCAAATAAGTCAAATCTCGCTCCGAAATTCAAAACCATAAGCTCAAACTCGAGCTTGTCCTGAGCGTAAAAAGAAAATTTATAGGGACTCACAGTGAATTTGTCAGCCGCAAAATATGGGGTCCACGGTTTTATCATTGAAAGCATGCTCGCTTCATAAAGAGTAAAATCGGCTCCGAGCTTGGCTTCATTATATTTGTTTACAACAATCTGCCAGTCAATCTTAAATTCCGTTGCTTTTGAAAAGTAAGATCTGTAAACTCCATAATAGTAGGGATACATGTAAGAAGCGCCGTCAATGTCAGTGACTGCAAACGGGTTGAAGCCCCACGGATTGTTGTTTCTGAATTTATAATCAGGCTCGGGTATGTTCAGAAATGCCTCTTCCGACATTGCGCTGTAATCCTTCCAGAACTCATACCATTCAACGTAATATTCGCTGTCTGAAGCGAATGTATCTATTGTTCCGTCTTCATTCTCCGCGAAAAGCGTATCAGGCATTCCGTGGGTCATTACAGAGCTGTTTTGCGTGTGATTCAATGAAAATGTGAGAAGATTTGATTTGTTCAAAAGCAAATTTCCGGATAAGCTTGTGTGAAAGGATTTCCCGTTTTCATTGAGCCCTCTGTCGGGATTATATTTTAAATTGTTATTTAAAATTTCACTTGAAAATTTTGAATAAATAACATTCGCATTCAGCTTCAAAGAACTCATCGGAGAAAAAGTCAGTTTCAGCTGTCCATTGTACTGAGAGTGCCTGTTGTGCGGAAAGACGTGTCCTATGCTGTCGATGTAATCCTGATCGTACGGATTGGCGACGACTGTGTCAATTATCGGAATCTGTCTGAAAATGGTGTCAAGCACGGTATCTCCGTGCACAATGCGGTTGTAAATGACAATGTCTGTGCCCCACCTGAAATACGGCACGGAATCGTCGCTCCACTTGTACTCTGTCAATGTAGAATCCCAGATGAGTCTTCCGTATTCGTCCATATAGACATCATAATCATAGGAATTGAAGTAATAAGCATATCCGGTGCTGTCATTCTGATAGAAAAAAGTCGGAATAGAATGATATTTCGGAGTGAAATAATCGGAAACGTAAATCTCTCCGGATGCGAAATATGAAAGATATTTACTTACAAGAGGTCCGCCGCTTTCAAAAGATAAGTGATTGTCTCCATTGTTGAAATCAGACGGAAGAAACGAGTTTCCCTCGTAGATTATTCTGAAAGCGGGTTTGACAGCGCCCTCTTTTGAGAGCAGATTCACCACTCCTGATATCGCCTCTCCGTACTCTGCATTGAATCCGCCTGTGATTAGTTTTACCTCACTTACAAACATTTTGCTTACAGAGAGCTGTTGTGTTCTGAAGAGCGGCTCTATGATTGACATTCCGTCAATCATGTATGAAACCTCATCCTCTCTTCCGCCTCTTATGTGTATCTTTCCCTCCTGGTCTTCAACAACTCCCGGAAGACGCTTTATTGCAGCAGCTATGTCAGTGCCTATGTCTTTTTTAAGAAGTTCCGTATTTATTGTTTTCTCCTGCTGTGTTATTGATTTGCTTACAAGCTCGCTCGCTTCCACATAAACAGAGTCCATCTCTATTGACTGGATAAGCATTTTGAAATTGAGCTTGACAGTCATGTCTGCTCCTATATAGACATTCTCCTGATGAGTCTCTCTGTATGAAATTATATATGCTTTTATTGTGTATGTACCTGAAGGAATGTTCATAATGAAATAGTATCCGTCATTGTCAGTGACTGCTCCGACATTCAATTCTCCGACACTCACATTGACTCCGGGGAGCCCTTCCTGCGTCTGCGAGTCGGTAATTCTTCCGACAAGTTTTCCTGTTGTGCCTGCAGAGACGCTCAATGAGAGAAGCAATGCGCATATAAGAATTGAAATTGAGAGATTCACAGAGTTTTTAAACATCTTTCCTCCATACTGCAGATTATATCATTAAAAAACTATAATTCAATATTTATATTGAATTATACCAACTTTTTATTATAATAAGACCAACCGGAGGATCTTATGAAAAAATGCTTTTATATTCTTTTGAGTATGATGATTGCGGTCTCTGTATTTTCTTTGAATTATGAAAACACTTTCCCGGTTGAACACAAAGACATTGAAGGGATGGACGGTGTTGACTTTTACAAAGAGATAACTGACCCGTTTGACTGGTTTAAAGTATTCGCGGAAGTCGCTGCCGGTTTTGCTTCAGCCAATCTTTATTCAAATATAAAAGTCAATGTCATCTGGAATCCGGATTCTGTGCTTCAGGGAGAATCCCTTCTTGTTAAAATAATAGCAGTGCCTGAAAAAGGGCCAAACCACACAATATATACTAATTTCGGAGCATGCGCAGGAGTGGGTAGCGCAACGCGTCTCTTCGGGCTTCTCGGAGGAGAATGGGCTTCAGGTCCCGGACTGGGGCTTGATTTCAATTTCAACATAGAATGCGATGACAATCCTCCGTTCTTTCCCGGTGAAAAAGCTTCAGGAGATGATGTGGTTGATTTTCTTTCTCTTATACCGGAATTGTCAGAGGCGGGAAAGGGTACTGTGGGAGCGCTTCTTGACAACAATGGAGACACGCTTCTTCTGTATCCCAAAGACGGTTCATCAGGGGGATCTGACGCACTCGGACTCTTTGACATACTCTCTCTCCGCCTCTCTGCGGGTTTCAAAATAGAGAACGGAGAAGTCAGAATCAATTCATACACAGACAATTCAATAGTAAAAAGATGGTTTGAACCGCAGACATTCTCAAACAGGTATGACACTCTCTATATGAGAGTCTTTATTGATTCATTTGCTCTGCAGAATTCCCTCGGTTATATTTATCTTGAAGAGCCCTCTTACAGAGTTGATTTATACAGAAGAATCGGGTTGTGCCTTCAGGCATTCGGAATAACGATAGGTTCGACTTATTGGATAGATGAAGATTTTTATGAATTTATCGGAATAAGAGACATGGAGCTTCATTCAAGCGTGCCTGATTATGACAGAGTGTGGGCAGTGCCTATAAAAGTAGTAGGAGAGCCTTTGTACAGGCCGGACCTCACGGTTAAACAATTTTTCCAGTTTGCAAAAGACCAATGGGGAAATCCTGTTGATTATGTGCAGGCGGGTGTTCCGACTGACATCGGCATACAGTACGAAAATGTATTTGACGATATAAGCGATACCTCTATTATGGAGATAACTGTCGATAATATATATAAGCACTATGTCACTATAGACTCTCTTTCCGGGGGAGAGGGTGGATGGCTGATGTTCAATCATACGTTTGCTGAAATAGGAACTCACAAAATAGAGGCGGAAATAAACTATGATGGAGCGGTTGAAGAAATCGTATATTCGAATAACAAACGCTCAAATATAATTGAAGTGGTGGCTCCGAAGAAACATGTAATGGTTGAGATTCTTGATTCTGTGGGCGCTAGAATAATGGATGACAGCATTTTCACAGTGAACTCGAATTACGGAGTAAAGCCTCTTCAGAAGGGAACAGACACCCTCTTTCACGCTTACGTTCCCGGAAACGACACAACTATATTTTCAATAGTGCCTGATACGGGAACGGACTATGCGCCGACATCATTCTATCTTGTGACAAACACTATTCCTATTGACGGACATTTCATTTCTAAGGAAATGAACAGATACGGGAAAATAGAGGGAAGTGTATTTAATCAGAAAGGTGACCCTATTCCGAATGCTAATGTAAGCATTGGAGCATACTCTACAACCACAGATAGCGAAGGTGTCTATTTGTTTGATCGCGTGACTCCGCTTCCGGACACTTTCAAGTTTCTTGCAAAAGTATCTCATCCTGCTTTTCAAGATTACTTTGAATACATAACATTCTCTTCAAATGAAGAGTTGAAAATTTCTTTTACTCTTACAGCGTCTGACAGTCTTGCTCCGACAGGAGTAAAACAATATCTTGACGGATACTATTATGTAAATGGAAAATACATGTGCGTCAAGACGCGCGATGTAATTGCAAAATTCATGGGGCATGACGATTATTCCGGTTTGTATTCAATAGAGACGCGCACAGCTTCATCCTCCTGGGTGGAGTATAAAATGACAGAACCGGGGCAAGATTCTGTGACATTCATCTCTCTGAATCTTGACGAACCCGCTTCAAACGACTGGACACATTTCTTCTACAGGTTTAAGGACCTTGCGGGAAATGTATCGGATTCGATTAAGGACTCCATTATAATGGTTGTTGACGGACCATCAGGGACTATTAATCTTCAAAATTCGACAGTTTACTCTCCTTCAGTGAATCTGCTTCTCTCTGCAGCGGATACCATGTTCCCTGTGAGATATGTTCAGCTGGGCGTCTCCGGATATCCCTCCCTTAATCAATACATGCCTTATTCCGCATCGCCTATATCCCTGACTCTTCCTGATGAAACCGGAGTCTATGAGATCACAGCCACATTTGTAAACAGTGAAAACTGCTGGGGCGGAAGCGCTCTTGATACTGTGACATTCAATGAAAGGGGATCTCTTGTTCTCAATGACGGAGTAAATGTGACAAACACTCTCAATGTGCCGATAGAGACATTTCCAAAAGCTCTCACAACATCAAATTCAATCAATGATGACAAGAGGGAGGGTACAAGCTACTCTCAGACATTCATTCCGAACACAAATGAAATTCAGGCAGTCGAGATTTTCTTTACTTTTGTGGATTCCGAGGGAGTATATGTGGCAATATACACGGATTCATTCGACGGCATGTGGCATACCCCGAAGACTCTTCTGGGAGAGGCATTTGTGGATTCTGCCGGGTACGGATGGAAATATGTGATGCTTGATTCGACAATCTCAGTGAATTCTTCAAATCTCCACCATCTTGTTCTTTACAGTGATTATTTCAATTATTATAATCTCAACGGAGGAGTGAGAGTCTCGACAAACGACGCATCATATCCCTCAGGCACAATGCTTTACAATCCCACATCAATGGGATGGTATAATCTTTTTGTCGATATGGCATTTAAAATATACACTTCGACAGATTCTCTCTGGATTTCAAACTACTCTGATTTGTCTTCGCATTCGACTTATACAAGCAGTCTTCCCTCATCATGGAATCTTTTGACCGGCAGCGGATATAAGACTGTCTACGGACAGTACTTCTCAGGGGGAGCGGGAACGGGGATTATATCAGACGGCCTGATCTTTGACAATCTGCCTCCGTCAGCCTGCTCAATATCAGTGAACAGGGGCGCGGCATACACGAATGAACCGTATTGCACTGTATACTGCTACTATCAGGAAAACATATCTGAAATGGGTTCTGTTGAAATAAACAGTGTCCCGTGCGGAGCCGTGCAGAGCGGATACTCTATAGTAGTGCCTTTCAATGACACTCTCACCGGGACCAAAACAATAACAGCGAGATTTTACGATGACATGGGAAATTATTCCTCCCCAATAACAAAATACATTGATTATGACAAAAACGGAATTTCATTTACTCCTCTCTTCAATAATTCTCAGTCAAAATACATTCAGTCAAGGTATCCCACTCTCAATATAAACTCGTCAAAATCCGTGACTGCAGATTCTGTGAGGTTCTCGGAGGATATAATGGATAAAGGAATATACAAAGCATACAGAAGCTTTTACTCATGCACTCTTCTTGCGGACAGATTTGCGCACACTCTCTTTGTGGAGCTGAAAGACAATTACGGACACGTCACGCGCTCCGTTCTCTCCGCTTATGTTGATTCCACAAAACCGACAGGCATGGATTATGTCACTGACGGCGGCTCAATGATTCCATTCACTAACTCTCTCTCGTTTTCATGGGGGGGAGCTCCGTATGACAATGAGAGCGGAATTGAAGGAGTCTATGGAGAGATTTACGGAAGTTCCAGCGGGCTTTTGGAGTCATTCTCAGTCAATCCTCTTAATGTCGGATGCACACGCACGAATTTTTATGCAAGATATGAAACATATTTTCTGAGGATCTTTTCAAAAAACAATGCCGGCATTATGTCTGACATTGTCGCCACTGACGGAATAGTCATGAACATACCGCCTT
>Ga0074195_1004587_pt1 | contig 11215 bp, 15 predicted proteins | sample EPASupsiteHSE623_FD_64525 | JGI IMG/M metagenome (GOLD analysis project Ga0074195, IMG submission 64525) | Bioremediated contaminated groundwater from EPA Superfund site, New Mexico - Sample HSE6-23 | ecosystem: Environmental > Aquatic > Deep subsurface > Groundwater > Contaminated ...
TGGCACCGGTTTCTGTCCCCATATTCGTAATAATAGAGCGCTCAGCCACCGTTAAGGTTTCAACACCACTGCCGCTATATTCATATACTTTACCGACTCCGCCCTTCACCGAGACTCTGCGCAATAACTCTAATACAACATTTTTAACGCTAATTAACGGCGGCAGCTGTCCTGTTAAGTTTACCTTTACAACTTTAGGCATTTTTAGCGTGAAGGATTCACCGGCCATTGCCATGGCAACATCAAGTCCACCGGCTCCAAGTCCCAGCATCCCAACACCACCCGCGGCCGGAGTATGAGAGTCGCTGCCTATAAGAGTTTTTCCCGGTATATCAAATCGTTCCAGATGCACTTGATGGCAAATTCCATTTCCTGGACGAGATACTACAATTCCATGCTTAGCGGCAATATCCAGCAAGAAACGATGATCATCCGGATTGCGGAAATCCGCTTGAATCATATTATGATCAATATAACTAACCGACAGCTCAGTTTTTACTTTTTCAAGACCCAATGCCTCAAATTCCAAATATGCCATTACCCCGTTAACATCATGAGTTAAGGTCTGATCAATTTTTACACTCACAGGCTCGCCACGTTGCATTGACCCGCTAATCAAATGCTCAGAAATGATTTTTTCTGTTATTGTTAGTCCCATACTATACACTCCTTCTGTTTGTTTACGATTTAGTACAACTATACCATTAGGTTTCTACTGCGCACATCTGCATTTATCTTTCCTCAACAAATAATTTCCTGCTTGGGCAGCGTAGTTTGCTCAATAGTCAGTTCAAGAAGACGCGGCCCCGTTGAATTAGCTATGCCGTCAGGAATTACCAACGTCTGCCGCGCAGCAGTCATCGCAACGAGCTTATCATCTAGCACCTGATGTCTGCCAATCTTCTTACTAAATTAACAAGCAAGTATCATGCCAACCTTACAGAATATTGCTGCAAGTTTACAAACCCTAGCTATTGTAAGGAATTAAAGCCTAGAGCAGAAGTTATATGCACCTGTCCCTCCGACCATGTTGCATGCTATATTAATTATATTTATTCTTGGTATGAATTGTTGCATTAATAGCAACATCCTGCAACACTAACAGCTGTTAATGTTGCCAAATACCTTCATGTAACTTTTTTTCTCACTAAAAAAGAGCTTTAGCCCAGAAATTGGACCATAGCTCTTCTTTTTCATTCTATTTCATTGCGCGCGCTGCTTTGGCAACCCTGCTTTTCAGCTTCCGCCATAAAGCTAAACGCTTCTTTTAAAAACAATTTGTTGTTCTACATAACAACATAGTGTGATATTCACTCTCTTGGTGCCAACCTTACTTTTTTGTCAATACTTCAAGAATTGCTTTTGAGAAACTATCGCTGGATTGCGGATTTTGCCCAGTAATCAGATTGCCGTCAACGACAACATAGTCCGCCCAAGGCTTTGCCGATACAAATTCAGCTCCGAGTTCTCTAACTTTTGTTTCCAAAGCGAAAGGAACCTGTTTGTCCAGTCCGGCAATTCTCTCTTCTTCATTTGTAAATCCAGTCATTTTTCTCCCCGCAACCAACGGTTTCCCTTCAGCAGTTGTCGCGCTTACTAAGCCGGCAGGGCCATGACATACTGCACCAATAATCCGATTCTGCGACTCAAAATATTTCAAAATGTCAGCAAGAACCGGATCGTTTGCCAAGTCAAACAAAGGCCCATGGCCGCCTGGCAATACTACGGCAGCATATTGTGTATAGTCCACTTGGGAAAGCTTCACAGTAGACTGCAGAGTTTTCGCGGCTTCACTCCATTCGGCTGGAACTCCGTTTCTTATACTTCCTGGATCAACAGGGGCATTGCCGCCTAACGGGCTTGCCACTGTCACTTCATAGCCAACAGCCTGGAAGTTAAGATAGGGTACAGCAAATTCTTCCAACCACAAGCCTGTTTTATGATCTTGGTCAAAATAATCCCTATTGGTAACAACCATTAAGATTTTTTGCGAATGTTGCATGTTATTTCCCTCCTTACCGTCATTGGCAAAGCCAATACTCATGCCAACTGCCATAAGTAATACTAATTAGCAGACTGATTCTTTTCATCGCATCAAATCTCCTTCTTTGACTAAACCTTGTCCCCATCAATATTTTTCGTAATGAATCCTGCTTGCATCAAATCTATCTTTAAAGGTATTGCCCGAAGAATATCCAAGTGCCAACATGGCAAACGCTTTTACACCCTGGGGCAACTGAAATAACTCTTTAATATAAGCCATTCGGTCTTCTTCAGGTGCAACCCCCATCCAGACTGATCCCAAGCCGAGTTCTACGGCTGCAAGTAAAATATTTTGCGTTGCAGCCGCCAGGTCCTGCTGCCAATATTGTGGAAACAGCAAGCCTTCTTCTTTGGCTAGGACAATAATGGCTAGTGCGGCATTTTTCATTGGTGTTGCATATGTATGAGCACTTGACAACTTTTGCAATGTTTCTTGATTTTCAACAACCAAAAACTCCCACGGTTGTTGGTTGGCTGCCGACGGCGCCTGCATCGCAGCTCTTAATAGTTTTTCGATGGTTTCTTTTTCGATAGGTTTCTTATCATACTGTCTAATGCTTCTTCTCAGTTGTATTCCTTCATATACATGCATGTGCAATCCCTCCCCTATTTTCTTTCAGACAACAACATTCCGCCGACTCCAATATTGTCGGTTTCATTTTCTTTTACAATGACAACATACGCCTGCTCGGGGACATTCATAATACTGCTGGCAGATTTAGTTAACGACGCGACTAATTCACGTTTCTGATCTTTACTTAACTTAGCTGCCTCAATTGTAATTACTGGCATTTGTTTCACACCTCATTATTTTATTGATTTTATCCGCTGACTAAGATTCAGGTGGAGTTAAAACCCCATCTGAATCAAGTCTCATTTATATTACTTCTAGCAACCTATTTTTATGCTGTCTCGTCTACATTGTAAGACACTATATCATAATAGTAGACAGTAAGAACTCAAATAACAAGTAGGTACTTTAAAGTGGTATAGTATCTCTTTATATACTTATATTTTTTCCCAACTCTTCTGCCCGCCTGAGCCCGTCAGTCTTTAAAACATCATCTTTACCGTGCAGGCCTGGTACAATAACAATGCCGCTGTCCTTCCAATTCGAGAATTCAGCAATTATCTTATAGGACTTTACAATGCCCTCGAACTTTGTTTCATCTTCTACTCCTCCACTGACCAACAGCGCACATTCTTTTATCTTCAATGTCTTTTTTGCGATTAAATAAGAATAAAACTTGTCAATCGCCGCTTTCAATTGTGCCGGAAATGAAAACCAATACATTGGTGTTGCAAACACAATCATATCTGCTTGTTCTATAAGCGGGGCCAATTCACTAAAATCGTCAGGCACTGAACAAGCAGCTCCTTTTTTGAAACAAGTCTGACAATCGATACATCCCTTTATTTTTTTATCTGCGGCTGCAAATTTTACAGTCGTGTGTCCTGCCTGCTGGGCCCCGGCAATAAATGCGTCTGCTAATTTATCGGTATTGCCGCCTTTTCTGGGGCTGCCTGTTAAAACAAGTATATTTTTTGACATAAACAGATTCCTCCCTTACTTGTGTTTGACTTTCCCGGATGCGCTATCCATGCTATAATATTACTTACTAATCCCCGTTAGCGCAAGTACGCACTTATTTGTATTATAGTATCCTTTTTTATACTACGTAAACTTTATTTCTGTTCTATCAACACCAGGGAGGATTTAACTTGATAAAAATTCACAATACCGAATATCACTGTCCAATGGAATTAACACTAGATTTAATTGGCGGCAAATGGAAAGCCCTAATACTATGGCATTTAGGAGAAAACACCTTACGGTTTAGCGAACTAAAAAAAGCTTTGCCAAAAATAACGCAAAAAATGCTGACCCAACAACTTAGAGAGTTGGAAGAAAGCGGCTTGGTCACAAGGTTTGTTTACAGACAGGTTCCACCCAAAGTCGAATATTCTCTTACCGCTACAGGCAAGACATTATTGCCTATTTTGACAACAATGTATCAATGGGGACTTACTTATGCCAACGTGACTGAACCAATTAATCAATGTGACGTAATCTCCTGACATAGAATGACCCCGAAGGTCTAAAGACCTTCGGGGTCATTCTATGCTATAGTTCACGATGCTACAGCACACTATTAGCCAAAAGTGATACAAATTTTCACAAGTTGGAAGCAACCCAAAACAAAAAATTACTTTGCTCCCGCATTTGTTAGGACGCTGATCATTTCCTTACTATTTTCTTGTTTAGCAAGCGAAAGGGCTGTAGCATTATTTTTCGCCTTTTTATTGACATCCGCCCCCTGCGATAAAAGTTCTTTTGCATTTTCAACATTATTATTGAGCACTGCCATCATTAAAGCAGTAAGTCCTGTACCAGCATCCACCGCATGGATATCTGGTTTTTTTGCCAATATCGCTCGGACAACTTCAGTATCCTTTTGTGCCGCCGCCATCATCAGTGGTGTTGCTTCAAAGCCTTTTGAAATAAAACGAGCATTCACATCTGCACCTTTTTCCAGTAGAAACTTAACTGTATCCTGCTTTTCTTTTTCTTTCCCATTCCCGAGAATCGCAGCAAACAGTGGTGTCAAGTTCCCCTTATCCTTGCTCTTAATATTTATATCTGCTCCTTTTTCAAGCAAAAGTTTGGCTATTTCCAGATTACCGGTTGCAGCTGCGGTTACCAATGGACTTCCATTGGCCGCCATAACATTCGGACTCATTCCTGCTTCAATAAACAACTCAACAACATCCATGTTCTGATCCTCTACTGCTTTTACAAAGCTTTGTTCATTGTACTGAATTTTTTTATCGGATAATTCCTTCTTGGCATCCTCCGGACTTCTTGAACACCCAGAAAGCAATAATGACAACGCAAGTACTCCCACCATCAATATTCTTATTATCATGTTTTCCACTCTCCATTTTTTATTTATTAAATAGGCTTTATTGCTTGACATCAAAAAAGATAGTAAATAATATTTCTTGGCGATACTATCCGCAAGTACATACTTTAGTTTTACGACTGGCCGAAGGTTTTCTGTCAGCCGTCTAGGTTGTTGCCGCCCTGAATCTGTTTCCATAGTTGGCCATTGGTATCAATGATATCCATCAAATCGTCATATGGTATGCTATAGCCGCTAATTACCCCTGTGGCATAGGACGGGATGGCATATACCCTTAGCGAATGGGCCTGTAACAAGAATGCCCCGTCCGTCTGTGTCCAGCAATCGGCAAAAACTTGCGGTGTCCAGCCGTCCCACAGACCGGTAATTACCATTCGATACTTGAGATTATTCCCTCTGCACAACTCCTGGATATATTTTTCGAAGTTAACACCTGGCTTGAAAAGATCTGCGAGGGCATAGATTTTTCCTGTTGTTAAATCAATATGCAGGCCGCAGTCAATCTTATTAGCATGCGGCGTGCCCGGAGTAAAGCTGTCCCCGGTAAAATGCAGCCCCAGTAATTGAGCATTAGCAAACGCAACCTCGGCATCCCCGTGCAGCGAACTGCCGGTCGGCGGATTAGCAAGCTTCAGGATGGCGTTTCGTAGGTTGGTATTTATGACAGCCATGAGGCTGGCATCGGACATTCCAGAGATCTGGGGGATGAATGCCTTGCTATTATTGTCGGTATACTGGATTTTCACGATGCTGATCTCTGCCGGTTGCTGTGGCACTGCGAAACTGCCGTCAGCTTTGACGACATTGCCACCACTTGCAAAAAGCAAAAAGACAAACAATAGCGTACTGAGGAACTTTCCAAACAACGGGGATTCCTCCCTTTTATCTTGTTATATTGATTTCGCAGGCTCAATCGCTACCGGTGGTCAGTATTAGACCAGCAAGCAGCCTCCTTGCGAATTAAGGCTTCTACACATTCATCTCGGAAGAAGCCTGTAGCTGTGCTTTGACCGGTTGTGAGTTATCAAAAGCCATAACAAAAACTGGTATACATAAAATCAGCGAGCCCAAGCCGTGTAACCAAAAATTTTTTCCTAAACGAGTAGCAAGTGTACCAAAAACATAGACAATAACTGCCACACCCACATAAGGTAAAAACATACCGAGAGTCCACCACGGTGAAACTTGAGCACATCTGCATATCAGCACTTGCGAGTATATAGGTATAAAATATTGGATGGTTGTACCGACACCAAATTTCGCGCCAATTTTGGCTAACGCCCAAGAACCTAAAAGGTAAAAGCCCAACAGTAAAATAATTTCCATGAATACCCTCCATGTTTTATTATTCCATAGATCACCATCGACCATGAAGTTTCCTTTAGTCGGCAACGTGAAATTTACTTAAAAAGTCTTGCATATCCTTGCTAGCTTCATGATACTTTTTTTCTTTTTCGTTTACCTCAGCTTGGCTGACCTTGCCTGTTGCCAATTTTTCAAGCACCAACTCGTATTCCAATCTACATATATCATAATTTTGCTGATGCAAGGTTCCTTCCACCGACTTTGTCCAGTTATAAAAACCAATAGATTGCATGTCTGCACCTAGATTACCTACTTGTAGTTTTTCTTCAGGTGTAATCCTATCAGCCGTGATTCGGGTTAATTCTCGAAAACTTTTTAACCAAGCGTTCATATTTTGTACACCGGTCAAGCCATTCGTAAAATTGAACCGCTCACAGTTAGTTGCATCGCTAACCTGGCAGGTATTTGCCCCAAGCACATAAGGAACATTCGCGGTTATACAAACTACTAATAAAACTATTACTACCATATTTTTTTGCACAGCAACACCCTCCCCGTCTATGATACATGGAGACTTAATTCAGACGGCGTTTGACGCCGCCTGAATTCTAGTCATCTGATAAGCGCTTATGCCTACATATGAGTGTACTTAGTGTATACCGTTAACTAGCAGAATACCGGCAACTATCATTAGGCCAAATATAACGCCTGTTGTAACCAAACCCACAACTAACAGCGGCCTTTTCTTTTTGATGCCCCAAGCAACTCCTGCCAGCGATGCAATAAAGTATACCAAACAAAAATCCACACGCATCAGAAAACTTAAATCTACCACGACCGGATCAGCCGGCCGCATCACTTTGTTTCCACTTTGTATAGCCCTGATTCACTTCATATTCTTCGACAGGCCAAATTATTTCTGCATTTCTAATTCTAAACTTGTGATTAGCATAACTATAAGGCTCAATCATCTTTTCAAAGTTTCGAAATACTCCATTCACTGTCCCTGTATAACCTGCACCAATATCGGCTCTCATGGTAGCTGCAAGGTTTAGTTCATAAAAATAATTGATATATTTATCCGTATTATTGGTAAAATACCCTTCGATAACAAGTACATCTTTGGGTCTACCCTGGCCATCTAATTCATAATACAAATCAGTTGTCGTCCAAACAACTTTGTCTGCGGCCTCCACCCCAGCCATTCCCAAATACCAGGATCCGCAACATACCGCCAGACATACCAACAATACCTGCATACACCTTCTCACATTCATACCCCCTTTTGTTTTTAGCGAAAACGTCGCCCACCTACAAAGTATTTTTTATTCCAGTTATCAAAGGAACTCACCATTACTGCTCCGGTGGCTCCCGGACCTGCACCAACTGTATTCTGAGCGTCAATATATCTCCCGTTACCAATATAAATTCCTACATGCTCCGGCTCTGCACCCTGCCAGGAAAAAAACACCAGATCCCCAGGCAGTAAATCCTTGAAACTGATAGCTTCCTGACGGTGATACTGCAGATCAGCAGTACGTTCAATATTTATTCCAAGCTGTCCAAGTACGTAATAAGTAAATCCGGAACAGTCAAAACCGGTTTCCGGCGACGATCCGCCCCACACATATGGCTTGCCTTTCAGTTTCATCGCAATATCCACAATTTTATTACCCAGAGCTGCCGGCGCTACTTCTCCTGACTTGGGTTTCCCGCCACCTTCAAAGACAAGCTGCGCATACCCATCATGAATAGCAAATTTTCCAAATGGCACCAGCTTGGCATCAGCGCCTTCAGGAAAATCTTCATCCTGATAATATCGAAATTTATGCGGCGTCACAATCATCTGGATATCTTCGCTTCTGTCCCCCCCATGCCATGCTGTACTGAAAGCAAACGCAAACGGTAACTCTTTGGATTTATCAAAAGAATATTCTTTCTGACTGTTGGCCGGTATGCTATACCAGCCAACACAAAGCCATTTTTCGACGCTTTCGTCATAATACAGTATGGAAAAAGTCTTGTCTTGGTCATAGCGATTGGTCACAGAAAGTTTAAAGGCTGACGCAGGCGGTACTGCAACACTGCAGACCATCACCAGCAAAACTAAGACAAGCAGCATTTTTCTTTTTACTTGTAATAACATTGTTATCCTTTCCCTCCTGATTTGTGCAGTATCATAAATTAACCAACCTCGCTTCTTTGTCCTCACAACAGGGTCCATTATGTTATCTGCTCTTACTTATAATTGATTACCGCATTATTTGCGTCTTTTAATCTAAATGTTATTTCCGAAATTTGGGTTAAATCATAATCTTTATTTTCCCATTTAAATACTTTTCCGTTGCTGTCCTTAATTTTGATGTTCCACCACTGAACATTATTGGAGTTATCGAAAGTAATTGGTACGCTGTAACCTGCCGGCAAATAGGCGCCTTCCAACAGATTTTCCTCCCAATTATCACTATTGGCCGGTGCTACCCAAAGACCAACAATATCAACAGCCGAGTCATTGACCAGGGCAAAATCCTGACTTCCAGCCAAACCTACACTAGGTAACGCCATAATCATTATCATCAGCATGCCAATTAGCAATCTTTTTTTCGAACAAACCATTACGTACCCCTCCCAAAGTTTCATCTTAATTAAATTTACAACCTATAATGGACCCTGTTGTTTGGACAAGTCCCCTTTTGTTTAGGCACATTACCTCCTGTGATATTTTATTTTTGCGCTAAATGGAATACTTCGCCGAGTGAAATTTCCACCTGACTGCCCCAGCGGATATATTGGCCATCGGTAGCTGCCTGCTCAAAAATCGCCTGCTCTTTGAGCGCCATGAAGCGGACGCTGTTTAACCTGGGTTCCATATTTAGAATGACAATGGTACCATTATCCAAAAGCACTTCCAATCGGTAGTGCTCTCTCACTGTTACTTTGATGATACGAACCAATGTAATCATCCTCTCTGGTAAACCTAAAAATCCCCTATACCAAAATTGTATAGGGGATTTTTTCTAAGCGATATCACCCATCGGGTGACAAATGTTCTATTTTTTTTAACTTTGTCCACTTTTTTACTCAAAATGTTTTTTTAGCAGCGCCCGTGAATTGACGCCCAGCTTTTCAAAAATACGTTTAAGTTGTGTTTTTACCGTGTTTTCAGAAATATTCAGGCTGGCGGCAATCTCTTTATTAGTTAATCCGTCTATGACCAAAAGGGTAATTTCGAGTTCCCGCGCTGCCAGCTTGGGTTTGGCCGCCTTGTCATCAATTGACCCGGTCATGGCGGTAATTGCCTGCTGATATTTTCTTGACAGCGATACTATTTGCAGTATTTCCTCGCGGTAGACCCCCTTGCGGCTTAATTCCGCCAGCAGTGACTCAAGTAAATCGGCGTTTTCCACAAACGGCATTATTACCTTATCCGGCACTGCGATGTCCAGCGCCTGCTTCAGCGCCGCAAGCGCCTCTTCTTCGCGGAAAAGTTTTTTATTTGCCGCCGCAGTATAAATGTTGCTGTATATTTGGCTAAGCAGGTTGGGGAATAAAGTAGCCATATCCATGAAGTGTTCGGCCACACCCAGCAGTTTTCGTTCTTGCCCGGTAATTAACAGCACCCGGCCATAAATGATGTTAAAGTACGCAAGCACCGGAGCAGACAGGCGGCTGGCGCTAAAATCACCGGTCTTGACCCAAGGTGCAATATTGTCCGGTTGACCTAAATGCGTAAACACAAAAGCCTCGCATAAATCAGCAGTATGCATGTACAGCATTTGCCGGCTTACTCTGATTTCCGCCCGCATTTCTTCCAGCAGTTTCAGCGCCAGCATCATATTTCCCTGCGCAAAGGCCAGTTGAATCTGAAGAAACAAGGCACCGACAATACTGCCAATCTGTTTCCTGGTCTTTGCCAAACGCAACGCCTTATGACTGACAATCTCGGCATTTTCAAAATCACCGGCATAATAATAGCCTTCGGCCTCGATTATATATTCCACACCGAAGCCATGGTCAGTCGTCAATTTAAAATACAGTGGCATGCTTGCCGCCATTCTCTGAATTTCTTGCTGAAGCTCACCGCTTTTACGGTAAAACATATATAAAACAGACGGCGATCCTAGTGTCCACGGCGTATTCTGGTCACATAACCTTGAAGCTTCCGGCAGCAGCTCGTCAGCTTGGCGGACATGTTGGCTCATGGCTTCTATATCATTATATTTAGTAAACATATACACCAGTTCCATTTCGCCAGTCAGCCAATCTCGCTTGGTCTTGTCAGCGATTCGAGCAATATCCTGCTCCAGTTCCTGGCAGTGGCTGATAAATAACTCAGTTTCTCCGAAAATAAGAAGTTCCCTGGCATGAACTACGCCGGCCACAGGGTGGGTTTGCTTAACCGCTCTCGGACATTCGTTAAAATAACGAAGGATCGTTTTTTTATACTCACTATTGAAGCTATTGCCTTTGTCCAATTCCACGCAGGCAAGCAATCGGTCAAAATCGCCGGCTTGATAGAAAGACTCCATCGCCGCAAGATAATTTTTCTCGCTGATATGCCATTTCCCCGCCGCCTGCCAGATTTCTGTCTTGACCTCATCCTTCTGACCGGCGAAAAGTTCCCGTAAATAGCCGGTAAAAATATTGTGCATGTGATAAACCTGAAGTCGTGTATCAAACTGAATAAAAGCATTTTGCTCCATTAGCTGCTTTAGCAGCACGGCTGCATTGCCCTTTGTCCACATGGCCTGAACCTGCGGCAAACTAAAATGGTCAAATAAACAAATATGTAGTAAAAAATCTTTAAGTTCGCTGGATAAAGGCCTGAAAACCGCCTTGGCAAGAAGTTCCTGCAAAGTGGCTGTTTTCTCCAATCTCCCCTCTTGCAAGAAACCCACCAAACAAAAATACAAAAACCTCAACCAACCCTCCCTCTAATCATA
>Ga0074195_1004588_pt1 | contig 11213 bp, 13 predicted proteins | sample EPASupsiteHSE623_FD_64525 | JGI IMG/M metagenome (GOLD analysis project Ga0074195, IMG submission 64525) | Bioremediated contaminated groundwater from EPA Superfund site, New Mexico - Sample HSE6-23 | ecosystem: Environmental > Aquatic > Deep subsurface > Groundwater > Contaminated ...
TTACCGTAAGGTCAGCTAAAATCCGGCCTGTTTCTTCGTCCCTGGCAACAGTTCCCGGCGGGACGGAAATGTACAGCGGTTCGGCTCCCCGGCCATGCATATTGCTGGTTTGGCCATTTCCGCCAGGCTGCGCTTTAAACTGGCGCTTGTAACGAAAATCCACCAAGGTGTTTAAGTTTTCGTCAACAACCAACACCACATCGCCGCCGCGGCCGCCATCACCGCCGCTAGGACCTCCTTTGGGAACATACTTTTCCCGCCGGAAACTGGACATACCGCTACCGCCGTCACCAGCTTTAACAAAAATTCGTGCGCGATCAATAAACATGAAAATCATCCTTTAATGTGGAATCCAAAAAATACCTGCTTATTTTAATATGTACGAGTCCGCCATTTTCTACTCATGCTCCTGCTTTCAATTGACCTGTTAGTTCTTCAGCCTTGACTGTCAGTTCCTCTGTCACCAAGCGGTCAGGATCTTTTGACAGCTCTTCAATATATATGAGCGCCTTATCCATTTTGCCTAATTGAATCATGGCATGAATAACCTGCAGATGATTTATAAAATCATGGCGTTGCATTTTTAACAACAGGAGTACTTCCTCCTGAACTTCAAGTTTAGCCATACATCGATCAGTCCTTCCTCATTATCGACATAATGTTATCTTCTTCGCTTAATATAGTAAAAATCCTACCAAGAGAAAGCCGCAGACGATAAAAAGGATAAAAAAAAAGCAAAACCTGCGGCGGTATGCCGCAGGTCAAGACGTTATATGATTACATTGCAGTTTCTTCTACAGGATATACGCTAACCTGACGGTCAACGCGGCCCTTGCGTTCAAAAGAAACTTTCCCTGCGATTTTAGCAAATAGCGTATCATCGCTGCCAATGCCTACATTATGTCCCGGATGGAATTTAGTGCCACGTTGACGGACAATAATGCTGCCGGCAGTTACAACTTCACCTGCCTGGCGTTTTACACCAAGACGTTGAGCAGCACTGTCACGACCGTTCCGTGAGCTACCAACACCCTTTTTGTGTGCAAATAACTGAAGGTCAAATTTAAACATCTCATTCACCTCCTGTGTTCTTGAATTTGAACACTTTTAGGATAAGTGCCGGCAATTTCCTTGAGTCCAAGCAACATAGTCTCAAGAACAGCCTGCGTTCGTTCATCCGGCGGACCGGTTAGTTCCATTAGAAGTTTTCCACTCGTGATATCAAGTTTCATTTGGCGTTTTAAACAGCGATCCAGCCCTAAAACAGCAGCCTGCGTCAATGCGGATACACCGGCACAGACAAGGTCCTGTCCTTTGGGAGCAGTATGGGCATGTCCGCTTACGCGAAATCCAATTATGCTTTCATCTGCTTCACGCGTAATTTGCACTTTAATCATTAAGCTTCGATCTTTTCAATCACAACTTTAGTAAAAGGCTGACGATGGCCTTGACGTTTGCGGTAGTTGGATTTGGCTTTGTATTTGAAGACAAGAATCTTCTTTCCTTTGCCATGCTCAACTACTTTCGCAGTAACTTTAGCTCCTGCTACTAACGGTCTGCCGATTACGACTTCGCCTTCTTTAACTACAGTCAGAACACGGCCGAATTCAACCGCTTCCCCTTGATTCGCTTCCAGCTTTTCGATCGTTACTACATCGCCTTCCGTTACACGGTATTGTTTACCGCCTGTTTCGATAATTGCGTACATGATTACACCTCCCTTGCTTATATACTCGCCGAATACGGTATCCCTGCGGAATTTTAAAACCTCTCCGTGCGGTTTGGGACAGTAAGTATAGGTACTTACAGCATGTAATTGTAACATACTGCCAGCTTGTTGTCAATAATACGGACTTAGTCTCTGACGGAAAGTATAGAAAAACTTTCGGCATGCTGCGAAGACACCGCTTCAATCGTAATTGTCCGGGAAAACTCTTGTTCAAACCGTTCCTTTTCCCCTTTATGCAGCAGAATATCCGCTACCCTGGGATGAACCTGTACCGACAGATTTCCCTTAACATGCTGCCGGTTGACAAGATGCCGCAGCTTGCGCAGCACATGAATCGCCACAGTCTCGGCCGACATGATCCGTCCCCGGCCTTCACAGCAGGGACACTCATTATACAACGATTGATCCATATTCTGCCTGGCTTTCTTGCGTGTCATCTCAACAAGTCCCAGACTGGTAAGGCCTAAAATACTGGTCTTAGTCCGGTCTTCTTTTACTTTTTGCTCAAGTGCTGCCAAGACGGCTTTTTTTTGCCCTTCCTTATCCATATCGATAAAGTCAATAATAATAATTCCGCCAATATCACGCAACCTGATCTGACGGGCAATTTCTGCCGCCGCCTCCAGGTTGGTTTGAAAAACAGTATCGGATAAACTGGTACGTCCGACAAATTTCCCTGTATTCACATCAATAACCGTCAGGGCTTCCGTATGATCAATAACAATATAACCGCCGCATTTCAGCCAGATTTTGCGTTTGGCAAGCTGCTCAATTTCCTCGGCTATGCGGTAAAAAGAAAATATATCCTCCGCCCCCTGATAAAGCTGTACCCGTGGTACTAGCTCGGGCGCACTGAAATTCAGCAAATCACATACCCGTCCGTATGCTTCCCGGCTGTCAAGAATAAATTCGGCCACATCAGGCGACAGATAGTCGCGAACAATGCGAATGACTAAGTCTACATCACGAAACAGCAGCGCCGGGACCGCCGAACGCTTGGCTCTGGCAGTGAGGGCATTCCAAAAATTCAGCAGATACGCAATATCCTTGGCAATGTCGTCTTCACTTTTTCCTTGGGCTACTGTGCGGACGATTAACCCCATTCCCTGAGGACGCACCATTTCGGCTGCCTGCCGAAGGCGTTCCCGCTCCGCCTCACTGTTAATCCGCCGTGAAATACCGATATAATCCACTGTCGGCATTAATACGACGAACCGTCCGGGCAGAGTAATCTGTGTAGTCACGCGAGGTCCTTTTGTCCCCATCGCATCCTTGACAATTTGTACAACAATTTCCTGGCCCGCGGTTACTATGGAGTGTTGTCCGGCAGAAGCAGAACTTGCGCGGGAAGCTGGAGCTCCTAAATATAAAAAGGCATTTTTATCCCGGCCAATATCGACAAATGCAGCCTGCATGCCAGGTAAAATATTTTTTACTTTACCTTTATAAATATTGCCAACAATGTGTCCGCTTTCGCTGCGTTCAATCGAAACTTCCGCCAACTGCCCGTCTTCAACAAGCGCCATTCGCGTTTCTTCCGCCATGATATTGGCAATAATTGTCTTTGTCATGCCCCTCCCTCCTTATACAGCGCTATATTACTTCCATCGGTGTTATCCGCCGCTCGCTATCGGCAATCAACAATTCCTGTCTGTCAATAAACGCGCTTTCCTTTTTCACAGGCAGTCCATACGTGTCAACCAGAACTGCAAGCACTTCGCCCGGCTTAACGCTGCCGGTGGGAGTCATCCGTATGCATAAGCGGATTTCGAGTTCCTCACCTCTAAGCACCGCTGCTGTTTCACAGTCCATAAATTGCTTAATATCAATTTCACGCCGTCCTTTTGGCGATTCTCTCACATAAATAGTACGTTCCGCTGAATTGAAGGCAGCTATAGCGGCTTGAATCGCGACATTATCAGCTCCATCCGCAACTGGAACAGTCAGGCGGAAAATGGACAGGTTAACCGCAGCCATTAATGCCGGTGTTCTGTCGGCAATATATTTCAATCGGCTAAGAATAATCCCCTCCGGCAGTTGCTCTTCCAGACGCGCTTTGATCACTTGAGGTTCCAGAGGCTGCGACAAATCCATATCCATATATTCAACCCGGCTTGCCACACCTACGCTTAAAGCCGATGCATAGGCAACCTTCATGTGGGGGTTGAAGCCTTCCGAATAGGCAACAGGCAGCTTGGAGCGCCGTACGGCACGCTCGATCGTACGGGCATAGTCCAGATGCGATAAGAAGCGGATTTCATCACCTTTGCTGATTTCGAGCCTTACTTTTGCCATTACGCTCTCGCCTCCCAATCAATTACTGCCACGCCTAAATCAGGGCACACCCCGCAGGTTCCACACACATCCCGGCGGCAGTCAATTGTAGCAGCCTGGGCCACTGCCCGGTCATATTCCTGCAGCAGGTATTCTTTATGTACCGCAGATTCCAGATGATCCCACGGCAGCAGTTCATCATTGGACCGTTCCCGGTTAGCATAAAATGCCGGCTCCAGCCCGACGTCTGCAAAAGCCTGCATCCAAACATCATAACGGAAATGTTCGGACCAGCCGTCATATTTCGCACCGTTACGCCAAGCGGCAAGAATAACCTGACTAAGCCGGCGGTCGCCTCTGGCAAATACTCCTTCCAAAAAGCTTGTCCGTGCGTCATGATAGTTGTAGGAAATGTTGCGGTCTCTGATTAACGACCGTAAGTATTGCTGTTTGCGTTCTATTTCGGCAACCGTATTTTGACCAAACCACTGGAAAGCCGTATGAGATTTCGGTACAAAGGACGAAACCCCGATGGTCACTTTAGCACCGCGTTTTCCCTTTACCTCCCGGTACAGATCCAATACTTTATAAGCCAAATCGGCAATTCCCTTAATATCTTCATCTGTCTCTGTCGGCAAACCGATCATGAAATACAGTTTGACGGCAGACCATCCTGCCTGAAAAGCGGAACTTACCGCATCTTCAAAGTTCTTTTCGGTTACCCCTTTATTAATTACATCACGAAGGCGCTGACTGCCGGCTTCAGGAGCAAACGTAAGCCCGCTTTTTCTTACCTGCTGCACTTCCTGCGCTAATTGAATCGAAAAGCTGTCAATGCGCAAAGAAGGCAGGGATACACTGACCCCTTGGTCCTTAAACTGTTCGATCAGCTTGGTCACTAATTCATGCAGACAGGAATAATCCGCTGAACTGAGTGAAGTTAAGGATATTTCACTGTATCCGGTATTGTCGATAATTTGCTGAGCCTGCTTCAACAGCGTTTCCGGTTTCCGTTCCCGCACAGGACGATACAGCATGCCGGCCTGACAAAACCGGCACCCGCGGGTACACCCACGAAACAGCTCAATTACGGCCCGGTCGTGAACAACGTCCAGATATGGCATAACCGGCTTCGTCGGATAATCAACCGCTTCTAAATCTTTTACAATCCGTTTCACGATTTTCGCTTTTGCTTCCGGACGATTGGGTACTATTTTTTCCATTGTCCCATCCTGGTGGTAGGACACATCATAAAATGCCGGCACGTATATTCCTTCAAACTGAGCCATTTTCCCAAGCAGGCCCTGCCGGCCCCCCGGTTTGCCGGCTTTTTTCCATTCCGCCACACATCCGGCAATTTCCTCTATAGCTTCTTCCGATTCGCCAAGCGAGAAGAAGTCGATAAAATCGGCAATCGGTTCGCCATTATATGAGCAGGGACCGCCAACGATGATAAACGGATGCTCCTCGGTTCTCTCTGCCGACAATAACGGTATGCCTGCCAAATCAAGCATATTGATAATATTGGTATAGCTCAGCTCATATTGCAGTGTAAAGCCGACTACATCAAATTCTTTGACCGGACGGAAGCTTTCCAGCGTATGCAGGGGAATATCAGCTGCCCGCATTTCCGCTTCCATATCAACCCAAGGTGCAAATACACGCTCCGCTGCCGTATCAGGGCGGCGATTCAAAATATGATACAGAATTTTCAAGCCCAGATGAGACATACCGACTTCATAAACATCAGGAAAAGCCAGTGCGAAAGTAACAGCTACCGTCTCATGGTCTTTTTTTATACTGTTCCATTCATGTCCGGTATAGCGGGAAGGCTTGGACACCCGGTTTAAAATAGCAGGATCAAGTTGTATCATTACGTACCTCCATGTACAATCACTATAAAATAGTATTACCAAGAATTAGCATATTCAAAATGCAAAGTGTTACGACAAAAAACATCATAAGCTTTATGAATGTTCTATGACAAAGGAAAAAATCCTGCCCCTTTGAGCAGGATTACTGCAAAATATCAAATAGCGTAGCTGAAATTCCTTTCTTTGTCAAGGCTTCCCATAATTCAGTTTCCGTAACCTGCCCCTGTACGGCCAGTTTTTCGTCTACCACAATGACAATATAATATTGCTCGGGATGAAAGTACTTCATTACTTCTTTGATTCGCATCGAGTTTACGGCAGTGAAATGAGCGGTAGACAGGATTCCCTTGGCGGTAAGCAATTCTTTTTTGTGTGCTAATACACGCATGGTTCGAAAGCCCGCAATCCGCGTCTCTGCCCTGGCCGAGGCAAAAAGAAAAATACCTGCTGCAATAAATGTTACATTGACTGTGCCGGTTAAGCCAAAGTCGGCAAGGGAATAACACAGTAAGCCAAGGCTGATTCCTTTGCTGACTGTAACCACAATTTGCGTAGCCCTGCTATAATCCAGAAACCGGCACAGCCACGCCCGCAGAATTCTCCCGCCGTCTAAAGGCAGCGCCGGTAAGAGATTAAAACAAGCCAGCATAATATTCACTTGCAGAAAAAAATTCCACTCTTCATAGCGATAGGCAAACTTAGTCATTATCATATGGGTGATTGCCGCTAAAACCAGACTGCACAGCGGCCCGGCAGCAGCAATGATCATATCTTGTGCCGGAGCAGCTTCATTCAGGCGGTCAATACGGGCTACTCCGCCAAAAGGAAGCAATTCAATTTCCCGTACCTTAAAGCCCAGCAAGCGGGCTGTACCGGCATGAGCAAGCTCGTGACAAATGATCGCTCCAAAAACGACCAGCACCTTGCCCAGCATTCCTGCCATTGCAAATAAGCCCACAAGCACTAAAAACCAATTATTTAATATGATTTGGGTTCCTGCCACCTTTCCGGTGTGCAAACCTTCACTTCCCTTCTTTATTAGGTGAATTAGCCGTAAAATTTCCTTTCAGGCGAGTCATCGGATCAACAGGCTTCCCTTTTTCCCTTAATTCAAAATACAAGCTTGGTTCCGTTGTCATACCTGTTTTTCCCGATTTAGCCACCACCTGCCCCTGGCTGACCATATCACCGGCATTCACCAAGACTTCTCCCAAATAGCCATAAAGAGTCTCAATCTCTTGTCCATGGTCAATAATCAGAATCTTACCGAATTGAGCACTTTCCGTTATGGTTTTTACTTTACCGGAAGATGCAGCCTTTACATTCGTACCCGGGAGTGCCTCAAAGTCAATTCCCTCATGCATCATTTCCTGCTTTAATACCGGATTTGTCTGCCAGCCAAAGGGAGCAATTATTTTTCCTTCAACAGGTTTCGACATATACAGCAGCGGATCGGCAGGTTGGGAAACCGTTGTCTGAACCCGTTTCAGCACCATCGTATTAAATCCTTGCGGCGCATAAGGCGCTAAACGTTCCGCTATATAGCCAAAATCGGTCTCAACAGACAAGACATAGCGGATGCCGCCCGTTACTGTTTTGCCGATTGCCGTGTCAGAAATCTGGGCAATATAGCCAACCGTAAAAATGAGTGCTGCAACTACAAGCTTTTTCAACCAGGCATAATTCGGTTCTTCGTCATATTGCCAATGATAATCCCGGGCCGACTCACCCCACCGGTTATCTTTTTTCCATTTATTCAATATCCTTGCCATTATTCATCCCCCCACATGCAATGGTCGCCCTTAATGAAAAATATATGATTAATACCGGCAAATAGACCAAAAAAGTGCACAAGCATAGCTTGTGCACTTTCAGAATGCAAAAGGTTAAAACATAATTTTTTGGCGCCGCATATAAATATTAAGCAGAATTCCAATGCTGATTAGATTGGTCGTAAGGGCACTGACACCATAACTCATCAGCGGTAAAGGAATTCCGGTGACAGGCATGATCCCCGCGGTCATACCGACATTAACCAAAACGTGAAACGTCAGCATAGAAGTAATCCCGGTAGCCAAGAGGGTTCCGAAATTATCTTTTGCAGAAGCGGCAATCTTAACGCCCCGGTATAATAAAATCAAGTACAACAGCAGAATAATCGCCGAGCCGATAAAACCTAATTCCTCCCCGATAACAGCAAAAATAAAATCAGTATGATTTTCCGGCAAAAAATTCAATTGACTCTGGGTACCGCTGAATAACCCTTTACCGAACAACATTCCCGAACCAATGGCGATTTTCGATTGAATAATATGATAGCCTGATCCGAGAGGGTCAACGTTAGGATCAATAAAAACCGTCAGGCGCTGCTTTTGGTAATCCTTCAAAAACTGCCAAAAGATTGGCATGACAGCTATTCCGGCACCAAAAATCATCATGAGGTGCCGGATACTGATGCCGGCAATGAAAATCATACCAAACAATATGGCCAAAAGCACCAGCGAGGTTCCTAAATCAGGCTGTTTAAGAACAAGCAGAAAGGGAATGCTTACATAAATAAATACGGGTATTATCTCTCGAAAAGTATTCAACTGTCCGATTCTTTTTTCCAGCATACTTGCCAGACAAATGATCATGATCAGTTTGGAAAACTCCGAAGGCTGCAGGCTTATGGGGCCGATTTGAATCCACCGCTGTGCGCCAAGCGCCGAGGTTCCAACAAACATAACCGCCAACAGCATCGCAAGGTTTGTCCAATATAAAAAATTAGCATACTTCGATAACACCTTATAATCCATGTGCAGCATAATAACAATAATGATAATATTGGCAATGGTAAAAAAGCCCTGCCGTTGAACATACCAATATCTGTCGTCACTCGGATTATTAATGTGAGTGGCACTGCCAATAATGATAAGGCTGGTTACCATAAGCAATGCCGTTACTACAATAACTGCAAAATCCAAATTCTTCAATAAACGCCGGTTGAGCATGATAAACTTCTTCTCCGTCTATCTACATTATCTCATTCATTATAATCATATTTTGCTGCTTAGTCCAGTTTTCTTTTAAAAGAGCCGGAAACATTTTGAATTAAGACTCAAGAAGGCACAGACCTTTTGCGTCCGTGCCTTCCTGCTTACTGCTCATTTACGGTTATATTGCGCTTCATACGGTTTACAGGAATATTCGCAACCAAAGCTACCGAAGAATTAGAACTGGTCAAACTGACTTCCATATCCTTTTCATTAATTTCCATATAATTCGAGATAACTTTTATCATATCATCTTTCAAAACTTCCATAAACTGCGGCGAGACATTGACCCGGTCATGTACCAGTACCAAGCGAAGCCGTTCTTTGGCAATATCCTTTGATCCACTATTGTCTTTAGAAAATAACCGACTAATTATCTCAAACATTCCGTATTCCCGCCTCCTCAAAAGCCAAATATTTTTTTCAGTTTGTGAAGCAATCCGTCTTCTGCCTGCATTTCCATGAGTGGCACATTCTCACCTGCCAGGCGGCGAACAATATTCTTATACGCAGTACTGGCCAAAGCGGTAGGATTCACTACAGCCGGTTCACCCCGGTTGGTTGACACAACAATATATTCATCTTCCGGAATAATTCCCAGTAAATCAACTGCCAGTATTTCAATGATATCATCAATATTCATCATATCGCCCTTTTTCACCATATGAGGACGAATACGGTTTACAATCAGCTTCGGATTGCTTTTTCCCTCCGACTCCAGCAGACCAATAATACGGTCAGCATCACGGACGGCGGATACTTCCGGAGTTGTAACAATAATAGCCTTATCGGCTCCGGCAATTGCATTTTTAAATCCTTGCTCAATTCCGGCCGGACAATCAATTAGGACATAATCAAACTCTTGCGCTAAATCCAGGCAAAGCTGCTTCATTTGATCAGGATTAACCGCATTTTTATCTCTCGTTTGCGCAGCAGGCAGCAAATACAGCGTCTCATAACGCTTATCCCTGATCAAGGCCTGTCTTAAACGGCAGTTGCCTTCTGTAACGTCAACCAGATCATAAACAATTCGGTTTTCTAACCCCATGACGACATCCAGATTCCGTAACCCGATATCAGCATCAACTAATACTACTTTTTTTCCCTGCAGGGCAAATCCTGTGCCCAGATTGGCGGTTGTCGTTGTTTTGCCAACGCCGCCCTTGCCGGACGTAATTACGATAACTTCACCCATTATAGTTATTCCTCCCCTAAAGTCGCCGGCTCAATAATAATAAGTTGATTATCAATGCGTGCAGTTTCCGCACAGGTTGAAACATCCGGCTGGTCCGGTGCCCGGGCAATAAGTCCTGCAATCCTGAGTTGACTGGCCATCAGCCGCTTGGCTGTAATCGTAGCTTCCTGATTGCCATAGGCGCCGGCATGAGCAATACCCCGGCAAGTGCCTAATACGGTTATATTGCCGCCTGCAATAACCTCCGCTCCAGGATTGACATCCCCGTCAATGATTACAGCCCCGTCATGAACCAGTTTTTGTCCTCCCCGCAAAGTACGAGGGACGATCAGTGTTTCCTGTACATGACGCCTAAGCCCGGCAGATACAGGAACCGCATCGTCCAGCACATCTTCCTGTACATCCTGCTCACTGCATTCTGCACATTGCAGTCCATAATGAGCTAATAATCCCGCTAACTCTTCCCGCTGCTGCCCGTTTAAAAAACTGAGAGCTGCCGGTACTTTTACCGTTGTGCCGGCAGTAAAAAAGTCTGCCGCTTCATCTAACTTTGCTTTCAGTTGATTTAGGATATAACCGAACTCAACTGACTGATTAATAATTAATCGAATACCGTCGCGGTTTCCTTTAAATATTACTGCTTCCTGCATATGTGTCTCCTAAATTTTACCACACATCATCTGTTATTTGTCAACTAAAATTCGCTGTTTCTTTTAACTATTCCTGCAAAAGTACAAAAAAAGAGGGATTCCCCCTCTTCTCCTTACTTAGACTGCCATTTTTACAAAGCAGTTTGCGTTTTATATACCTTATTAGTATCAGTTTGCGGCTGATTAATATTAAATGCAGCCTCCAATATCTTTTTGGCAATCGGAACGGCTGACGATGCGCCGTAGCCGCCTTGCTCAACAATGACAACTACCACGATTCTTGGATCCTCATAAGGCCCGTAAGCGACAAACAAGCCATGATCATTTCCTTGAGAGTTCTCAACCGTACCTGTCTTTCCGGCAATGGCTATGGGAAAATCACGGAAAGAGTCACCTGCCGTGCCTCCTTCTTGTGCTACTTCCCGAAGAGCATCACGGATCAAATTGAGTGTTTTA
>Ga0074195_1004589_pt1 | contig 11212 bp, 12 predicted proteins | sample EPASupsiteHSE623_FD_64525 | JGI IMG/M metagenome (GOLD analysis project Ga0074195, IMG submission 64525) | Bioremediated contaminated groundwater from EPA Superfund site, New Mexico - Sample HSE6-23 | ecosystem: Environmental > Aquatic > Deep subsurface > Groundwater > Contaminated ...
GAGACCAAAGCTCCTGAGACCAAAGCTCCTGAGACCAAAGCTCCTGAGACCAAAGCTCCTGAGACCAAAGCTCCTGAGACCAAAGCTCCTGAGACCAAAGCTCCTGAGACCAAAGCTCCGGTAAAAAAAATTAATGTTGATGAAGAATTTTATGCTGGCAAAAGAATTTTGTCGCGCAAATTTGAAACCATCGATGGTGGCGCGACAAAAAAGAAAGTAGAAAAAATAACTTTAGAGGGAGGAGAGGTTATTCAGGTGGATGTTTAATAGTAATCACTTTCCGCCAATATTTTATTGTTGGCGGGGCTATGATTATTAATTAATTTTTATAAATTTATGAGACAACTTATTGCTGAAGAAATAAAAATTTTTAGTTCTGCGGCCAAACTTCAAGCAGCTTTTACTGCCGCCGTCACGGACATTATAACTTCCGCGGCTCATGGATTAAGCGAAGGAGACTTGGTTCACGTAGCAAGCTCCACCACTCTTCCCGACGGATTATCGGTCAGTACTGATTATTATGTCAGGGATGTAGCTACTAATACCTTTAAATTATCAGCGGTTGAAGGTGGAACGGCAGTTGATATTGCCGACACCGGAACCGGGACTCATACTTTTTATCTTAAAGGCAAAAAGGTTTTAGTTAGTGACGCTGAGTTTATTGTTTTAGATATTTTTTCTTCCGGTAACGCTAATCTTAAACTTAAATGCAAAAGTTCAAGTCAGGACGATGTTGATTTTAACGCGGCCGCCTCTACTTCTAATCGTTGGGCGTATTCTGAATTAAAGGATTTGGATGATGAGAATCCTTATACTGGTAGCGTTGGAGTTCCGTTTACTGGAACCGATCTCACTATCAGGGCGGAAATTAACATTAACGGGAGCAGGTGGATAACACTTGATGTCAGCGACTGGGTGGCGGGCGCGCTGATGGTTAAAGCGTCTTTATATAGCAGTTAATTTTAAATTAAAAATATGAAAGAAAATTTTAAAGCAATATTAATTGCGGTAATCATAACCTCCGGAATGCTGGGTGGTGTTTATTTTTTTCAAAAAAATACTCTCGGTAGCAGGACGAGTTCTGGCGGGAATAGCGTTGGAGGAATTACTGTCACTCCGGATCAATCCGCTACAACCACTCCAACCTATTTTACTGCCGGGACGACCGCCAGCTCTACTAAGGAATTAATTACTGAGTTTGACAATAATTTGGCGCTTGATGTTTGCTTGACAGCATCAACAACCCTTACTGCCTTTAAATGGAATATTGAATCTGCTAATACCCAAAATTCAAATGAAACATGGTTTGAGAATCGCGATTATACGGAGACATCTGACACGCTCAGGACTTGGGCGGCTGGTAAAATCACAAATACTTGGACGCCAGCCAACGCTTCTGCCTCTACTACTTGCGCGCATTTATTCGAACCGGAGGATCTGGTAGCGGTTAAAACCAGGATTACTTATAATATAACCGGAGCCAACGGAGCGGTATTCTTCCGTCCTTCGCAAAAATAGTATGGAGAATAAATTATTAAAAGACGAGAAGGATCGATTAATGAAGACTATTAGAGTAACCAATAATGCCATAAATTTAGGGTCGGCTGAATTGGAAAGAATTGACGGAAAAACCAAAGATGCCAATAATAATTTATTATCCCTAGAGACTATTATTGACAACAAAAATAAAGACATTCTTCTTTTAGAGGGTGAATTATTAAAAAGAAAAAAAGAAATTATTGATTTTAATAATGATTATAAAAATAGAAAAAATGAACTTTCTGATGTAATTAAAAAATTGGAAGATAAAAAAAATGAATTATCGTTAATGGAAGATAATTTTAAAAAAGAGTTTCAGCAAAATAAAAAATTTCAAGAAAAAGAAATAACCGTTCTTCAATCTCAGAAGGAAGAATTGGTGAATGAGATAGCGTCGAGTGAAAACTTTAACAATAATTTAAAAGAAGAATTGGACGGATTGATTGGAAAGAAAAAATCCTTATCGGCGGATATTGAGGCGGACAAGGTTGAAAAAAAAGAATTGGAGGACAGATTAGAACAATCAAGTATAAAGCTAGAAAATGTTATTGGTTCAATTATTGGTTATCAAAATAAAATTGATGCTTTAAAATTTACTTTAAAAAAACTTTCTGATGAAATTTCTGAAAAGGAAAATGAAAGAACTCTAATTTTGAAAAATTTTAAAGAAGTTGTCAGTGAAAATGAAAAAGCGAAACAAGAGCTAGATACCGTGTTACTCAGAACTAGGGCGTTAGTTGAGCGTGAGGATCATGTTTTGGGTCAAGAAATTTATTTAAAAAGTTTGTTTAAAAAAATAGGGCATGAATACGAACCGTTCCGGGAATAAAATTTATTGGTTACTTGTTTCCCTTATAGCTATATCCTTAATGGGCGGTGTAGCGTATTTTGGCGCGAAAAAATTAACGGGTAATCTAATTATTGGCGCGAGAACGTCTGATTTTTTTCAGTTGGTTGGCAATGTTTTAACCCCATTTACGACAACTTATGATGTATCTGTTGATGGAACTACGGCAGGAACTGGCGATTTGTTTGTTGACGTTAGTACTAACACGACATATATAAACGATAATCTCGTGGTTTCTGGTACGGCCACCACGACTGCCCTTTGTCTTACTGGAGATTCCTGCCGGACTACATGGCCAGTCGGAGGAACTGGAACTACCATAAACCAACTCGGACAAATCGGCGATGTTGCCACTTCTTCGCCCATGACTTACGGGGAAGTTTTAAGATTTAACACTGCTACTTCCGAATGGGAGTCGGTTGCTACCTCCACCTTGGGGCTTGGTGGTTCTTCCGGAACAGTATCCTCGGTTGATATGTCTGTCCCTACCGGGCTTTCAATCTCAGGAAATCCGATCACCGACACAGGAACTTTAGCCCTTACTTACTCATCTGGATATTCAATTCCTCTTACCGCTTCAACTACGGAAGGGTCAACGGCTTATACTTGGGGAAACCACGCTGGGCTTTACGAGCTTACTGGGGCGGTTTCCACCCATGAAGGGACTTATAATCATACTAATTACAACACCGCTTATGGCTGGGGCAACCATGCTTTAGGAGGTTATCTTTCTGCTTCTTCTTATTACGCTACCACTACCCACGCCAATATTTCCTCTTTACCCGCTTTATCAATTACTAAAAGCCAAGTTTCTGATTTTGGAACTTACGGCGACGCTTCATACAACTTCGGAGCTAACAACTTTGACGGAACAGGGAACTTCACTACTACAGGTTCAATCACCGCTGCTAACGCCCATATCACTACTTTAAACGTGGACTTAGTGGCTCCCGGGCGTTTACTTATCGCCACTTCTACCGCTCCGGATTACGCCTATCAGTATGACTCAGGAACTGGTTTAGGTTGGATTTCTCAAGGTAAACAAGCTCTCTATACGGGAAGTTCAGCGAGATTAACAGTAGATTCTACCGGCAACGTCGGCATCGGGACGACGGATCCGCAAGACATGTTGCATATTGTGAAATCCTCCGCTAATCCTGGTATTCGACTTCAGAGAACAACTACGGGTTCAGCGGATTGGACTACGTATGTTTCTGGTGATAATTTGTATTTTTTGAACAATACTTATGCTACAGGAAAGGTATTTATTGATTATCTTGGAAGGACTGCTTTTAATGGGGGTATTTCTGTTGGTTCTGGATATTATGGAACAGCGGCTCCAGCAGGGGGAGCAATAATAGAAGGCAACGTCGGCATCGGGACGACGAGTCCGACAGTGGCATTGGATGTTGTGGGAAGCATACAATCAACTGGTTCTATAAGGATTGGAACAAATCCGGCCGGAAGTCAGGGGCTTTTGCGATTACCAAATAATCAGGCGATTCGATGGAGAAATTCTGCAAATAGTTCAGACACTGGAGGCGTTCTTTTTGATAGCAATGACAATTTAGCATTTCAGAACGCTGCTTCCGGTCAAACAACACAAATGGTGATTACAACCACTGGCAACGTCGGCATCGGGACGACGTCGCCAAAATCAGCTTTATCAGTCATAGGAGATATTAACGGTGGAGGATTTGAGAAATGTTTTACCATAGCCTCAACAACCTTTAACGGATACGATAATATCCCGCTCTGGAGACCAGACCGGGCGATTGAAGTTGAGAGTGCTTATTGCGCCGCGACTAGTGGCACGTCTGCCGAAGTCACAGTTTCTGACGGCACTAATAACTTAGATACAATAACTTGCGATACTGACGGCCAGGCCGATGATGGCTCTCTTGCTAATAACCAATGGAATGCACGAGAGCTTTTTGAGGTTGATTTTGGAACTATTACAGGGGCGGTGGATTGGATTAATTATTGTATTACCTATAAACACAGGTAGTGTTCTTTAACAAAAACTTGGAACGAATTGTTCATACCGATTTTTTGGGGAATAGCCGAGACTATGAATGTAAATTAAGCAAGTTTCGGTTGACGCGTGTCTTAATTGGTCGCGGACGGTAAAAATATCACTGCCCCTGCCGATCATCAGGGTGGCAAGAGAATGCCGGAGTAAATACGGGTAAACTCTTTTGGATATTTTGGCTCGTTTAGTCAGAGTTTTAAGTAATTTTCTTAAAGCATACTGGCTTAACTGTCTTTTCCCGTCATGGGTCATAAAAAGATAATCACCCGGCTGTTTAAGAAATCGGCTAAGATATTCAAGAATAATTTTGACACAAGTTTCGGAAATATAAATTACTCCGTCCTTTTGGCCTTTGCCCTGAATAATTTGCACTTCGTTAGAGCCGAAATTTATGTCTTGCAGTTTAAGGTTTTTAAGCTCTTTAGGACGGATTCCCGAATAGGCAAGGACTGAAACAATGGCTTTTTCCCGGATATTTTTGCAACAAAAAAGAAGCCTTGTAATTTCAGCTTCCGTTAGGGTTTGTTTAATAATCGGTTTTGGTTTTCTCTGGCGGCCGAACTTTATCGGTTTGCCCATAAATTCAAACCAGTATTCAATGGATTTCACCTGATTTGATTTATGGCTGTAAGAGTAGCTTGACTGATAAAGAGAAAAAACAAAGTTTTCTATCTGCTCTTTATTAAACTCATATCGCTTGGCAATTCTCTTAATTGCGCTTACATGGCCATTAACAGTGACCGGCTGTAATCCTTTTTGGATAAAAAGGAATTTTGAAAAGTTTTCCAAGTTTTCCATAATTACTGCATTAATTATAAATGCCAGGAAGAGAACAGGGAATGCAGTCCCTGAGCCTATTACGTCCCGTCGGACAACCTGGCAAATAAATAATAACACAACCGAAAAAAAATGAAACACTTTATAAAAACCTATCTCTTACTAGCCTTAATTTCAATCGGGTTAGTTTGGGGAGTCCAGCCAAAATCACCAACCGTTGAAATAGTTGAAGAGGTAATTTTAGGGGCGGATAGCGGGGCGAGAAGTCCGGGGACAATGGCGGATGACGCTACGGGGGGAACAAGAACTTGGACAAATCCAACCAATATTGCATCTAGTAATGATTCGTATGCTACTGCAAGCGGTGGAATAACTGTCAATTATTCTCATTATCTTAAAGCAACTAATTTTAGTTTCACTATTCCAAGCGGGGCAACTATAAATGGTATTGTTGCAGAGTTTGAAAGAAAATGGTCAGGATTTCCTCCAGGACCGTTTGATAATGAAATTAAAATAGTAAAAAGCGATGCTACTATCGGCGCAACAAATAGAAGTGCGGGAGCGACTTGGTCAATGACCGAGAGTTATGTTTCTTTCGGAAGTTCATCCGATTTATGGGGTGAAACTTGGGATGATACAAAAATTAACGATGTAGATTTTGGAGTAGTTATTAGTGCTGGATTTAACGGTGATGGAGATACTTGCACAGCTTACGTTGACCACATCCGCATCACCGTTTACTACACCGAATCCGGTGGAACCCCAGCCGTCCAAACCATGAGTCCTTCCGTAATAATGTTTGATTGAGTCATTTACAATTGAATAATTTATGCTATAATTTAGTTATAATAATTAAGCATAAATTTATGAGAAAAAAGTTAAGTGATAATTGTATAGTTTGTGGAAACAAATACTTTGCTAAACAATATTGTGAAAGACATTGGTTGCAATATTATAGATACGGGAAAATACAAAAAAGAACTAATAGAGATAAAAATGAAGTTGTAGATTGTGGTGATTATTATGAAATGTATTTATATAATTTCAAAAATAAAAGGATAGCAAAAACACTAATTGATAAAGATAATATAGACAAAGTTAAAAAGTATAAATGGTGCCTAACTAATTATAATTATGTATTATCACAAAAATTAAAAATTCAATTACATCAGTTTGTTTTAGGTAAAAAAACCGGATATGAGATTGACCACATAAATCATGATACACTAGACAATCGTAAAAAAAATCTTAGGCATTGCACACACCAACAAAATGTTTTTAATAAGAAAAATGTTTTAGGAATAAGAAAAAGAGGAAAGAAATGGCATTCAAGAATACTAATAAATAAAAAAGAGATATTTCTAGGATCGTTTATTAATAAAAAAGATGCTATGAATGCAAGAAAAAAAGCTGAAAAACAATATTTTGGTAAATTCTCTTCTATAAATTAATTATTAACATAAAAACTATGTATTCAATCCAACCAACGAAGTTTTATCTGGACAGCCAGACAATCCGAAACCTTTTAGGATTAATTCTGCCCCTGCTCGCTTTTGGACTTCAAGCGTTCGGAATTCAGTTTACGCCAGACGACCAGAATGACTTGATTGATATTATAATTAACCTTGTAGCCGCCGTCTCAGGAGCTTATTTCTGGATTCAGGCCTTTGTGGGAAGATTTAAAGCCGACCAGCCTTTAAGAGGAACAAAATGAAATTCCGCCTTGGCCTTACAATTCTTACCGCCTTACTACTTTTAATCTTCTCAGCTTATTGCGGGTATATGGTTTTATGGCCTCAGAATAACCCAGTAAAGGTCGTAGAACCTGAAAGCGGAACGGTTGAGATATTAGGAGTCGGGGCTGATCCTGAAATGAAACGAATCAACGCCAAGATATTATCCGGGCAATCCCTAATAATATCTTCAAGCACTAATGAATATTTATACTTCATCCGAAAAGCTAACGAGGCCGCCCGGGAACATCCTTTAATTCTGCAAGGAAATATCAGAGCAAAATTCATAGACAAGATGAAAGACTTATACGGCAAAGTTCCGGCGTTAAACACAATAGGAACAGAAGAAATTAAGCCTTAATTTATGAATGATGTATTTATTCAAACAAGATGCGACGAGCGTCATAAAGAAGACAGAGAAAATATGGCAAAAGAATTTCAAACATTAAGGGAAGAAATTAAAAAGGATTTTGAAATCGCCGGACTCAAAATCGTTAAGGAAGTTTTGGATAAATCCGAAATAGAATTTGCCTCTAAAGGACGATTGAAATTCTTAGAGAAAATCGTTTACGGAGCAATGACGGTTATGCTTGTTTTTCTTCTTAACCAGATTTTAAATACTACAAAAAATAGTAACGACCTTGAAAAAAAAGTCCAGTCCTTAGAAAACAAATTTAATCAAACTTACGAACTAAAATAATATGTTTGTCAGACGTAAAAACTCACCTTACAAGTTAAAGAGTTCAGCTCCGAAGAAAAAATACGAAAACCCATATCGCCGGAGATTAGTTAAAAACAACACGAAAGGAGGCTAAAAATGAGAATGCTCTTTCTAAAACTGCTGGATTACGTTCTTAGGTATGAACTGCCGGAAATGGAGGATTAAAATGGCTATCACTAGATGTCCGAATTGCAAGAACATTGTCATTGGCGACGAACGGTGCATGACCACCTGCGGAAGTTGCGGAATTAATTTCAAGATCCCGAGCGGGTTTCAGGCTGACGTTCGCAACATCCGACGGAGATGCGACTTCTGTCGCGAGACACTTGAACATCTTTGGGACTTGACCTTCGGGTGCGGATGCTATGACCGGTTGCACGTCTTTCACTAACTTTTACCGGGATTTCCGGTAAAAATCAGACGGCCAGGAGGGAGCCTAAAAATCCCTCCCCTCTTAATTAAGATATTATATAAATAATATGAAAAAGCCTTTAATCAACAACATAAATACTGGATATTTACACGAAGATTATCAACCTCAGGATCATGTTCTAGGAGGCACTACCGTCGCCGGAGTCCAAATAATAAAACCGCCCGCGCCGATTATTTTTGAAGACGGCAACGGCTGGATAGACGCTTGCGGATCGGAACGGGGTGAAATCCAGGCTAATGAAATCTTTGATACGTTCCTCTGCACGATATATAACGTCGGAGGAGCTTTATCTGATTATCTGAAAAAAGTCTATAACGTTGATATGGACTTTTCCAATTGTATTCAGGGAGTATTGGCTGGAGTCAAGCCCGGAGTTGGAGGGACGATCAGAAACGCCTTGGAAAGTTTCAGGACCATTGGCTGGGCGGATGAAGCGTATAGAGCTTTTACCGGGGCTACCACGCAAGCGGAATGCTTTGCCGCCGTTGGAGACGCTTTGAGAAAAATTTGCGGTAAAGAATTGGAAAAATGGGATATATATTGGGATATTATTGACCCGTCCAATAATGTTTCACACGCTAAAATAATAAACGCCTTAAAAAAATATGAAGTCATCTGCGCGGTTTATGCTTGGGCGGAATATTACGGAAACGAGGGAGTATTTTTTGACTATAACTACCCGGCTAATCATTGCACGAGAATAGGGGGCGGAGGGAAAATACCGGATAACATAAAGAAAAAATTTGAGGGACGTAATTATATGATTGATTGGAGCCAAGTTGATTTGATTTGTATCGACTCTTATCGGTTTAATTGGATGAAAGACCCGGAAAACGACCACACCAACTTGAATGATTTTTTGAAGCCGTTGGCCAAGAATTTTAAAATATCTTCGGCTTATGGAATTTACGCTTTGCCTAAAAAAAAAGATTATTTAATAACTTTAAAATTTATGAAAAACTTAGTTGGCTATTCAGACAATCATGGACTTCATTTCTATTTCGTTAAAGAAAGAAACGGAGTGGAAAATAAACAGGAAATTCCCGTCAATGAGATGACTCTGGCGGAAAAAGCGTTATACATAGACCACTTGGAAAGCGGAAATATTAAAACAACCTCATGGGCGAAATTACAGCCTATGCCGGATTATAAATTTTTCTAGTATGGAAACAATAAATTCCTGGGGTCGGGAGCTAATCATTGATTTATATAACTGCACCCATGATTTACTGATAGATGAGGAATACGTTAGAAAGTTTCTTATAGACCTTACTGATTTAATCCAAATGAAAAGATATGGCGAACCTCAAGTCCACCGATTCGGCGATGGAACGCTAGAGGGTATAACCGGTGTTCAGCTTTTATATACCTCGTCAATCGTAATCCATTGCGAAGAAGTTGAAGACCGGGTTTTTATCAATTGTTTTTCCTGTAAAACTTTTGACGTTAGAATCGCCGAATATTTTTGCCGGAGGAAATTTAACGGACAAGTCAGGTGTTCCTATAATTTGGAAAGGAAATAATTATTAACATAAATATTATGAAGAAAAAAATACTGGTATTTTTAATTATTTTGGCGCTAGCCGTTCCCGGTCTTTCCGCCAAAGCGGAACAAAAGGCGACTGTTTTTAATCCTGAAACCGGTCATCGCAAAGAGGTAGTAGTGGGCGATCCGCACGCTTTTGATGGCGGTTACGTATTGGAAGTATCGGAAGGATATGAACTCGCTGACTCCGAAAATCTTGGCTTTAGCGTAGTTTCCAATTACAAAACCACCTTGTCGCGGTCAATATCTTCTACTGCTTCAACCATTTATGTTTCTTCACTTTCCACCAAGGATGACCACACCCTGACTATGGGCGATCTTGGTTCTAAAGTATTTTTAACCATTGAACCGGGAGCGACTAAGGAAGAAATTGTTATGTGTACCGGTATTTCCGGGCTTTCGTTTACTTCTTGCACTCGCGGGCTAGCATTTTATGCTACTTCAACGGCGGCTGTGGCTGATAATCAGGAATCTCATTCGGCTGGATCAACAATTACCATGTCAAACGTCCATTATGTTTATGAACAGTTAGTTGACAACGATACTGATGAGGATATTTCCGGCCTAAAGACTTACTCTACCTATCCCAGAATAGGCACTTATGCCGCCCCGACCGCCGACGAAGAGTTCGCCCCGAAAAAATATGTTGACGATACCGCTTTATCAGGAGCGCCGGACGCGGCGGAAACCGTCAAAGGAAATATTGAACTGGCCGGACCGGGGGATTTCGCAAATGGAAATAACACCGGGGACACTTCCGCTAAATTAGGACTGACTTCGCTTTATTCGGCTACGGATAATTACACTGCTCTTGACCAATTATATAACGAAATTAATTACAGCACCGGAACCAGCACGGGACTAACCACTCAATCAGGCCAAACTTTTCAGGTAGGAGGAGCCGGAACCGCTGCCTTACGAAAGGTTGCGGTTTACATGTATTATAATACTGGGACGGCCGGGGACTTAGTTTTGGATGTTTATGCTACCTCAGGAGGGGTGCCAACAGGAGCTAGCTTAGGAACAGCCACCACTACGGCGGAATCATCCGGATACTTAAAATGGTTTATGTTTAGGTTTGGCTCAAACGTAACCCTAAGCGCGGCCACAACCTACGCTTTTGTAGTCAAATCTCCAAGTTCTTCATCAGTAAGTTCCTACCGAGTAGCGATTGACTCTTCTTCTCCGACTTATTCAAACGGAACTTTCATTGTTTCTACAAACGGAGGAACGTCTTTCACCGCCGTATCGGGTAGCGACATGATATTCGCTACTTTCTATAATAAAAACCAGGCATCCAATCAGATACCGATTACTGATCAGGACGGCAAACTAGACCAGAGCTTTCTTAATTTAACCGAGGATTATACTTGGAGCGGGGATAATACCCACACGGGGACGAATAGCTTTACCAATAATACGACGTTCACCGGGACGACAACTCTTGATGATTTAACTGTTGGTCATAATGTATCAGCACTAACCGCTTCTACAACTATTACAGGAGGAACCTTACCTCAGCCTGTTTATATTGCCAGCTCAACGACCGCTAACGCCGGAGGAGTTTTACTTTGCGACGGCAAT
>Ga0074195_1004592_pt1 | contig 11208 bp, 5 predicted proteins | sample EPASupsiteHSE623_FD_64525 | JGI IMG/M metagenome (GOLD analysis project Ga0074195, IMG submission 64525) | Bioremediated contaminated groundwater from EPA Superfund site, New Mexico - Sample HSE6-23 | ecosystem: Environmental > Aquatic > Deep subsurface > Groundwater > Contaminated ...
ATATGTATCGCACCACCGTATGTGTTCCCTGTAGTCCCGTCAGATGCTATGTTCCCTTCAAAGATACAATCCTTTATGTACAGATCCCCATCGAACATTTTAATTGCCCCGCCTTTAATTGACTTGTTATTTGAGAACATACAGTTGTTAACAGTCACAACAGTTGTGGCATCACCGTCAATAAGAAGTCCCCCGCCATCATACCCGTTATCTTTATGATTATATGCAAAAACATATTCGCTGATATTCAGTGTGATATTCTTTCCATACGCTTCTACTCCGCCTGTGTACATAGTCTGCCATATATTGCAAGTGCTTCCCCCTCCCTGAATGTTAACTGAAGAATTTGCAAGTACAGAAATTGACGGATTGCCACCTGAGAGACCGTTTTGCGTGAGGCTGCAGTTTATTATATTAATTCCTGTTCCCTTTAAAGTAAGAACTTGCCCTGAATGCCCCGGAGTTTGACTGCCATTATTATCGAATTCTCTGAATGACATGTTTTTAATTGTAATATTGTTTGCGTTGACATACATAAAGAAATCGGTATTTGTACCTCCATTATTGTGATCAAATATTGTGAGGTCAAATCCGGCTCCAAGAAAGGTAAGTCCGCTTACATTAATTGTAAACTGGTGCTCATCCACACTGTTGCCACCCCCGTCAGCACTATATGTTCCGGAATCAATAAATATTGTATCTCCTGAAGTCAGAACATTTGTACCAGAAGGACCATATGTGTTCCACAGGTTTTTAAGAGTAAGTTTTGGTGTCGAAGTGCTGGTACCGTTATTTGAGTTATTCCCTGATGCTGAGCAGAATATATCATTTGTTAAAGAACCATCGTTTACATAATAGTTAGTGGCAGGAGAAAGATCTATGCCTGAAACAACGATAACTAACGTTATAATCAACTTATTTGTTTCAGGAAAAAACATCTGCATAATTACAATTCTATTTGTATTACAAAGATACATCATAATGATCCTTAAGCGAATAACAGAGTGGTATACTGACTGTATAAGTGGTTATTTGCATAAAAATGGGTAAACTGACAAAGAAATTAAAATTGGGTATTAATATAAATAAAAGGTAATAGGCTAAATATCAAAGAATAACGCATATCTCCAATTCAAAGTGTTTTATTTTGTCTGGTACGAAAAGAACTTAATAATCCAGATGCAATATGTCCCAAAATCATTGCTGAACGTCCCAAAATGAGCCTTATGCCAATAATATCTTCAGTTAACCACATTAATTGATAAACAAGAGAATTCAGGCTTAAATTTGCATTATATGTACTGATTAAAACCAAACAGCAATGAAAAGAACAAGCTTCGGAATTAAGTGTGTGTTTGCAACCGCAATAATAACAATATCAACGTTCTATGCAAACTCGCAGATCACTATCAACAATTATACAACCTCAACTGATGCTCAGGTTGCAAATGCTTTGATTGATACATTGCTAGGTTCTGGCGTGGCTTATTCCGGACAGAGCTTCTCGGGTGTAAGGCTTTCAGGCACCGGGTATCAGATAGGGTATTTTACAACATCAACTACAACTCAGACACAAATGGCTTTTACTAAGGGGATAGTTTTAACTACAGGAAACACCTCTGATATCCCTCTTACAATGGGTACCGACCCCGGTTCTGTTGCACAGATGTCAAAGGCTTATACGTCATGCACTGCAGGGGAGGTAAGACAGGGTGGAACCTGTGCTACAACAAACAATGACCTTGATGTACTTGCCGGGTCTGTTAGTTTTTATAACGCTGCTATACTTGAATTCGATTTTGTTCCTGCAAGTGACTCAATTCGTTTTCGCTATGTGTTTGGTTCTGAAGAATATTCTGATAACAGTGGTTCTATTAATTACCAATGCTCATCATATAACGACAAGTTCGGGTTTCTTATAAGTGGTCCCGGAGTTGCCGGCGGAGCTGGTTATACCAACAATGCCAGAAACATAGCAAGACTTTCAAACGGAAGCGAGGTCGGAATAAATTCAGTTAATAATGGTATTGTTGGGTCAAGTGGTGGTGGTCCTAGTGCTGCCAACTGTATTGCCTGTAACCCGGCTTGGGTTCAGAATACTCCTACCCCTGAATATAACGGGCATATTGACGGAACAGAACTTAACGGAAATACCGATGTGCTAGTAGCAGCTCAGGGAGGGCTGACACCTGGTGCCACATATCATATAAAACTCATGATACTTGACGCAAACGATGCTGCTTATGATGCAGTGGTTTATCTTGAGGCAGGTAGCTTTATAAGCCCGCAACCCAGTTCTTCGATAAATGCAACTCCTTCGACTATCTGCAATGGCGGAAATACATATGTCGTTGCAAATGTAAGTAACGGAACAGCCCCATATAATTATAACTGGAGCACGGGTGCTGTTCACAATTCTTCAAACCCTTCCGATTCAGTACAGGTTTCCCCTTCAACAAACACTACTTATTCTGTGACTGTTACCGACAGTAGTCTGCCAACTCCGCTTAGTCAGGTTCTTTCTATAAACATTTCAGTCAGCAATCCTGTTTTATCGTCTTCTGGACAAACCAATGTGTTTTGTTATGGCCTGTCGACTGGTGTTGCATCTGTCAGTGTTTCTGGCGGAACAGGACCCTATACATACTCTTGGTCGCATAATGCAGGACTTAACAATTCATCTGCAAGCGGGTTGGCAGCTGGAACATACACTGTAACAGTTTCTGATAATCTTACTTGCCCCGACACATATACATTTACAATAACACAACCGGCTCAGCTTTTAACAGCCTCTTTTGTCCCTGCTTCAGTTACTAATGTTGACTGCTATGGAAATAGTACAGGTAGTGTAACTGTTACACCATCAGGTGGTACGGCGGGTTATTCATACCTTTGGTCGCATAATGGAACTTTGAATAATGCAACAGCAACCGGACTTTCAGCTGGAAATTATTCTGTTACAGTTACTGACGCAAACCTTTGCACAACTGTTGCAAGCGTTACTGTTACACAGCCTGCTTCGGCACTTGCTTCTTCATTTCTGCCGGCATCTGTAACAAATGTTACCTGCTATGGAAATAGTACAGGTTCAGCCACTGTCACAGTAACCGGTGGTACAACAAACTATAATTATCAATGGTCGCATAACGTATCACTAAACTATCCTTCTGCTTCAGATCTGGCATCCGGCACTTATACAATTACCGTTACTGACGCTAATCTCTGTACTTCTACATCGAATGTTACAATAACACAGCCTTCTGCCGCTCTTTCTGCAACTATACTGCCAGCATCTGTCACCAGTGTGTCGTGCTTTGGGGATAATACTGGTGCAGCTACTGTAAGTGTATCAGGGGGTACAGCGTCATATTCATACACATGGTCTCATAATGCAGGGCTTAATTCTGCTTCAGCCTCTTCAATGGTTGCAGGAACCTATTCAGTTACTGTTACTGATGCTGAATTATGCACTGCATTAGCAATTGTAACTATTACACAGCCGGCGGCAGCTGTTGGTGTTACTCCATCATCAGTAAACTCAAGTTGTGGTAATGCTGACGGATCTGTTTCATTGTCAGTAACCGGTGGTACAAGTCCTTATTCATTTAACTGGGAGTATTATCCTGACAGTCTTTCGATGTCGTTGAATAACCTGGTTGCAGGTGCATATAATGTAACAGTTACTGATGATAATGGCTGTTCTGCTATAAGTTCTGCTAACGTGAATGATATGGGTGGACCGGTTCTGACACTGCAGTCTTCTGATCATGTCCTTTGTCACGGAATGAATACTGGTTCTGTTGGGGTCAGTATAACAGGAGGTACGGCACCCCTTAATATAATCTGGTCCAACGGCGAAACCTCAAATGTAAACAGTGGTCTCGAAGCCGGTTATTATACTTTGACTGTTTCTGATTTAAATAACTGTAATGCTACATTTTCATATGAGATAACAGAACCGGATACTCTGGTTGCTGGTCTGACACCTGTAAATGTAACATGCCACGGTCTTAACGACGGAGCAGTGTATCTCAATCCTATTGGTGGTGTCGCTTCATATAGTTTCAACTGGTCTTCAGGGTCCGCAAGTGAAGACATTACAGGTATCGGATCGGGCTGGTACTTTGTAACTGTTACAGACCAGAACTTGTGCTTTTATACCGACAGTATTCTTATAAATGAACCCGACACCCTTTTGGCCTCATCAATATCATCAGATGTTACCTGTTATGGAAGTTCTGACGGAAGTATTGATCTTAATGTATCAGGCGGATCCGGTACAATGGACTTTGTCTGGTCTTCTGGTGATATTACTGAAGATGTTGCAGCACTTGACGGAGGCGAATACTTCTATACAATTACAGATGACAATGGTTGTCAGTATAGCGATTCTGTATATGTTTTGGAACCTTTGGTACTGAGTTCATCCATACTTTCACAAAATGTCAGTTGTAATGGATCTGCTGACGGATCAGCTGATCTTTCAGTATCTGGCGGCAATGGCTCTTATACATATATATGGACCGGAGGTTCAGTTTTGCAGGACTTAAGCGGGATTTCAGGAGGAACATATTATGTTACCGTCACCGATATTAATGGTTGCTTTAAAGTTGACTCTGTAATAATAACTGAGGCATTACAGCTTTCAGTCTCTGCATCAGTCGTAAACGTTACTTGTAATGGTCTTTCGGACGGATCTGCTGACCTGACAGTTGGCGGAGGTAACGGCAGCAATACATACCTTTGGTCGAATTCCTCTGTTACAGAAGACCTTAACGGACTTGCTGCCGGAGTATATTCTGCTACTGTCAGTGATACAAACGGTTGTTCTGCAGTTCAGCAGGTTACTGTTACTGAACCTGACTCTATTTCAGTTTCAACCGTTCAGACAAATATAACATGTTTCGGTCAGAATAACGGGTCGCTTGTGCTTACTGTATCAGGAGGAACTGGTAGTCTGGAATTCGGCTGGTTGCACAATTCACAGCTTACACTTAACCATGCAGAAGATCTTTATCCCGGAACATATACTGTAATTGTTACTGATGATAATAATTGCAGCAAAACTTTAACATACAGCATTTCAGAGCCACCTGCTATGATGATTGATTTAAGTGTTTCAGAAGTTTTATGCTTTGGTGCTTCTACAGGAGGGATAGTATCGCTTGTAAACGGAGGAAGCGCTCCTTATGCATATAACTGGTCGAATGGAGCAACTACCACTTCAGTACAGTCATTATCTGCAGGTGAATACAGCCTGACAGTAACCGATCTCAATGGCTGCAATGATTCAATATCATATACAATAACACAGCCAGCCAGAATTATAGTTACTGAAGCTATTACAGGAGCATCATGTCCGGGAAGTGACGACGGAAGTATCCTTCTAGCTGTTTCAGGAGGAGCAATGCCTTACGTGTATGATTGGTCGAATGGACAGAACGATTCTTTGAATTCAGATTTAACCGAAGGAACATACACTTTAACAATAACAGACGGAAACGGATGTTCAGAAGAAATGTCATATTCTGTTACAAGTCTTTCCGAAGGTTGCCTGAAGATACCGACTGTATTCTCGCCAAATGGAGATGGTGTAAACGACACATGGATGATTGAGAATATTTCCATTTACGATGAAATAACTATAGAAATATTCAACCGATGGGGAGACAGGATGTTTGTTTATTCCGGTACCGGTTTGGGTTATGCCGATATGAGCCGGCAATGGGATGGCACATATAACGGAAATGATGTCCCTCTCGGTTCGTTCGTATTTATTCTAAATATCATTGATATTAAAGAAGTGATACACGGAGTTGTAACTGTTGTGAAATAGTTCGCTTCTCATCCCTTCCCGGTTTGTATATCATACTATGTTGTGATAGTGCAAGCCGAAGGGGGGCGATCCTTGAGCAGACCAAAATCAACATTTACATTAGAACTTTCCAACTTAATTCTTATCTTTGCGCCTCGATTTTTTTAAATAAGTTTATTGATTTTATATGAACAACAAATTCAAGGAGTACAAAAAGTTAGACCTCCCTCAGGTCAATCTGGATGTACTGGAGAAATGGAACAGTGAAAAGACCTTTCATCAGTCGTTGACTTTAAGGGAAGGATGTCCCGAGTATGTGTTTTATGAAGGCCCGCCTTCGGCAAATGGAATTCCAGGTATTCACCATGTTATGGCACGCGCTATTAAAGATATTTTCTGCCGCTATAAAACCCAGAAGGGATTCCTTGTTAAACGTAAGGCAGGATGGGATACTCACGGACTTCCTATTGAGCTTGGTGTTGAGAAGGCACTTGGAATAAAAAAAGAAGATATAGGTAAAAAGATTTCGATTGCCGAGTATAATGATGCCTGCAGGAAAGATGTGATGAAATTCACTAACCTTTGGGAAGAACTAACCGATAAAATGGGGTACTGGGTGGATATGGCCCATCCATATATCACATACGAAAACAAATACATCGAGAGTTTGTGGTATCTTCTTAAAAGTTTATATGATAAAGGTCTTTTGTACAAAGGCTATACTATCCAGCCATACTCACCGGCAGCAGGAACTGGCTTAAGCACGCACGAACTAAATCAGCCCGGTTGTTATAAGGATGTAAAGGATACAACGGTAGTAGCTCTTTTTAAAACTTTACGCAATTCAGAATCAGAGTTCCTTTATAAACAGACAGATACTGATGTTTTTGTAATGGCATGGACGACTACTCCATGGACACTTCCATCAAATACCGGTCTTGCTGTCGGAGATAATATTTCGTATTGTTTTGTAAAAACTTACAACCCATACACTGGTTCTCCGATCTCGGTATTGATTGCTAAAGACAGACTTAATGCCTTTTTTGCAGCTGAAAATAAAAAGGATATGCTTGATGGATATACAGCTGGTGAAAAAGCATTACCATGGCAATTAATAGCAGAGTATAAAGGAAAAGAAATAACAGGTATCCGTTACGAACAGCTGATTCAGTGGCACAGACCCGAAACCGGCGATCCTTTCAGAGTAGTAGCGGGTGACTTTGTTACAACTGAGGACGGAACAGGCATTGTTCATATTGCCCCAAGCTTTGGCGCTGATGATTTCAGGGTTAACCAGAAGAACAATCTGGGAGCTCTGACACTTGTCGACAAACAAGGTAAATTTATTGAGGGTTGTGGTGAATTTGCCGGATGGTATGTCAAACAGGAATACAATGAAAAAGCTGACGACAAGACACCTAATACAGATGTAGAACTGGCAGTAATGCTCAAGAAAGAAGGCAAGGCGTTCAGGATTGAAAAATATGTCCACTCATATCCACATTGCTGGCGGACTGACAAGCCAATACTTTATTATCCTCTCGATTCGTGGTTTATTAAAACAACAGCTCTTAAGGACAGGATGATTGAACTTAATAAAACGATTAACTGGAAACCTGCATCAACAGGTTCTGGCAGGTTTGGGCAGTGGCTGGAAAATCTGGTAGACTGGAACCTGAGCCGTTCGCGTTTCTGGGGAACTCCTCTGCCGATATGGGCAACAGAAGATGGTGAAGAAAGGAAATGTATAGGATCAATAGCTGAACTGAAGACAGAAATCGAGAAATCAGTTACTGCTGGTCTTATGAAATCAAATCCCTACGCTGCTTTTGCTGATAACGACCTTACCGATGATAATTATAAAAAGATAGACCTACACCGACCTTATGTTGATGAAATAATTCTTGTTTCCGACAGCGGCAAACCAATGAAGAGAGAGTCTGACCTGATTGATGTATGGTTCGATTCAGGTGCAATGCCATATGCTCAGTTCCATTATCCTTTCGAAAATAAGGAAAACATTAAATCCTATTTTCCTGCCGACTTTATAGCCGAAGGTGTTGATCAGACAAGGGGTTGGTTCTTTACACTGCATGCTATAGCTACATTGTTGTTTGACTCAGTGGCATTTAAAAATATTGTTTCAAATGGACTTGTGTTGGACAAGAATGGAAATAAAATGTCGAAACGCCTTGGCAATGCTGTTGACCCGTTTTCGACCATCCAGCAACATGGGGCTGATGCACTTCGCTGGTATATGATAACAAATGCGCCACCCTGGGATAACCTGAAATTCGACATATCAGGGGTCGACGAAGTAAAACGAAAATTCTTCGGTACATTATATAATACCTATTCTTTCTTTGCCCTATATGCCAATGTCGATAATTTCCGTTTCAACGAAGAAGTTGTACCAGTAAATGAACGCCCTGAAATAGACAGATGGATAATATCTCTTCTTAACACTCTTATTCTTGAGGTCGAAAATTGCTACGAAAATTATGAGCCCACAAGAGCAGGCAGATTGATACAGGATTTTGTTATAGACAATCTGAGCAACTGGTATGTTCGCCTTAACCGCAAACGTTTCTGGGGCGGTGAATACGACAAAGGAAAGATTGCTGCATATCAGACTCTTTATACCTGCTTAACAACTGTTGCTAAACTGGCTTCACCTATTTCACCTTTTTACATGGACCTGCTTTTCAACGACCTGAATTCTGTTGCCGGTATTGAAAAGGTTGATTCAGTACATCTTGGTGGTTTTCCTGTTGCTGAAAAGGGACTAATTGATAAGGACCTTGAAGAGAAAATGGACATTGCTCAGAAGCTATCTTCAATGGTACTTTCGCTCAGAAAAAAAGTGAACATCAAAGTAAGACAACCACTTGCAAAAATGATTGTACCGTCTTTAAGTCAGGATTTCTCTGATAAACTTAAAGCTGTTACAGATATTATTCTTACCGAGGTAAACGTAAAAGAACTTGAATTGATAGGTGATGAGTCGGGGTTTATTGTTAAGAAAGTTAAACCTAACTTTAAAACCCTGGGTCCCCGTTTTGGAAAACAGATGAAGGAAGTTGCTGCTTTGATTCAGGCTATGACTCCATCTGAATTAAAAACACTCGAAACCGATGGCAAGTGGTCGAAATCAGGTTTTGATATTTCAATTGAAGATGTTGAAATTATAACAGAAGACATCCCCGGATGGCTTGTTATGAACGAAGGCCGTTATACCGTTGCGCTTGATGTAAACCTGAGCGAGGAGCTGATTTCTGAAGGAATAGCAAGGGAATTTATAAACCGAATACAGAATATTCGTAAGGATTCTGGATTTGATGTAACAGACAGAATTTTATTACATGTTAAGGAACAGGAAGGAATAACGCCCTCACTTGTAAGGCACTGTGATTATATTTCTGCGCAGGTACTGGCCACAGAACTTAAAATTTTAAAAGATTTGGAACAAAATCAGGTTCATTACGTAGAAATGGATAATCAACTTAAACTGACGGTCTATATATCTAAGAACCAGTAAAATTGTTTAACAAGCAAAATCTCACCCATATGGCAGAAAAAACACGTTATTCAGACAAAGAGTTAAAGGAATTCAAAGACCTTATAATTGCAAAACTCGAAAAGGCAAAGGAAGATTACGAACTGCTTAAGGCTGCACTTAATAATACCGATGGAAATGATACCACAGATACATCACCTACATTCAAGGTTATGGAAGAAGGGGCAACTGTTCTGTCGAAAGAAGAGGTAGGTCACCTGGCACAGCGTCAACTGAAATTTATCCAGCACCTGCAGGCTGCTCTGGTACGTATCGAGAATAAAACTTACGGTATCTGCCGCGAAACCGGTAAACTGATTCCAAAGGAACGTCTTAAAGCTGTTCCTCATGCCACATTAAGTATCGAGGCAAAAAAGAGTCAGAAGTAAAATTGCTTAACCAGCTTTGAAAACCAAAACGACCCGTCTTAAATGGATGGGTCGTTTTATTTTATTACCAGAGGTCTTTTATACCTGAGAGGATCTTTTTTGAAATCAGAAACTGTCACTCCTGTAACCTTTTTAAAACTGGCTGAAAGATGATGAACAGAACTGAAATCCATAAGGAATGCTATCTCGCTCAGTGAATAGTCGTTGCTGTAAAGCAGTTCTTTCACTCTTTCTATTTTATGAAGAATTATAAACTTTTCCAGAGTTATCTTTTCATGCTTCGAAAATGTTTTTGAAAGAACCTGATATGACATTCCAAGTTTCTCGATAAGATATTCTGATTTACGTATGATCGAATCGCTGTTGTTTGAATAGTGCACCATTTCTATTACAGCAGATTTTATTTTTTCGCAAAGAATAAGGTTTTTATCTGTAATTAACCTGAAACCTCCTTTTAATAAATTATTCTCTATTTGCTTAAGACTTATTATATTTTCGTCAAATTCAATAACAGCCATACCAAGTTGTATGTTAATAATACTGACACCGCATTTTTGCAGCTCGTCCCCCAAAACCCTTACGCAGCAATGGCAGACCATGTCGCTTATGTATAATGTGTGCTGAACTGTCATCCTGTCTTCAATTAAGCAAAGATAAAAAATGCTTTCTGGGAATAATAATATTTTATTTCATAGAAGCTGAATTGTTTAAAAAGGTCGTGTAATGATAAGAAATACAGAATAATAGACTTGAATACGAAAAGATGTAAAAAATAAACAGAATTTTATAACGTTTAAAAATGCTGTTAGAATTACATTTGCATAAAATAAGTTTTATGGTACTTAAGAAAAAGCTAGCAATCAGTGAGTCCGGTTTTGTTTTTGACCCTACTACCGGAGAGTCGTTTTCTCTTAATGAAACGGGAGCGGAGATCCTTAATCTGATGCGTGACGGTAAAAGCGATGAAGAGATAAAGCAGTATATCCTGAAAAACTATGAGGTTGATGAAATGACATTCAGCAGAAGCTATCTTGACTTTCTGGGGATGCTTAAACTTTACAATATTACCGAGGAAAAATGAAGAAACAGAAGATTACTGTTGCGGTTTCGGGGTTGAACAACACCGATAATCCGGGCCCCGGGATACCGGTAATAAGGTCGCTCCGGGACTCTGATTATTTCGATGTCCGTATAATAGGCCTTGCATACGAAAACCTTGAACCCGGAATTTATATGCACGAATGGGTGGATCATACGTACCAGGTGCCATATCCTTCAACCGGTTCGGGAATGCTGCTGGAAAGGCTTGAGTATATTAATTCGGTTGAGAAGATAGATGTCCTTATTCCAAATTTTGACGCAGAATTGTATTCATTTATTACAAGCAGCAAAAGACTTGAAGGGATGGGAATAAAAACTTTTCTGCCAACGCTTCAGCAGTTCGAGGA
>Ga0074195_1004593_pt1 | contig 11206 bp, 6 predicted proteins | sample EPASupsiteHSE623_FD_64525 | JGI IMG/M metagenome (GOLD analysis project Ga0074195, IMG submission 64525) | Bioremediated contaminated groundwater from EPA Superfund site, New Mexico - Sample HSE6-23 | ecosystem: Environmental > Aquatic > Deep subsurface > Groundwater > Contaminated ...
AATGCATAAATTATTACCCCGGTTTTCAATGGGATTCTCATTCAAAACCGGGGTAATAATTTATGCATTACTGGCAGCAGGAGGGCTTATCTGGGGAATATGGTACTCGCACAAAAAGGCTAAGGTGGTTTTGAATACGGTTCTTCTTGGAATAACTGTAATTATTATTGGTTACAGTTCTTTTGTAATGATAGTGGTACGTTCACTTGCGAATCCCCCTATGGATGAAAACAATCCGGAAAATGTATTTGCACTTCTTTCGTACTTGAACCGTGAACAATATGGCGACCGGCCTCTTGTGTACGGGCAATACTATAATGCTCCTTTAGATCCTCAGAATCCTGTTACAGAAGGAGGAGGAATCTATATTCAGGAAAAAGTGAAGGTAAAAGAAGATGGCAAAGAGATAGAAAAGGACAAATATGTTCTTGTAGACAAGAAGGAAGAATATAATTACGATAGCAGATTTTGTTCAGTATTTCCCCGAATGTGGAGTCCCGAGGGAGCTCATGTAAGGGCGTATAAGGAGTGGGGAAAGATTAAGGGAACCCCCATAAATGCTGTAAACAACAATGGTGAAGTTGAAAAAATTTATAAGCCTACATTTTTAGAAAACATGAGGTTTTTCTTTACGTATCAGTTAGGCCATATGTATTTCAGGTATTTTATGTGGAATTTTGTAGGTCGCCAGAATGATATTCAGGGACACGGAAGCATACTTCACGGAAACTGGATATCAGGAATTGATTTTGTTGATGAAGCCCGTTTGGGTCCTCAGGATAAATTACCTTACGATCTGCAGAACAACAAAGCAAGGAATAAATACTATTTCCTTCCATTGATATTAGGACTTCTTGGGATGTTCTTCCAGCTTAACCGCGAAAAGAACGGTTTCTGGACGGTAATGCTTCTTTTTGTACTTACAGGCATAGCTATTGTGGTTTACCTTAATCAGTATCCCTACCAGCCCAGAGAACGAGACTATGCTTATGCAGGGTCGTTTTACGCATTCACGATCTGGATAGGATTCGGGGTGGCAGCAATATACACATGGCTTTCGAAATACAAAATAAACAAAACAGCATTGGCAGCCTTGGTTACAATTGTATCTTTTCTGGGAGTGCCATATCTAATGGCAAATGAAAACTGGGACGATCACGACCGCTCGAAAAGGTATACTGCAAGGGATTTTGCCAAGAATTACCTTAACTCATGCGATAAAAATGCAATAATATTCACAAACGGCGATAATGATACTTTCCCATTATGGTATGCACAGGAAGTTGAAGGAGTACGCACGGATATCAGAGTTGTTAACCTGAGTCTTTTCAATACTGACTGGTACGTTGATCAGATGAAGCGTAAAGCTTATGACTCAGATCCAATTCCAAATTCATTCTCACATGAGCAGTATGTGCAGGGAAGGCGTGACTATCTGCCAGTTGTGGAAAAAATTAAATCTGCTGTTGACCTTTCGAAGATAATGGAGTTCGTACGAAGCGAACATCCTGATTCGAAGATTGAGCGCCCTGGAAGCAAAACCCTTTATATAATACCTACCCGTAACTTCATTCTTCCGGTCGACACTAACCTTGTTCTTGCAAATAATACAATATCACGTAAGGACAGTGCAAAAATGGTTGATAAGCTGGAGTGGAGAATTGACAAGAATTATGTTCTGAAAGCTGACCTGATGTTGCTTGATATTCTTGCCCAGAACAAATGGAAGCGCCCTATATATTTTGCAATTACAGTTGGGTCGGACAGCTATATGAACCTTGAGGATTATTTCCGTTTAGATGGACTTGCATATAAACTGGTTCCTGTTAAAACTCCTCAAAAAGATGGTCAGATTGGCGGAATAGACACCGAAGTTCTTTATGACAGGCTTATGAATAAGTTTGTTTGGGGCAATCTAAACAGCGAAGATGTTTATCTTGATGAGAACAACCTGAGAATGGCAATGAATTTCAGAAACAACTTTGCTAGACTCGCAAATGCACTTATTGATGAAGGCAAGCGTGATGATGCCATCAAAGTGCTGGATCGTTGTCTGGAAATGATGCCAAATAAAACAGTTCCTTATAATTACTTTGTTCTTGGGATTGCAGAGGCGTATTATCGTGCGGGAGAAAAAGCAAAAGCTGATGATATAATGAAGATCATGTACGATATAACAAAACGTGAGCTTGACTATTATCTGTCGCTTAAACCCGATTATGCGAAGTATGTCGAGAATGAAGCACGCCGTTCAATGGCTGTATTCCAGGAAATGTTAAGGATATCAAGAAATTTCAGTCCACAGGGTAATGTCCTTGAAACACCGGATACATCTACAGACAAATCAATACTTCCTGCAGATACCGGGTTATACAACCAAATGGAAAACGACTTTAAATCCTATTTTGAGCGATACGGCAAAATGTTCGAAATATAATCAATAACAGCATCGCATCCGGATTATCGGAGCTGGTATTTCCGGATGCGCTGACTCATTTTCCGCGGGAAACGAATTGTATTTATCTTAGTTTTGACGACGGGCCCGATCCTGTTATTACACCAGTTTTACTTGACCTTCTCGATGAAAAGAATGTTAAAGCGACCTTTTTTTGTCTGGGACATAAAGTAGAAGAAAATAATAAGATATTTAAAAGGATTTTTAAAAGCGGTCATGCAGTCGGATCTCACGGCTATCATCATATAAACGCATGGAAGACAAAGCATGAGAGCTATATCGAAAACCTTTACAGAACAAAGGGCCTGATCCCCGGTAATCTCTTCCGGCCCCCTTACGGAAAGATGAGAAAGAAAAACTATGAGGTAATTAATAAAACGTATCAAATTATAATGTGGTCGTTACTGAGCTTTGATTATGTAAAAGGGAATAATTCAGAAAAATGCCTTAAACATCTGCAATCATTTACACAGCCCGGAGATGTAGTAGTCTTTCATGATAACGGAAAACCTGATTTAGATTTGTGCGAGTTGGTAGGAAAATATATAGATTTTTGCAGAAAGCATGGATATAATTTTGGAAGAATAACCTCAGGAAAGAACAAACAAAGTAATTTTGCAGGATGAAGTCAATCACTCTATTAATATCACTTGCAATTATTTTTCTTTTCGGAAGGACGTCTTTGAATGATAGTTCTGTTTCAGAGAAGGTCCAGGAAGGAGATACATCAAAAGTAACAATACTTTTCTCAGGCGATGTAATGCAGCATATACCTCAAGTAACTGCAGCATGGGATGATTTGTGCAAATGCTATGTATACTCAGGTTGTTTTGCTGAGATCAGCAGATTATTCAATACAGCAGATGTAGCAGTAATTAACCTAGAGACAACACTTGCGGGAGAACCATATTCGGGATACCCTCAGTTTTCATCGCCTGATGAGATAGTGTGGGGTCTTAAAAATGCGGGTATAGACGTGTTGGCAACATCAAATAATCACTCCTGCGACAAAGGCAGAAAGGGAATATACAGGACAATTGAAATAATTGACAGTGCAGGACTGGAAAGAACGGGAACGTTCAGAGACAGCAGCGATGTAAAGATTCATAACCCTTTGTTTATGTCGGTAAAAGGGATAAAGATAGCTTTGCTGAATTATACATACGGGACAAACGGAATTTCGCTTGAAAAGCCGCCATATGTTAATTACATGGATTCGGCTAAAATCAAGAACGACTTTGCAAAAGCTAAGGAATATAATGCAGATATTATTATACCATTTTTCCACTGGGGAATTGAATATCAGCGCGTGCCAAACGAACAGCAGAAGAACTTTGCAAACCTTTGCTTCGATCTTGGCACTCGTCTGGTCGTTGGTTCGCATCCACATGTAATACAGCCGGCTCAGAGATATTTGAGAGGAAACGACACAGTAACGATTGCATGGTCTCTGGGAAATTTTGTAAGCAATCAGCGCCAGCTTCATACCGACGGAGGAATGTCTCTTATGATTGAGATTACCAAAACACCTTCTGAGACATATGTTTCAAAGGCTGCATATATTCTTCATTACGTAAATATCGAAACAGATTCTTCGGGTCGTAAAACTTATACTGTGATACCTCTGATAAAAGGAAAAGTATTAAATGATAAGGCGAATAGTTTTGCACAGAATACCCGGGAGTTGCTTGACAGCTGTGTGAATGCTATTGGTGAGATGAAATATGATACTCTTGCAGAAAAATGGGTATGGTAGTGTATTGTTAACGTTGTCTTTTTTCTTTCCCACATTTATTCAGCTCTGTAAAACATCAGCTTCAGGCTTTGTCTGGTCTGGCATAATTGAATGAATACCTTTTGTCTTCCATCGGCCGGTCATATAATAAAAATAAGAAAATGTCATACCAAAAAACCAAGCTACGGGCAGGCTCCACCATATTCCTGCGGGTCCGAAATGGTGCGAAAGGAACCATGCGATTGGGATTCGTATAACCCATAACGTTATCAATGTGATAAACATTGGAATAAGGGTATCTCCGGCGCCACGAAGCAGACCATTGTTTATAAACATGGTGGTGAAAAGCAGGTAGAAGAAGCTTACAATATGAAGATAGTTTACACCTTCTGAAATAACACCCGGATCGCTACTGAAAGCCCTCATAAGACTGTAGGGGAAAATTATGATAAGAACAGACATTATCACGGTAATTATTGATGTGATAATCAGGGTGCTGGCATAACCATTTCTTACCCTTTCGAGTTTTTTTGCACCGATATTCTGTCCTACAAATGTAGAAAGTGCTGCCGAGAGGGTCATTGCTGGCAAAGATGCAAAGCTGTCAATCCTTATTACCACAGAAAAGGCTGCAATCACATTAGTTCCGAATCCGTTTACTATACCTTGTACGGCAAGCATTCCGAGCGAAACAAAAGTCTGCTGTAAACCGGTTGGCAGGCCTATCCTTAGCGATTGTTTCATTACATAACTATCATATTCTAGACCTTTGATCTTAATCTTAATTACCGAATGAGTACGGTTTATATAGAAGATAGAGAAAATGAATACCAATCCCTGTGATATTATTGTAGCCCATGCCGCACTTGATATACCCCATTTAAAAACTCCAATAAAAAGGAGATCGAAAATTATGTTCAGCACCATTGCCACAGCCATAAAAACCAGTGGAGTTTTTGAATCACCAAGACCCCTTAGTACGGCAGCAATACCATTAAACCCAAAAAAGAGGAATATCCCGATAAAATAAACGTTAAGATATTCTGTTGCCTGAGGCATTATGTCAGACGGAAGGCCAATAAGCCTGAAAATACTAGCATTGAAAAGCAGTCCAATAACAGTTATTGAAACAGAAGCTACAATAAGAATAATATTCATTGTGTCTATCGACCGGCCTACCATTCGCATATCTTTTGCGCCGTAGAACTGTGAAATAACTACTGTGAATCCTATAGAAATACCAATTATAAGAGATATAAGCGTAAAAATAATCGGGAACGATGCACCTACAGCAGACAGAGCTTCTTTACCCAGGAAATTACCTACAACAATGCTGTTTACTACGTTGTATAATTGCTGAAATGCAGATCCCAGAAGCATTGGCCACGCAAAGTCGAGTATCTGTTTTCCTTCTTTACCCTGAGTAAGATCTTTCATTTCAAAAAAAGCAAGTCTGCAAAGGTAGTAAAATGTTCAGGAGTTGGGGTGGGTGGCTAATGCTTGAGGTGTGGGCATGTGGTCGGGCATTTTGGACTGCCGACAGAGTCTCCGACTCTCAATAAACAAATACACCAAGCAATAAATAATTACTTAAATTTTCTAAATGAACAGGAATCCTTATTTTTGTTCCTTGATTTGTTATTTGATCATATAGTAATATACAGCAAATTGTGATTATCAGACTTGTATTTAATACAATTTTGTTTTGCCTATGTTCCGGTGCTTTTGCACAGAACAGCCTTGATGATATAGATCTGCAGCGCATTCCTCAGAAAAAGGTCAGAAAATTTATTTTAAACCAAAAGGAGAAAAAGGTACACCGATTTGACGAGATCAAGGTTTCGTTCAAATCAGAAGAGGACACCTCTAACTTTAACATTGTAAATAAATTATACCTGATAAACGAGAATATTTCAGATGTGTGGAACAGATATGTATGTAATGACCTTACAAGTGCCTGGAACGGAAAGATGGTATCGTATGGAGTTTCTGTCTCAAAAGCGAATCATGGTATTTTTTACTGTAACGATGTTGATGTTAAAGCGGCAATAGGTCAGGTTCTTTTTCTTAATCTCAGGCTGATGAAGGGCATATACAATCTTGCTGTTGCTTTTGAGATAACCGAAATAGATCCTGTAAAAAAAATAATTGTATTCAATTACGTCGAAGGTGGAAAGTCCTGGGGCGAGCAGATATTAAGGTTCCGGAGTACTCCGGAGGGTTTTACCGAAATAGAGCATAAAACATTTTTCAGAAGCAATTCAAAATTCCGCGATAAAAGGCTGTACCCGTTTTTTCATAAGAAACTTATAGACGAGTTTCATGAGAATGTTATGAAAAGGAAGAGGAGCGAGGGGTAATCTGTTTATAGTTAAATCCGAAATCCGAAATTCGAAGCACGAACAATTAACATCTAATTAATGATTAATGAATAACTCTTAATTATTAATGATTAGTGGACATACAGATGAACACTAAACAACTGAACAAATAAACAGCTGAACAAATAAACAGCTGAACAAATAAACAGCTGAACAACTAACCAAAATGCGAAGCCCGAACGGGTTTGTAGTTTTATTATTCCACCACAAGTTTTCCGCGGTACAGTTTTCCTGCGGCAATTTCAATGATATAAATTCCGGGGTTAAGGTAGCCGCGTTCGATATTGATTTGAAGATTTGAAGATGAATTGATTAGAAGATTATTCAATTCTTCGTGAGTAATTATGCGGACAACCTTACTTGTTAAATCCGAAATCCGAATATCGAAATCCGAAAAAGCGGGTTCGAAATTCGAATTTCGTGCTTCGGATTTTAAGTTGGGTATGGTGAGCGTGGCAGAGGTGGACATGGGACTGGGGAAGATAGTAATTTGTTCGGAAATATCCTGTTCGGGCACTGATAACGGCCACAGACAAAGATTATAGTAATAGGCCGTATCGGCGCATGGCGGACGAGGCAGACCAAACCAACTGGTATCAACATTTTGTATTGAGATCAACCTTATGTCATAACAGTCGGGTGTTGTAAATATAAAAGTCGGATTTTCAAGAGTACTGGAAAAAACGATGTTGTTGTTCTGATCAAAAACATCCCATAAATATTCTGACGCAAAGTTGGTAAGATTATTCATGGTAAGGTAATAAGGTACGTTTGTATAATTAATAAAACTGTCATCAAAGTCTGCTATTGTTATACCGGCAGATGGAATTAAAACAGATATCGTATCATGACAATATGTTCCCGGAGGTGCATCAGGCGATAGACTTTGGCCTGTAGCAACCAAAGAATAATATCCGGGGCATAGATTAGTTTGAATAGTATCTATTGGATTGACAATAGTTGAATCAAACCAAATAAATGAAAAGTAATTATTGTCGGTTGATAATATTATTTCTCCATTGCAGGAGCCGCATGTAGCAGGGTTAACGGAGTAATTAGGGCCAAAAGAAGGTGGTTCATATACTGTATGCGTGTTTACAGGCGAAGTACATCCCCAATTATTTGTGGTATAAAGTGAAACTACGTGAGATATGTTTGGATTTTGCCAATAGAGATATATAGTATTTTGTATGTATATATTTATTGAGGTATCCCAGAGTTCTCCTGTTCCTATACTCCAGTAGAAATTATTCAATCCGTAATCAATGTTATTTGGCAGGGGCCAGGTATGTGCTGCCAATGTTGAATAATCTCGGATACAGGCCGGCATAGTTGCAGTGAAATTACCTGAAGGAACGGGTGCAAAATATATTCTTATTGTATCCTTATCAACACATCCATGGTTATTCTCCATCCATACACATTCTCTATAATAAGGTGAGTTAAATACTGTGTAGTAATTAATGTTAATAGTATCATTATATGTAGAGGATGATTGAAGACCTGTAGATTCGAACCATGTATTAGTTGGATCAAGGGAAAACCACGTGCCATTTCCATAGGAAACCTGAGCGTTCATTGCATACGAAAGTCCACACACTGTATCCGTTTTAATTTCCGAATTTGGTCCGAACAGTCCTGGCCAGTAGTGGCCGCCAGCATTGGCTATGGGTTGTTCATAGAATGTTACATATACTGTATCAGAAGAACTGCAGGGAGGAGAGTTGACTGCTTCTGTTAAGATCATTTCAATCGGTGTCCCAAAAGGAACAACTCCTGAAATAGTAACTGTGGCAATTGGATTATTTGCCGGAAAAAATGAAACTCCTGCTACAGAACTAGTCCACGATACAACAGATCCAGGGTTTCCAGAAACAGTACCATTTATATTTGCTGAGTTTCCGCATGCTGAAAAGTCATCGCCTGCATAGGCCGAGCATTGTGCATTTGCTATTTGAACGGACAACGCAATGGGAATTATTAATAAATAGTTTTTCATAATAAAAATCATTTGTTTCTGATAGTAAGTCAAATAAGCAAGTTAAAAGGTTGCCTGAGTCGATTGTAATATTGGTATACTAAGATTCCGGGATTAAGGTTGCCGCGTAAAATGTTGAGTTGTGCTGGTTCGTAGGGCCACCTTTGCTCCGCTTCGGCGGCTGAAAGCGACGAACCATGGGAGGGGCCTTATTATAATATTTTACAATTATTATACAGAATATTTACAAATATGCGTATATTTGTAAAATATTTATTACACTTATGCATAAACGATATTTATTGTATCCAATTCTTCAACAACTCGATCACAAAAATGCCATTGTGATAACCGGGATGAGACAGGTTGGCAAAACTACGCTGATGAAGCAATTGACTGAATACTGGAAAGGTAAACAGTTATGGCTCGACTTTGATAATCCGCTGGATACCCTTGTATTTGAAAACATCGACTACAGGGCAATATATGAAGACCTAAGGCGTCAGGCTGGAGCAATGCAGAATGAAAGATTTCTTGTATGTATTGATGAAGTACAGAACTTTCCGGAAGTTACAAAGTCAATAAAATACCTTATAGATAATTACAAGGTAAAGTTTATTCTTACCGGATCTTCTAATTACTATCTGAGGAATCTTTTTCCGGAATCATTAAGTGGCAGAAAATTTCTTTTTATTCTAAGACCTTTGACATACAAAGAATATTTGCATTTTCGCGGTGAACTATCTGAAAGAGAAATTGCTCCAAATCTTGAAGAGGTATTTAAAGCAAATAGTAAAGCTGCCATCCTTAAAAGAAGGTTGCTTTATGACGAATACATAGAATATGGCGGATTTCCCGAAGTTGCTACTACGGGCAACATTGAAACAAAACATTTGATTCTGAAAAACATATTTTCATCCTTTTTCGAGAAAGACATCAAAGTTTTCAGTGAGTTGAAAGATGTGCGTGAATTAAGGGATCTTATAATCTTGTTAGCTCCCCGTAACGGAAATATTCTTGATGTAACGCGTCTTTCTTCTGAACTGGGGGTCAACAGGGTCAAAGTATACAGCTATCTTGAATTTCTGGAAGGCACTTTTTTCATGAAATTAATTCCTAAGTACACTGAAAGTGTCGACCGGAGTGTCGCAGGCGGAAAAAAACTTTATTTTTCAGACACGGGAATACTAAACCTCATTTCAAAGGTGAGCCAGGGTCAGTTACTTGAAACATGTGTGGCAAATCAGATTCAGCATTACGGCTCCATTTCTTATTACAATAAAAGGAATTCTGCTGAAATTGACTTTATTCTTGATAATTCTATTGCCCTTGAGGTTAAGCAAAAGGCATTGAAAATTGATTTCCAAAAACTTACTAAGAATGCTGAAAGTATAAAGATTTCAAAATACTATATGGTCAGCAATACTGTTGTCGATATAGAGAATGTTGTATTTCCGTGGATGTTATAATCAACAATTACAATGTGCTTAATGAATCTCGCTTCGTACAATCTTGCCAGTAAATCCTAAACTTTTATCCCCAGCACACAAAGGTCGTCGACTTGTTCGTTTGGACCGCGCCAGTCGTCGAAGGTTTTCATGAGCAGGATCTTTTGTTCTTCCATTGACAGGCTGCAATTTTTTAGCAGAGTTTCCTTGAAGGGTTTATACTTGAATTTTTTACAATCCGGTCCGCCGAACTGATCGGCAAAGCCATCGGAGAACATATATATCTGGTCGTTTTCTTTTAGTGCAATTTCGGTCACATTGAATTTATCCATCCTTTCGTAAATGGCTATAGGCATCTTGTCGCCTTTGTATTCAATAAGTTCGCCATTGCGGATAAGGTAAATTGGGTTGTTGGCACCGGCAAAAAGCATAACCTTTGTTTCGAGATTTATGTTAACCAGAACCATGTCCATGCCGTCCTTCTGTTCGCCCGAAAGACCTTTCTGCTTCATCACATTAATGATCTCTTTCCTGAGTCTTTTAAGCACGATCCCGGGGTGAGTAATGTATTCCTTAACGATTATTTCGCGCAGGAACGACACCCCAAGCATCGACATGAATCCCCCCGGCACGCCATGTCCTGTGCAGTCTGCAGCGGTTATCATAAGGCTGCCCTCCACTTCACTCCACCAGTAGAAGTCGCCACTTACAACGTCCTTTGGTCTGAAAAGTACAAAGTAATCAGAAAGGTGCTTACCAAGAATAGAGGGGTCGGACAATATTGAGCTCTGTATCCTTTTAGCATATTCAATACTCTGTGAAATCTCCTTATGAATTTCCTCTATATGCTCTTTCTGATTTGTTACCATATCGCGCTGGGTCTCTATCTCGTCGCGCTGGGCAGTGACCTCTTCGAGAAGCTGGTTAAGTTCTTCATTCTTTTCTTCAATCACATGTTTCTGCTGGGCAATTTCGTGAGTTCTTTCGTCAACAATTTTCTCGAGGTTCTTGTTTATATATGTGAGTTCTTCTGTAAGTTGTTCGCTTTTAATAAAGGCCCTGTTGTACTGCATAGAAAGGAAGTAAGCCTGAGTGAGAAGAAAAAGGAACATTCCAACCGGCATTATGTCCATTGTTCGGATTACCTCGATATTGTGAAGGAAATCGTTAATTACAGCAATAAATATAATAATCCCCCCGCCGATAAAA
>Ga0074195_1004596_pt1 | contig 11200 bp, 9 predicted proteins | sample EPASupsiteHSE623_FD_64525 | JGI IMG/M metagenome (GOLD analysis project Ga0074195, IMG submission 64525) | Bioremediated contaminated groundwater from EPA Superfund site, New Mexico - Sample HSE6-23 | ecosystem: Environmental > Aquatic > Deep subsurface > Groundwater > Contaminated ...
GAAGCTACTATTGGTGAGATTTTAGAAGTAAATCTTCCAAGACCAAGGGATAGAGTTGCACTTCAAAGTGACAAAGAATATATTAGATGCAGAGAAGCTGTTTTAGACTTTCTGTATAAAAAATTTGCAAAAGATGATGAGTAGAAAGTAAAAATTCTTCTATAATACACAAAAATAATTAAGTTGTGAGCATAGATGATTGAAGAAATAATAAATGAGGAGTTGGTTGAAATTTATTTTCAACCAATAGTGTCAATAAGATCAAAACAATTATATGCATTTGAAGCATTAACAAGATGTACATATAATGGGAAAAATATTCCACCAGATGAACTTTTTAATATGGCAATTGATGCAAACTTAAATTTAGAATTAGATGTTTTGACACGAAATAAATCTATTGAAAAGTTTAAAAGCTATTATTTAAAAAATAATGAATTGGTACTATTTTTAAATTTTGAATCATCGTTAATAAATAATTTTGATAGAGAAGAAAAAAACTATTGTTTTACTGAAACAATAGATAAAGCAGGAATTCCATATAAAAACTTTATTATAGAGATAAAAGAGGATGAAATTTCAAATACTAAGGCTTTGGAAGAGTTTTGCTCTTATTATAAAGAGTTAGGATTTGCAATAGCTTTAGATGATTTTGGAACGGGAAATTCTACCTTTGATAGAATAAATATAATAAAACCAGATTTGATAAAAATTGATAAATCTTTATTTAAAGATACAAAAAATAATCATATAAATAAAGAGATTGTAAAATCAATAGCAAAAATGGGTCATAACTTAGGAATAAGAGTTTTAGCCGAAGGAGTAGAGGATGAAGATGCAATTTGTCTTGCTATGAAATCAAATATCAATTTATTTCAAGGATACTATTTTTGTAAACCAGTTTTTGAAGTAGATACTTTTTTAATAGATAAAACAATAGCAACTATTGTTGAAATTGGAAGTATATTCAGAAGAATAACAATTAATTCAATAAATAAAAAAAGAGATTTAGTAAATAATTATCATTTAGTTTCAAATAAGATTGTTGAACAATTTATTCATATAAATAATGCAAAAGAGATTATGGAAAAAGAGTTAAATAATTATCTTGATTTGGAAGCTATTTATTTAATAGATGTGGAATCATCAAAACAGATTCATGACACAGTAATTAATAATAGAAATGATAGATTCAGTCCTTCAAAAAGTGGAGATGAACATTACCTAAAAGAGTATTATTATATTACTTTGGAGTCAAAACAAGGAATATATTTGAGTAATAAATATATTTCATACGCAACGGGAAATATTTGTAAGACATTTGCTAGAAAATTTGAATTAGGAGATGAATCTTACATAATATGTTTGGACATAATAATTAAAAGGAATTAGTAATTATTATGGCAAAGAAATAAGGACAAGGGAATTTAAAATGCCAAAAGTATACCTAACAGGCGCAGGGCCAGGAGATGTAGAACTTCTAACATTAAAAGCAGTTCGAGTTATTCAAAATGCAGATGTTCTAATCTATGATAGATTAGTAAACCCAGAAATATTAGATATGGTAAAAGAATCATGTGATTTAATCTATGTAGGTAAAGAAGATAAAAAACATACTTTACCCCAAGAAGATATAAATGAACTAATCTATCAAGCTTCACTAAAATATGAAAATGTAGTAAGATTAAAAGGTGGTGACCCTTTTGTTTTTGGAAGAGGTGGTGAAGAAGCTTTATATCTATATGAAAGAAATATAAAATTTGAAATAATCCCTGGTATTAGCTCGGCAATTGCAGTTCCAGCCTACGCTGGAATTCCAGTAACCCATAGGGGAATAACAACTTCTTTTAGAGTTGTAACTGGTCATGAAAATCCTAAAAAGAAAATATCTCAAATTGAATGGGAGACTTTTTTAAATGATGAAACTATTGTTTTTCTAATGGGATATCATAATATTGAATTAATTTCAAAGAAATTAATAGATTTGGGAAAAAGAAAAGATTATCCATGTGCAGTAATTTCAAAAGGAACAACAAAAGAACAAGAAGTAGTAGTTGGAACATTGGAAGATATAGTAGAAAAATCAAAAGGTTTGCCAACTCCAGCTATGATAGTAATAGGTGAAGTTGTAAACTTAAGAGAGCAGATTAGATGGTTTGATTGATAGGAAATTCAATTGTAATCTCAGCACCTTTATAACTTTTATCTTCATAAGTTATATCGACATTTTTGATTAAAAGACTTCCCAGCATATGTTTTACAATAATCTCTTCAGTCATATAAAGTCCAATTCCAGTACCTTTTGATTGATGTTTTGTTGTAAAATAAGGTTCGCAAATTTTATCTATAATCTCTTCATCTATTCCACCTGCATTATCAGTTATTTTAATAGTGGCAATATTTTCTTTTGTAGATGTAGATATAAGAATTAATTTAGGATTTTCCCTATTTTCTAAAGCATCTTTTGCATTATTTAGAATATTTATTAATGCTTGGATAAATTCATTTTCAAAACCAAATAATTCAAAGTCATTTATATCATTTATAAAAATAATTTCATGGGTTTTAAACTGAATATTGGTTAATTTGAAAATTTTTTCAAAAATATCTTTTATATTAAAAGTAGTTTCTCTTTTATCTGTTCTAAAAAAGTTTCTAAAATCTTCTATTGTATCAGATAGATATAAAGCTGAATTGGTGATGTTTTCAATAGATTTTTCAAAAGTTTCATCATCTAAAGAATCAAACTCTTTTTGTAGTTTCATTCCAGTGGCAACGGTTGTTATTACAGATAATGGTTGTCTCCATTGGTGGGCAATATTACTTAACATTTCTCCCATTGCAGCCATTTTTGATTGTTGAGATAAGATATGTTGTTGTTTACTATTTCTGTCAATATAGTTATCAATTTCTCTTTTATAATTTGTAAACTTTTTTTCTAACATTTTTGAAATGTAGATTGAAATTATTAATAAAACAATAGTTAAAATTGAAGCAATAACTAAAATATTTATAATTTTTTGTTCAAATTTTGTATGAAGTTCTTCTGTTTTATTCCTTATTATTTCATCTATATGGTTATGATAAAAACCTTTTGCAATAACCCATTTCCAATTAGGCAAGTCTTTTATATAACTTGTTTTTGTTAAAGGTACATTATCCAGTTTGTAATTATAAGTTATGAAATTTTCATTATTTTTAGCACTGTTTAATATGCTATCAAATAAATTTATATCATCTTTTATATTTATATCTCTAAAATATTTCTCTGAAGAGTCATTTATTTTTTGAAATAATCTTCTATTATTGTAGTCAAGAATAAAAAAATAGTCATTTCTATCTGTTTTAAAATTAGATAAATATTCTGTTATTTCATTTTTTACCATTTCTTCAAAATCAACAAAATATTCGCCCGTTCCTATAAACCAATTATAAGGTTTAAAATGAATATTAAAACCAATTTTTTTGTATGAAGAGTTTGGTTCATTGGGTTTAGGATAATACCAAGTTAAAAAAGATTCACCTTTATCTTTTAAACTATTTACAATTTCTTTTCCTAAATACATACCATTCGAATCTTGAAAATTACGAACATTTAATCCTTCATTTTGTCTATTTACTGGTAATAAAATACACTCATAATCAAAGGTATAAATAAAAATATAACCTCTGCCATCATTGAATCTAACTTCAACTAAAGCATCTTTTATCATTTTTATTATTTCATCTTTAGTTTTTTTATTTTTATTTTCATTATAGATTCTAAGAGCTATATTATTAGCTTCAGTAACTCTTTCTTTGATAGATTTTTTGAGTTTTTCTTCCGTTTTTTCTTGTGTTTTAACAATAAATTCATATAAATTTTCAACATCTTTTTTAACTAATTCAGTGTTTTTTTCAATATATTCATTTTGTATAGAGTTTTTTTCTTTTTTTAATTCATTTTGTGTTTCTAAATAGAAAAAGAAAGTGATAATTATTGAAATTGAAATAATAAAAATTGGAGGAGTGAATTTAATTATGTTTAATAGCTGGCTTTCATTTTTGTAAATCATTTAGTTCCTATTTTTTGGTGCAATATTTTATCATAAAGTAAATTTTATTAAGATGATTAGAATCAAGGGAAAGTTTGCCAACTCCTATTATTTCAGTAATCGGAGAGGTCATTGCTAAGAAAGCAGATTAGATAGTTTAATTAATCGGTAATTCAATAGTAATTTCAGTACCTTTGTAACTTTTATCTTCATAAGTTATATCAACATTTTTGATTAAAAGACTTCCAAGCATATGTTTTACAATAATTTCTTCAGTCATATAAAGTCCAATTCCCGTACCTTTTGATTGATGTTTTGTTGTAAAGTATGGTTCACAAACTTTGTCAATAATTTTTTTATCTATTCCACCTGCATTATCTGTTATTTTGATAGTTACAATGTTTTCTTTTTTAGATGTAGAGATAAGAATTAATTTAGGATTGTTTACACTTTCTAAAGCATCTTTTGCATTATTTAAAATATTTATTAATGCTTGAATAAATTCATTTTCAAAACCATATATCTCAAATTCATCTATGTTTTTAATGAAAATAATTTCATGATTTTTAAATTGGGCATCAGTTAATTTAAAAACTTTTTCAAAAATATCTTTTATATTAAAAGTAGTCTCTTTTTTATCTGTTCTAAAAAAGTTTCTAAAATCTTCAATGGTATCAGATAGATATAAAGCTGAATTTTTGATATTTTCAATAGATTTATTAAAGTTCTCATCATCGAGATAATCAAACTCTTTTTGTAATTTCATTCCTGTTGCAACTGTAGTAATTACAGATAAAGGTTGTCTCCATTGATGGGCGATATTTCCCATCATTTCACCCATTGCAGCCATTTTTGATTGTTGAGATAAAATATGTTGTTGTTTACTATTTCTGTCAATATAGTTATCAATTTCTCTTTTATATTTTGTAAATTTCTTTTCAAGAAGTTTTGAAATATAGATTGAAATGATTAATAAAAGAATAGTCAAAATTGAAGCAACAACTAAAATATTTATAATTTTTTGTTCAAATTTTGTATGAAGTTCTTGGGTTTTATTGTTTATTATTTGATTTACATCTTCATGATAAAAACCTTTTCCTAAAATCCAATTCCAGTTTTCTAATCCTTTTACATAACTTGTTTTTGTTAGAAAGTTTTCATTTTCTAACGGTTTATGTTTATAAGTTACAAAACCATTTCCTTGTTTTGCCATAAAAAGCATATCATCAAAAATTCTTACATTTTCCAGATTTGTAACATTCTGTGCGGGTTTATTGATTAAATCGTCAATTACATGAAATAGAGTTTTTTTATTATAATCAAGAATAAAAAAATAGTTGTTTTTATTTGGTACTAATTTTGAAATATATTCTAAAACATCTTTTTTTACCATGTTTTCAAAATCAACAAAATATTCTCCTGTTCCTATAAACCAATCATAAGGTTCAAAATAGATATTAAAACCTATTTTTTTATACCCTTTTGTTAAATCATCAGGTTTTTGAAAATACCAAGTTAAAAATCCCTCTTTTTCTTCTTTTATTTGTTTGATTATTTCTCTTGTTAAAAATGTGCCATTAAAATCTTTGAAATTATAAAAACTAGTTCCTTCTAAATGTTTAGCAATAGGTAATAAAATACACTCATAATCAAAAGAGTAGATGAAAAAATATCCTCTTTTTTCATTGAATCTAATATCTTCTAAAGCATTTTTAATCATTTTTTGTATTTCATCTTTACTTTTTGTAGATTTATTTTCATTATAAATTTTCATAGCAATACTATGTGCTTCATAAACTCTACTTTTGATATTCTCTTTTAGTTTTTTTTCTGTAGATTCTTGGGTTTTAATAATAAAATCATGTAAGTTTTCAACATCAAGTGCTACAAGTTCTTTATTGGTTTTGATAAATTCATTTTTAATGGAAATTTTCTCTTCTTTTAGCTCTTTTTGAGTTTCTAAGTATAAAAAGAAAGTGATAATTATAGAAATAGAAATAATAAAAATTGGAGGAGTAAATTTAATTATTGTTATTAATTGTTTTTCATTTTTATAAATCATTTAGTTCCTATTTTTTAAGTGTGACACTTTATCATAAAACAAATTTTATTAAGATGATTGAAATCAAGGAGTTTATATAATAAGCTATTAAAAGGTGGAGAAAAAAAATGTCAAAAAGAGTATTAATAACAGGTGGAAATAAAGGAATAGGTTTAGCTGTTTCAAGAGCTATGTTAGAGTTTGGATATGAAGTAATTATTGTGGCTCGTGATTTTGATACTTGTCCAATAGTTGGAGTAAAAAATGTAACGGCTATTGAATATGATTTATCAGATGTAGAGGGTTTACCAGCTCTTGCAAAAGAGGTTGGTAATATTGATATTTTAATTAATAATGCTGGATATATGCAACCAAAATATTCTTATAATAATTATCCAAAAGAAGCGCGTGATCATATTATGAATGTGGATTTATATACGCCAGTTGAATTAATGAATATTTTTTGTGAACATATGAAAAAACAAAAGTACGGAAGAATCGTAAACACAGCATCAATTGCTGGACAAATTGGTCATCCAGATGTTTGGTATGGAATTGCAAAAGCAGGGCTTATAAATGCTACAAAAATATATGGAAAAATGTTAGGAAGTTATGGAATCACTGTAAATTGTGTTGCTCCAAGTCCAACAGAAACTGATATGCAAAAAGATAATAGTGAAGAGAGAAAAGCAGAATTCAAAAAAACTGTAGCAACAGGAAGATTTGCAACTGCTGAAGAGGTTGCAAAAGCAATTGTTTGGTTAGCAACAGATTGTCCTGAGTATATAAATGGGATTTGTTTGGATATAAATAATTGTTCATATCCTAGATAAATAGTAGTTTTATTTTTATAAAAAGCAGCAGAATTTTCTGCTACTTTTTTAAAGTTTTGAATATTCTAATATTATTTAATATTTTTACAGCAATTAAAGTCATAATCGTTCCTATTATAATAGAAATATTTACTTCTTCTTTTAGAAAAATTATACTCAAGCTTATTGCAAAAAAAGGTACTAAAAATATAAAAGAACTAACTTCATTTGTTCCTAACTTTTCAATTCCAATAAAATAAATTGAAGTTGAAAAAGTAGTTGAAACAACTGCTACACATAAAATATTTGCCCAAAATATCCAATCAAAACTTGAATAAGGCATTTTTGTTGGTTCAACAAAAAAAATCAAAAGTAAAATAGTCATAAAAACATACATATAAAATGAAAAAACTAAAGGTGAAGTTTTAGTCGATTTTGAACTAATGATTGTAAATATTGGCCATAAAATAGAGGCAAATAAAAAATATGAATTATGTTTTGTAAATATTTGCTCAAATGAAAAAGACCAAATATTTAAAATAGTTAGAACGCCGATAACTCCTAGTATTAGTGCAAAAATATCTTTTTTTACCATTTTTTTACCAAAAAGTAATGCCATTAAAATAAAAGTATTTATGGGAATCATTGTTGTAACCAACGCTCCTCCAAGACTTGCTGTTCCAAATTTTACCCCTAAAAAATAGAACTTCAAATAAACAATCATCACAAGAGCTGCAATAAATGCCAAAATAAGACTTTTTAAGTTTGTATAAAAAAACTTTCTAGTTATTACTAAAATCGGTGCTAGGGTGATAATTGTAAAGAAGTTTCGTAAAAACATCATTTGATATTCATCAATATAAGCGCTTAATACTTTAGCATTTACCCAAGATGCTCCCCATCCAGCCATTGCTAAAACCATCATAAAATAAAATATATTTTTGTTTGTTTGTGTCATTTAAAATCTTTTTGTAATTTTTATGACGGAATTGTATAATAAATATGTAATTATTTATAGAATAATATTGCTATTTAGAAAAAAGAGAAAAGCGTTTTACGCTTTTCTCTTTAGTAGAATAAGAGTTACTCCAATAATAGCTGCTGTAAATGAAGCACCAAAAACTCCAAGTTTAACAGCTGCAATTATTGTTTCATCTGCAAAAGCAAGATGAGTAATAAAAATTGACATTGTAAATCCAATACCACCTAAAAATCCAACTGCAAGTACATCATACCACGAGATGTTATTTGGTTTTTTAATGAGCCCCAGTTTTGTTGCAAGAAAAGTAAATCCAAAAATACCAATTGGTTTTCCTATAATTAGACCAAAAATAACCCCTAAAACTATCATTAGATTTGCTGATACTGTTGAAAAATCTATTAAAACACCTGCATTTGAAAAAGCAAACAAAGGCATAATAAAAAATGCAGATAAACCATGAAGATTATGTTCTAATTTTACAAGTGGATTTTGAACCTTATCATAACCATAAGCGATACCTTCAAGGGCGTCAATTTGATGATGGTTTAAAATAGGAATAGTATCTATGTTTTTTTCAAAGTCATCCACTGATTCTCTTGTTTTTTCAATAAATTGTTTTTCATCAATTTTAGAACTAATAGGAATTGCAAAAGCTAATAAAACTCCAGCGATTGTTGCATGAATTCCAATTTCATGAATAAATATCCATAAAAATATTCCTAAAATTAAATAAGGTAAGATTTTTTTTACACCAATATAATTTAAAAACCAAATTAAACCATAAGCAATTCCTGCATGTAAAAAATATTCAGCTTTGATTTCACTTGTATAAACAGTCGCAACTACTAAAACAGCTCCTAAGTCATCAACAACTGCTAATGCCATTAAAAATAGTTTTAATGCTGGATTTACCCTTGAACCTAAAAGCATTAAAATTCCTAAAGCAAAAGCAATATCAGTTGCCATTGGAATACCAAAACCTATAAAATTATCAGGATTAAAAGCCACATAAATAAGTGCAGGAACTAACATTCCTCCAATAGCTGCAACTATTGGGAAAGAGGCTTTTGCAACAGATGAGAGTTCACCTATTACCATCTCTCTTTTTATTTCAAGACCAACCATTAGGAAAAACAAAGCCATAAGACCGTCATTAATCCAATATGTTAAAGTCATTGAAATAGTTTTATCTCCAAGCGTAACACCTAATGGCATATGCCATAAATTATAATACTCTTGTCCAAAAACAGAATTTGCACAAATTACTGCTGCAATGGTTGCTAAAAATAATAGAACACCACTTAATGCCTCTTTTGATATGAAATCTTCAATTATTAAAAACTTTTTAATCATATATTCTCCTTTGTTAAACAATTTTTACAAATACCTTTTATAATAATATTTTCAATTTTGTAATCTGGTAGATTAAACTCTAATTTTTGATGAATACACTCTATTTTTGAACAAGATGAACAAATAAAGTGTGAGTGTTGAGTTTTTTTGATTTCAAAATATCTTTTTTTATCATTTGATTCAAAAGAACTAATAAGATTTTCTTCTTCAAAAATTGTTATATTTCTATAAAAAGTAGCTTTATCCATAGAAATATTATCTTTCATATCTTCATACGATAAGGGTTTATTTGAGTTAATCAACAATTCCAAAATTGATTTTCTGGCACTGGTTAGTTTGATATTTGTAATATTTGTTAAGTTTGTGATTTTATCCATAAGATTTATTATAGCGATTTAATTTTAAACTTACTTTTTAGTTTTACGACTAAGTTGCATTAAAGATAAAATTAATTAGAATTCCAAACTGCAACCAAGTTGCAAAATAACAACAGGAGTTTGTCTTGAAAAAGATAGTATTTATATTTATAACTTTAGTTTCATTTTTATATGCTTCAAAACCTGAAATATCAGTGAGTATTTCTTCTCAAAAATATTTTTTAGAAAAAATTGCAAAAGATAAATTTGATATTAATGTAATGGTAAAAGCTGGAAGTTCTCCACACACTTATGAGCCAAAAACTTCACAAATGAAGTCTTTGAGTAATTCAAAAATATATTTTTATACAGGAATTGAGTTTGAAAAAGCTTGGTTAGATAAGTTTAAAAAATCAGCACCAAATACCATTTTTGTTGATAGTTCAGCAGGAATTGAAAGAGTTGCTATGGAAGAGCATTCTCATGAAGAAGAGACTACTTCAAACAATCATAAAGATGAAAAACATGATGACCACGACCATGAAGGTTTAGATCCACATGTTTGGTTAGATCCTATTTTAGTTAAAATCCAAGCTAAAAACATCTATGATGCAGTGGTTTCAATTGATGATTCAAATAAAGAGTTTTATACAAAAAATTATGAAGATTTTTTAAAAGAGTTAGACTCTTTAGATGTTCAAATTAAAGAGATTTTAAAACCTTATTCACAAAAAGCATTTATGGTATTTCATCCATCTTGGGGATATTTTGCTAAAAGATATGATTTGGAGCAAATTTCTATTGAAATGCAAGGAAAAGAGCCAAAACCAAATGAGTTGGTTGAACTTGTAAAAGATGCAAAAATCCATAATATAAAAATCATATTTGTATCTCCTCAATTTTCTCAAAAAAGTGCAAAAACAATTGCACAAAATATAGGTGGAAATGTTGTAGCTATTGATTCTTTAAGTGAAAATTGGGAAACTGATTTATTAAAAACTGCAAATGAAATTGCAAATAGCTATAAATGATTAAATATTTTTTAATTCTTCTTCTTTTTAAGAACATCCTTTTTGGATGTTCTTTATGTTCTATTTACACTCCAAAAACTCATGTTGATACGCAAATAAAAGCCGATAAAGAATATATTAAAACTTTAAAAATCAATTGGACTTTTGCAAATGAATTTTCAAAAGAGTTATTACAAATTTATGATACAAATTTAGATGGAACTTTTAATGAAAAAGAGTTAGTTGTTATTCAATCATATTTAGTTGATTATTTAGAACCAAAAAGCTTCATTACTTTTATCTCTTATGATAAACAAATAAATGAAAAATCAGATAAATACAAAGTAAAAGATTACAAAATGAGTTATAAAAACTCAACTTTGAGCTTTGAATATAATATTGATTTAAACTACAAAATTTATGATAAAAATATTTTATATATAAAAATAATAGATGATGAAAACTATTTTGATATTGTTTTTAATGATAAAAAACAGTTAATGAATATTCCTTATAAAATCTCAAAAATCTCAAATATGAATGATGTTAGTTTCAAAATTGATGCGCCAGATTTAGGAGTTCAAGAAGAAAAAATTGAAGAAGTTAATACTT
>Ga0074195_1004597_pt1 | contig 11199 bp, 9 predicted proteins | sample EPASupsiteHSE623_FD_64525 | JGI IMG/M metagenome (GOLD analysis project Ga0074195, IMG submission 64525) | Bioremediated contaminated groundwater from EPA Superfund site, New Mexico - Sample HSE6-23 | ecosystem: Environmental > Aquatic > Deep subsurface > Groundwater > Contaminated ...
TACTCATTACTTTTCGCTTTCCATTCCCTTGGCGGCGAAGTCTTCCAACGATTGTGCAGCCAAAACCATTCATGGGGATATTTACGGATATGCTGCTCAATAATTTTTGTGATTTTAGCTGTTGTCTCCAAGACATCCCGTTCTTTGTCTGGAGTTTTGTTTACCTTTACTATAGGGTGGATGATAACGGTATGGGTACCATCACTATTTTCGGTGATAAAGGCCGGTACGATGGGGGCATCTTTCATACGGGCCAATACGGCTGCACCTTGGGGCGTGGAAGCCAGACGGCCGAAGAATTCTACGAAAGCGCCTTTCGAGTGCTGGTCTTGATCCATCAGCAGGCCAATAATTTTACCCTCACCAAGCATTCTTACCATTTCACGCACACCAGTTTTATAGGTCACATGCATACCGGCCATTGTACGGTATTCATTAATGAAACGATCCATTGCAGCATTTGTCTGCTTCTGAACCACAGCTACCAAAGGAAAACCATTCATCGCAAGTGCTGCGCCAAGTATTTCCCAGTTGCCGCTATGCGCCGTAGCCAGCACAGCTCCCTGTCCATATGATAACGCTTCTGATAAGTTCTCAGCACCTTCGATGCGGACGAACTGTCCAATGTTATTTCTATTGGTTTTAGGCATACACAGAACTTCAGCGAACATTCGGCCGAACCGCGTTGCGCTCTTTCTGGCAATTTCCTCAGCTTTGTCTTGATCTACTTTAAGGCTGATTTTGATATTATTGACAGCCATCTTTTTTCTTTTCTTTGGAATAAGCGTCCAACAAAGCTCGCCAAGCAGATTGCCTGCATAGCGCCGAACACCAGCAGGCAGAACGCAGCAGATGCTGCTGAAAAATTTTACTAGTGTATAAAGCATAGCAGGCCTCCGGTCTATTTTGTAAAGCTTATACCATAGAATGGCTCATGGTCACGCCATCCTGCATCTATCTTGAGACCTGGCACAACTGATACTCTTGCACCATAGTTCATTTTCTCGCCGTCATACTCTGCTATCAGTGATGTAGCAGGAAAAACATTGTTGCCGGTTATTAGACCAAGCGGACTAAGTGTTTTTTCGATACCGGCGAATACACCGTCATAACGACCATTGCCTGTGCCTACATGAACTCTAAAGCCAAGCGGCAACCCCTTACTGGCAACAGCGTATATTGAACGTTCCTTAACGTCGGCAGCATCTTCAACCCCAATGGCAAGGCCCGGGCTAAGTATTGTTTCTGGCGCTAAAGCAAATTTTGCATTTACTAGTGTTTTGTTGTCTTGTCCGTCGTAGCGAAAACCAGCAACACCTAATTCGAGGTGACCTGTTAGGTTGGTATTAAATACGCCAACTCCACCATCTTTTAAATGATAGTATCCCAGGGAAAACTCCCCTTCACTAAGGACATCAGCTGACGGATTATTTATTAAGCCTGTTGAACCGTTCACCGAAGGAGCGGCGCTGGCTGCACCGGTCGTCATTAGAAGTGCAATAAGTGTTGTATATAGTACTTTTTTCATTAATTTATTCTCTCCTCTTCCTTTTGATACGTATCTTGTTGTATTCTGCAAAAGCAGGGAAGTTCCTGCCGAAAAGAGCAGGTAATAACAGACAATAGGGTTAGCTTCAGGGACGACACACCCCGTCGCTGCGCCACCCCTCTCAAGAGGGGAATAAAAGAAGAGACGGACACAGTCCGCCCCCTAAGATTCTTGTAATGCTGAGAAATTAGTAATGAGCTACTATTAACTAGTTATTACTTACCATTTATCACTGATCTAACTTTTTACTTGTCACTTTTTATTACTTATCACTTTCTAACTCAGCCAACCGCTTTTCCAGATCTCTGACCTTCTTAATTATATCTGGCACTTTGCCAATAGCTGCTTCGCCGCGCAGCCATTCCCTGTGTGGTCTTGCCGGGAAACCGGCGAAGAGGGAATTGGCCGGCACATCACTGATAGGCGCTGATCGCGCCGCAAAGGTGCAGTTGTCTCCGATGGTCAAATGTCCGGCGCTGCCTGACTGGCCGGCAAAGGTTACGTTGCGGCCTATTTTAGCGCTGCCGGCGATGCCGGTCTGCGCCACAATAAGACAGTTTTCTCCCAGAATAACATTATGCGCTAAATGCACAAGATTATCAATCTTAGTACCCTTTTTAACGATTGTGCTGCTCGCCGTTGCCCTGTCGATTGCAGAATTTGCACCAATTTCAACATCATCCTCGATGATTACGTTACCTACCTGGGGAACCTTATGATGTTCCCCCTGCTGAGTTACAAAACCAAAACCGTCGCTGCCGAGGACAGCACCGCTATGTATAATAACCCTGCTGCCAATTTCACAGTTTTCCCGAATTGTTACATTAGGATAAACTAAACAATCATTGCCGATAACAGCCTTGTGTCCAATATAGGTATGCGGATAAACTATGGTATTATCACCAATAACAGCCTCATCAGCGATAACGGCATAAGCCATTATTGCAACGTTTTCGCCCAATTTTACGTCTTGACCGATAACCGCAGCGCTATGAACACCTCGGTTAACCGGCACAGGCTGAAAAAACGTCTCCACCAACTTAGTAAAGGCCACTCGGGGGTTTGACACCCGAATGGCCGGTTTGGCGAACTCTGTAACAGTATCGGGAATAATAACGGCGGCAGCCTCAGATATTGCTGCTTTCTCAAGATGCGGCGGAACTGCAAAAGTGATATCGTTTTCACCAGCATCTTGGAGTCCGGCTACACCTGCTACTTCAATGCTGGAATCCCCGAGCACCGAGCCGTCAACAAGGTCAGCAATATCACTCAACTTCATTTTCACCCCGAAATCCCCCTGACTCTTACTGCATTTTTTGTATTACTTCATCCGTTATATCGGTACCGCCTTGAGCGACACCATTCTTATAAAGCACTACGCCAAGTTTTTTGTCTTTAGCTACTTGTTCAAGCGTTTGTTTGATGCTGGCGTCAATTTGCCCTTCAAGATCCTGCTTGATTTTTACAAAATCAGCATAAGCCGCCTCTTGACGCTTCTGATATTCTTCAGCAGAAATACCGGCTTTTTCTTTTTCCAGTTTGTCGCTCAATTCCTTGCCTTTTACATTAAGCTGATCTTGGAAACCTTTAACCTTTGGACTTTCAGCCATTACCTTGTTGACATCAAGCACCCCAACGTTTTGACTGCCTGTACCGCTGCAGCCTGCAGCTAGAATGCTCAGCGCAAATGCCACCAATAGTAAAACAACTAATCTACTTTTGTTTTTCATTACAAATCCTCCAATCTATGGATTGTTACTGCTACATTTTACTATACCCAAGCTTGTTCTAATTTATAATCTAATTTAATCCCGGCCTTTGTACAGAATTAAATTCTCCAATCACAGCGCTCGTGATATCAACGGCAGCTACATTGACCTTGGCATTTGCCAGGACAGTGTCTAGCCCACGGGCTACTGCAACCTTACCCGCTTTATCGCGGATATCGTCAATTATGGCCTGTGTAAAAGCGTCAATCTCCTGCTTTTTCATTGCCAGCTGCTGTTCGGCGTCCTTTTGTCCTGTTATATCCGACGGCTTTGGAACTGGAGAGGTTGACTGCTGATTCCGGGCCGCTATTTCAGCTTTCTGAGCGCCGCCTTTTGCTGCTAGTTCCTGGTTCAACACATTTGAATAGGCTGCCAACTGCTGCTCGGCGGCAGCTTTTTCAGGAGCCATCGTCTGGTCAAGCCGCACGGCCAACTCACGTTCTTTAGCCGCAAGCTTAGTCCCTCGCTCATTTTGGAGCTTGTCAAGCTCACTTTGAAGCGCAGCCATTTCTTCCTTAGCAAGCTGTACAGTTTTTATTTTAAGCTGCAGGCTAAAGATCTGCGGCTGATACGTCTTATCCAACTCATCACTGTACGCCCTAAGCTCGGCAGATACATTCTGATGGGCTTTAGCAGCCTTGGCATTCAGAGCCTCATCAAGCTGTTTTTTTTTCTCGGCCATCTTGACCTTGTACTCTTGTTCTAATGCAGCGCCTATACCTGCAGAATTAGCAACAGGAGTACCAATATCAGGCGAATAGCCCTGCTGAGGCAAATTACTTATTGATGTTCTGGCATCGGCCTCCGCTTTTGCAGCAATTGCCTTATATTGCTGTTCCAGCGCAGCTAACTGCTGATACTTAGGATGCGCCTTTATCGCTTTATTCATGTCAATTACCCCAACTTGGGGTGTAACGGGATTCTTGGTGTCTTCTTTTATATTCCATTTCGGATAGGCGACCGCCAGAGCTGCAAGGAGAACTAGGATAGTCAGCAGTCCAAGGATCTTAGATTTCTTCGATTGAAACACCAAATCACCCACTTTCTAATAAAGAGCCGAGCTGGTCACCCCGCTCGGCCAATGACTTAATATTTACTTAAGCTGAGCAATTATTTGCTGTTAAGTTTCTTCTGTACTTCGTCTGTAATATCTTGGCCGCCATAAACGACGTCCCCTTTGTCAAGCACAACAGCAAGTCCTTTAGTGCTAGCTACTGCTTTAATCTGCGCATCAACTTTATCCTTAATGGCTCCAAGCAGTTCTTGCTGCTTTAAGCTTAGCTTTTGTTGAAGCTGAGCAGAGTAATCTTGCTTCTCTTTGTCATTCATGCCTGCCGATTTAGCCTCAAAATCCTGCTGGGCGGTTTTCAATTCAGCTTGGAAAGCTTCTTGGGCTTTTGCCATGTCAGGATGCTCGCCCATAAGCTTCTGGTAGTTTACTATACCAATATTGGAAGAAGTACCAGCATTTGCAGCATAGGACCTACCAGTTTGTGAAAGAGCCAGACCGACTATACCCAATACGAAGAAAATTGCTACTGTCAGAGACACAATTTTAACTTGCTTTTTGTCTAGTTTTAACACTAATTAAACCCTCTCTCTCTTGCCCTCAGGCACTGAAAATTTCCCTGCTTCATTATACCAACATTTTCAAACTTGTTCAAGATTTTCCTGGCTTCGGCTCAGTGTTTATAAATTACCTACCAGGCGCAGCCATTTATCGCCGTCGGTAAATACATATTCTGCACTTAGATAATCATGCATTTTGTATCTAATACCGATCTCATAATTATTGCCCGCAGGTATGCGTTCAGCTCTCAGCGACCAATCACGTCCCAAGTTCTGATTGAGAGTTAGGATAACATTTTTATCCGAAAGATCGTATTTTACACCGGCAAAACTATTCGCGCCAATGCTGTGCGACCAACCGGGCATAAACCGCCACTCCACCGTGCTGGGAACAAGATTTATCTCAAGAAATACCTCATCATTCCCTCCAATATATTTTCCGGCATGCAATCTTGCTGAGGTATTGTCATCAACCCGTCCCATATCAAGATAGCTTTCAAGCCATATCTTGTACTTACTAGTTTCCGCATTTACACTGATTTGAGTATCTACACCCGGACTTATAATAGGAGTCAAGGTTAATCCATATTGACGGGCAATCACATGCTCAGCCGCGGCGGCGGTAATCTTAGGCGTAAAGTAATCGCGGTGACGCTCAACAAACTGCACCGGTAGGCCGATGAGGCTTTTCGCAGCATCATCTATCGGCAGCCGTGCCTGTGCTAATAGGATATTCGGAATGGTGTGTGATCTTAGTGATACATGCACCTCTTGAATAACAGAACCAGCCGGCACAAGCGACATCTTTACTACCGTCTTCGGTCCAGCCAATATATCAAAATTCGTTCGGAATTCAGGCAGCTGTGAAGCCAACATCTCCTGAATAACCGTTTTCGACACTCCTCCGGCCCAATCTACTGCATCAATCGGTAAACCAACAAGAACGTTATTTACCCGGTCTTCAACATCTCCTAAGTCTCGCTTTACCAAGGATACTAGTTCAGGAGATATACTGCCGTAGTCCACTTCAAGGACAACCTCACGCACAACTTCGCCCCAAGGCGCAAGCTCTACAGCAACAGTTGTCTCCGTTCCTGGCCTCAACATAACGCTTTCTACCGTGTAGCCAACAAGGATGCGGTCAAAGACCTCTTTAATCAGTCGCTCGTAAGAAGACCTGGCTTCAGCTACTTCACTGGCCTTATGTCCAATAAGGACATGTTCTCCAACTGTATTTACACTAGCGGCCATACGCTTTGCGATACGGGCAGGAGGTGCTTGACCGCCATCAACTGTCACAATACTGACGTTAATTTTTTCAATTGTCTCGGCCGCGCTTGCCTTGCCAGGCAGGACAAGAAGTGCCATCATTGCAACTAAAACCATGACTTGGAAGCGTTTACAGATAATATCGCCGCACCTCCAATTGTAAGCAGGAGTCAGGTCTTTTACGACCTGACTCCTGACTGTTAATTGTGTTTTAGAACTGTCCGCCGAAGCTGAAGTGAGTCTTGCCGCCCTCAGCTCCTTGAGCATAGTCGATACGGATCGGGCCGATTGGAGTAGTGACGCGCATTCCGACACCCACGCTGGCTTTCAAATCATCCAATTGATAGCCTTCGCCGTCCCAAGCTTTACCAATATCTGTAAAGACAACACCCTCTACCTTTTTGACAACAGGGAAACGGTATTCGGCTGTAGCAGCCAGCATTTTATCGCCCTTGAACTGGTCATCTTCATAACCACGAAGCGTATCAGCACCACCGACTGAGAACTTGCCCGCCATAGGCATGTGTCCATCAGCATAACCAAGCGTAGCCCGTAGAGCCACTACCTGCGATTTACCTACCTTGTGGTAGTTGCGGCTTTCAGCAGTATACTTATTAAAGTCAAATTCACCGCCAAATGCACCACCGGCAAATTCGGCTGACAATGAATAGCGACTGCCTTCTGTCGGACTGAACACATTATCACGGGAATCAAATACACGCATTAGAGTTACACTGCGAGTAAGACCAAAATTATCATCTAGATATTCAGGGTCCTCTACAGCATAATTCTGACCAGATACATGCTCTACATAGGTATCTTTGCGATTTTTAAAGGTAATGTAGTTCTGAATAAACTCGCCCTGAGGGCGTCCGAGAGTTACATCAAAGCCTTGACGCTCTTTGTCATAGGTTGATATTAACTTTCTGCCATTTTGATAGTCATCATACTCATTTGTCATATCGTAGAAATTGACAGATAGTGAAGTCTGCTTTGAATCAAGCCATGGACGAGTATAGCCAATTTCGTAGTTACGATCACTGGCATCGCCGCCAAACTCCCAGTGCAGCTTAACCTTGTCACCTGTGCCGCGGAAGTTGTTATCACCAATCTCGATGATACCAACCATGCCATCACTCTTACTGTAACCGCCGCCGATTGAGAAGGTGCCTGTCTTTTGTTCAACAACACTAGTCTCAAGTACAACTGCATTTGGGTCTTTACCCGGGTTAAGCTTCATATTAACATCCTCGAAATAGCCGAGGTTGTACACTTTTTGCATACTGCGGCGAGCATCTTTGACATTGAAAGCCTCGCCTGGTTTTATCTTCATCTCGCGGGTAATTACATTATTTTTCGTCTTTTCATTACCCTTAATAACAATGCCTTCAAGCATACCTTCATTGACTGTCACTGTCAGTACACCGGCATTCATGCTTACATCGCTTACCTTGGCCAGAATGTAGCCTTGGTCATGGTAATACTGTTCAATCGCCCTTGCGTTGTCATTCAGCATCTTGGTATTTAAAATCTTGCCTTTAGCAACTGTCATTATTCCCTTAAGCTTGTCCGCAGACACCTTATTGTTGCCCTTAACGACAATGTCTTGGAGAACAGGGTTTTCCATTACAGTATAGACCACTTTGACGCCTTCAGGAACTTCGGTGAAATTAGCGACTACATCGAAAAAGTAACCTAGATCATAAATTGACTGCATATCCTGCTTAACTGCGTCTGCTGTTAGAGTTTCACCGGCTTTAACCTTAATCACCTTGGTGATTGCTGCCGTGTCCACTGCTGAGTTTCCGGTAATTGCTACATTAGTAACTGTTTTGCCGGTAAGATCATTTGCGAACGCCGGGGCAATACCAGTAATGATAATGCTGAGAGTTAAAATAGCCGCAAGCAGCAGCTGCCCGTAGCGTCTCGTTGTTCTCATATATTACCTCCTTATTAAGTTATTGACCGCGTAGTGATTTTCCGGCGGCCCGCACCAATTTCTGAAGTTCTTCAGGCGGCAGTACAGCTTCTTTATCTGCCTGGCGCGGCTCACTGTCATCCTTTACACGGGTCACTGCGTGTTGAACATTTTGCTGATGCAGGGGATTTACAGAGGCTTCTGACCGTTGATCGGCTTTATGCTCAGCAGCCATAGGCTTAACATTACCCGTCGGGTGAACTGACTGCGCCTGAGCCTTAAAATATTCTGGCTCAGACAGCCCGGGAGCCTTGTTTTCTTGCTGAGCAGTAAGCGGAAGAGCGGGCATCCTTGTCTGATTCTTATTCATCCACCAATAAGTACCGCCAAAGCCGACAGCAGCTATTGTCATAGCCAGACTGACAGCCAGTCCTTGGGTAATAGGCGAATACCTATACCACCAGCGGCGGGTGCGATGAACTTCTTTGGCCTGCTGAAGTTCAGCTTGGGCCAGCATCAAATCAAGCTCTGCGCGAATATCGCGGTCTGTGTCATACGCTTCCTCAGCATTTTTTAGCCATTGCCTTGCTGAGCGCAAGCGCCGAAACATATTCTCTTTGAAATCCGCCAATATCCACACCCCCCATTATAGCTATATTATATAGTCCTGGGAAGGGGCCAGATTATGGTCATCCATCTTACGGCAAAAAACAGGTAAAATAGACGTATAGCGTTCCTCTAGTCTTAAATGCTTCTCATTTCAACTATATTTCTCAGTTTTGCTACTAAAACCACTGTTTAATAGCATATATACTGCCGTTTGTCATGTTATTATCTACCAGTGGTGCATTAATTTGGACAGCATGCCGCGAATACGGCGAATGCCTTGTTTTTGCAGTCGATAAACATGAGAGATACTCATATCCATTGTTTCAGCCAGCTGTTTGGGTTCACGGTCTTCCAGAAAAACCCCGCTCAGCACCAGTTGCTCTTTAGCAGGCAGGCGCCCCAGGGCATCTTTAACCTTTTCGACAAGATAATTCTGCTCAGCTTGGCGGGAAACCTCAGCAGTAGCATCGACAAGAACGTCGGCAAGTGTTACTTCGTTTTCTTCACCGTACAGCGGGCTGTCGATATAGGCCAAATTGCCCTTGCCTTCACTTTGCATATAATTTATCATCCGGCCGCGAATACGATGCGAGGCATATAAGCTAAATGCCACACCGCGGGTATGATCATAGTTTTCGGCAGCTTCAATAAGACCAACAGTACCTTCTTGAACAATATCCATCATGGTTGGCTGGTCTGCCCGCCACTGCGTCGCGGCTTTAAAGACAAGCGGCTGATAGCTCTCAATGAGCCGCCGCCTGCTGGCCAAATCGCCGTTTGATTTAAAAGCCAGCCACAACTTGGCCTCCTCCGCTGAAGAAAGTGGCTCAATTTTTTTCAGTTCAGCAAGATACTGTTTAAGCACCATAAATATCATCCTTTTCTATTTGGGATGAGATAACGCTAACCTCACTTTAAGGCAGCTTTTAAAATTTAAAGCGAGTTTCGATACCAACACGTCTGTTGTTTTGGTTATCTACCGCGCCTGTTAGACTTATACGCCTGTTCAAATCATAACGAAAGCCAAAGCTATGATTATCGTGGTCCACACCCATAGTATAATTAAGCATTAAGCGATCGGTAACATATTTACCCATTTCAAGATTGTATACTTCACGCCCAACAGAATTGTCCAGGTCTTCACTACTCTTCTTATCATTATCCGTCCATAGTGTATCTCGCACCACCCGGAAGTCATCCAGGCCGAAGGCTTCCCTGAAGATACCTTCCACTTCGCTGATAAACCGCATCTGCAGCCCAGCATCCAGGAAGCCCATAATCTCATCACGGCCTAATCCGCTTTCGCTGCCGCCGTTGCCGGAACTCTGTTTTTCGAAATAGCGGCTGCGCAGTGTAAGAAGAGATAATATCTCTTGCTGGCTCATTTCCGGTTCGGAATTAAGCTGTATCTCCATTGTTGACGCAGGACCGTAAACGTTTAAATTGACTACGGTATCGTGTAGCTTTGTGCTGGCATTCAACTTAACTACCGGCAAGAAGGATCCAAACTGAATAAAATCCGCGCTTCCTTCTTTAAGCTTAAACTGGGTCCTTAGATAGCTGACCGTACCCCTTGTAGCTGTAATCCGTCCGGATGGAATTGGACGCTTAGTGCTTCCGGTAAATTTCACCTTACCCTCCGCCCAAATATCATACATATACGGGTTGTAGAAACGTACTTTATTGCCGGCAACAAATTCTAAGTCAAGTCCCACATTAAGATCAGAATTAGTTAAATCTTCCACATAAGGAATATCAATAACATCATTCTCAAAAAACAATTTTCCTGACAGTTTAGGCCGCCCGCCGGTGCTGATTAAAGCCAGATTGCCATCCAGCGGTCCTTTGAAGTATTTACTATTAAGGCCAAGATTATCCAATCCAAGTTGAAAATTATAGTCGCTCAACGCAAGGCCTTTTATTCTAGCGTTGCCTGTCAGAGCATATGAGCCTGATCCCATATGACCGGAAAATGTTTTTAAAACTATTTTATCATCTTCGAAGACAATATCAATGGCCACTTTCTGGATTGGGTCACCTAATTTTGCTAATTTTAGTACCCCATCCTTTACGCTAACATTCCCTGATAGATAGGGTTGAGCAAGCGTTCCGCTGATGGTAACCTGGCCTTGAGTTTGCCCAGATGCCCAGGATACTTCTTTTGTTAAAAAGGGCAGAATACTAAGATTCGCCTCATCTAAACGCACCTTAAGATCCATCTGGTCAACAATTGAGGCCTGTTGACGTCCTTCGGTGCTTAGCGCAGCTACCGGAATTACTCCGTAAGCACTGGCCCGGTACAGGCCTTTGGTTAAGAGCAGCTGGTTTACATGAATACTATAATCTTTTAGTATGAACAAGCCGTACAATGAATCAAAACTCGCTGACGCAACTTCGCCGCTCGCAATCTCAAGGGAAACGTTAGCCTGAGGATTGTGGACGCTGCCGGAAACCTGTGCCGCGAAGTTAAGCTTGCCTTTTACATCAACTTTGGTATCAAACCACGCCGGCAGCAG
>Ga0074195_1004598_pt1 | contig 11197 bp, 8 predicted proteins | sample EPASupsiteHSE623_FD_64525 | JGI IMG/M metagenome (GOLD analysis project Ga0074195, IMG submission 64525) | Bioremediated contaminated groundwater from EPA Superfund site, New Mexico - Sample HSE6-23 | ecosystem: Environmental > Aquatic > Deep subsurface > Groundwater > Contaminated ...
CGGGATGATAATTTGTTGAGGTTAACAGAAGACCACAACCTCTTTGCGCTTCTGCGTAAGACTAAAAGATTCACGGATGAGGAGCTTAGAGAGGACAAAACGCACCATATGCTCATAAGATACGTGGGGATGGATAACGCCCGCCCTGACGTCAAGATCGTTTCCATAAATAAGGGAGATCGATTGCTGCTTTGTACCGACGGCTTGTCTGAGATGGTAAAAGATGATGAGATGGCGGAGATCATGAGAGGCGCACAGAGGCCAGAAGTAGCTTTGGAGAGGCTGGTTGCCAGGGCTAACAAGGCTGGTGGTGATGACAACATCACAGCAGTAATTGTCGAATGCTAGATGAACAACTGTATAATTTTTCCACTACTCATATCATCAAAGTTGAATAAATCGCCGCCATCCCAAATGCCGCCAGGCCCATCAGGCTTAGCGGTATGGTATATCCGCGCACCATCTCTCTCATGCTTGCACCCGTGGATTCCTTGATCAGCCAGAAGTAGGGGTCTGAGATATAGGAGAACATAAATGCCCCTGCGCTTATGAGCAGAGCCAGTGTGAGCCCGTCCAGGGGATAGCCTGCGAGTACCTGAGCAGCCACAACCACAGTCACTACCCTTGATCCCTGTGCAAGCTGGAGAACTGAAGACACCAGAAAGGGCAGGACTAGCACAGGCAGTGCCTGGCCCAGTGAGAAGATCTCCTCTCCGAGACCGCTTTGGGCCACCACGTACCCAAAGGCTCCAGCTCCGCAGAGGTCCAGGAGTACCGTTCCAGACCGCCTCGTGGCTGTATGCACCATCTCATGCATCTTCTCCCTGACAAGAGCCAGACATACCAGAGCCCCAAGCAGCAATGCCACGCCGGGATTGCCTGCGAACCTCGCCCAATCCCCATCCAGCAGGATTCCGAGGAGGATCAATCCCATTGGCAGGATCAGGGGGAACCACGCTTTGGACCTTGAGATTGCAGGAACAAGGCACTGAGCAGTCTCCGCCAACTCTCTGGGCTGTCGGAGCATATAAACGTAGACCGCTATGAACAGCAGCAGGGATACTGGTACACCCAGAGCCAGAAGATCGCTGGCCTCTACATCCAGAGAACCTGCCAGTGAGACCATTACAGGCGATGGGTAGACGAGGTTGAAGGAGACAACCGATGATGCGGCGGTCATGAAGAGAAGACGCCTGCTGCCGCCTTTCGTCTGCCTTCCCAAACAGCTCACAACCGGCTCAAGGATCATGTAGGCGGTGATGCTGCACATCACCGGCAGCGAGATCAGGTAGCCTGCTACGCCGGCGACCAGGAGGCCCCTTTTGGAGAGCATCAGAAGGTCTGCCACAATCCTGTCTATGGCTCCGGTCTTTCGCAGGTACTCGGCCAAAACAGCGCCCGAGAATACTACTACCGCGAGGGAGGAGAAGATCTTCCCCAGACCCGTGGAAATGAGGCCCATGGTATCGAAACCCATTCCCACAAGGAGTCCGTATAGCATGGCTGAAACGACCAGGCTCAAAAAGGGCCCTAGCTTTGGCACGAGAAGGCTGACCAGTATGACGGCCGCCAGAAAGGCTGGCAATGGGTCCATGAACACCTAATGGACATGAGGCCTTATAAAACGATAATTATGGCCGGAAGATCTCTGCCCCAGCAACATCCGAAACGCATTTATAGCTAGAATAATAAAAAATGGTCTGAAGGGATTCGAGTTAGCTTTATCTGAATAGATATTATTTGAGCATCGCTTAAGGGATTATAGAGGGGATAAAAGGGAGTAGAATGAGAAGAGGTAGAGGTAGCTTTAAGCGTAGACTACCTCGTGGTAGACTTCACCGCCGCAAAATTCACCCAGCTCTGCTTGGAGCGGCAATCTTTCTGGTACTCTTAGTCCCTGCCTTATTCTATCTCCTTCCCCATGCGCCCTCTTTCAACTCCGATATCCCCAAAGAAAATCCCTCAAGCACAGCTCCTGGAAATGCTTCTGATGCTAATGAAGCTCATAATGGTCACGATGATCTCTCCAGCCAGGTCCTGAAGATAGCCTCGTCGAAACAAGAGCAGGTCAAATCAGGATTACTTGCCACTGTGAAACCCTCCGGCCAGGGCGTAACTCAAGTGCACCTGGAGAACACAGGCCAGGCCCCTCTGGGGCGGGTAAAAGTCCTGGGAGAGAATGGCAAAGCCCTGGGGATCCTCTCAATGCTCTCACCGGGCGAGAAGAAGATATTGGCCATGAGCAGCCCGACGAGAGGTATAAAGATAAACGCCTTTGATCCAGCCGGTCGCGAGGTTATGGGAGAAGTCCATTACGAGGAGCCGATGATCCCTGCCTCATTTTCAGGCTCCCTTGGCGGCATGCCGCAGAATACTAAGCTCGCAACCCAGGCTGCAGCTGCAGCCCCTGAAGCTCCAAGCGCTCCTGCTGTCAGCCAAGTCCCTCCGAAGGCTCAAGAAGAGCCGGTGCTGAGCATTGTTATTGCAGCCAACAGGTCGGAAGGCCACGAGGGAGATGCAGTTGGCTACAGGTGTACGGCGAAGAACAGCGGAAAAGGAGAGATCTCCGACATTAAGCTGTTTTGTGAAGATAAAACAGCCTCTACGAAATTCCTGACGCCTGGAAAAGAGATCCATCTCGACGGCGTTCATGTAATTAGCGACAGCTTCAGGCTTTCAGCCGGATGCCAGGGCAAAGGCGCAGACGGCCGACTCTGTACGAACAACACATCGACTGAGATCTGGGAGATATCGCCCCAGATTGAGGTTGACGTCTCATGTCCTGAGATGGTCCACAGGGGCGAGAGGTTCGCCCTGGAAGTGAAAGTTGAGAACGCCGGTAATGCTATCCTATCCAATCTCACAGTCTCCGATGCCTCCGGCGAGATTGGAGAGATTCCCCTCTTGGAACCCGGCGAGGTGAAAGCCCTGCAAAAGGAGATGGAGCTGGATGAGACCCTTAGAGAAGATGTAAAGGCAGTAGCTCTGGACTCCTCCGGCAGGGAAGTATACGCCAGCCGCGGTGTGGAGATCAGAGTCCTCAAACCCGGCCTGGAGATCTCAGGCCAGCCGTCAGTTGTCACAGTCTACCCCGGCCAACCTGGAGAGGTGACATGGGATCTGAGCAATACCGGCGAGGAGATGCTTCGAAATATTACTCTGTCTGGAGTAGACGGCAAGAAGTGCATGCTAAAAGAGCTCTCTCCCGGACGGTCTGTCAGAATGGCTGCAATTTATACTGTGAACAGCACGACATGGATCAATGTGACTGCCCAGGGAAGCGATCAGGGAGGATACTTCACAGCCGCAAAGGGCGGCGTTCTAATCAAGACCATAAAGCCCTGCATCAGCCTCAAGGCCACGCCAACTTTTGTCGAGGTCTGCCCAGGAGAAGAGGCGGATATAAGCTGCCTGATATCCAACGCTGGAGACGATGACCTTCAGCAGATCGTGCTCTACCAGCAGGGTTCTGTCCTGGCAACATTAGACCGGCTGGCTCCTGGCGACTTCAGGGTAGTAGATACCCGGATAGCTATACCTGAGAACGCAACGATCGAGTTCGATGTTCAGGGAAAGGACGCCCGAGGCAAGGTCTGGTCAGATTCCGCAGAGGTTGAAGCTGATGTGGTCATTACTGCCCTCAAGGCCTTTGCCAGCGCCTCGCCACAGTCTGTAGTTCCTGGCAGCAGCACGAAGATCACCTGCACCGTGGCCAACACAGGAAGCACTCCGCTCTACAATGTATTCGTCATCAGCAAGACATTTGGACCTCTAGGAACCATAGATTCTCTGCCGCCCAAGCGCCAGAAGACTATCAGTGCAGAAAAGACAATATCAGACAGAGTCGAGGACACAATCTCGGCTGAGGGCTTCACACAGGAGAAGAGTTCTGTCCGCAGCTCCTGCCAGCTGCTAATAGAAGTTCTCAGGCTTCCGGGGATGGAGATTGGGCCTCAGATCCAAAGAGAAGACTTGTCAGACAAGGCTCCAAATGGAATCAGGGTGAAGGCAGTCGACGTCAGATGCGGCGATATGAATATCCCCCTGAACCTGCCCTCGGAGAACGAGACTGCTGTTCGCATATCTCAGGAGATCGCAGAGGGTGTTGATGCCTCAGCAAAGGACTCAGGCAACCAGGTCTTAGACGGCATATCCAGGTTCCTGGATTACATACAGAATGTCCTGGAGAGGGTCGGACAGAAGACAGATGGGCAGGGAACAGATGGACAGGAAACTGAAGGACAGAAGACCGAGTCGGAGTCCGGCACATCGCATGAGCTGGAGACGCCCCTGGAAGAGATGGAGGATGCCTCAACCTCAAGGAACTACGAGCTGTCCATCGAGAGCGTTAAGGGCTCTGAACACGGGGCCATTAGGATCATGGACGTGAGCGCCGTTCCCTCTCAGCCTGCGGCCTGGGAGCAGGTGAAGGTCTCTGTGCATGTCAAGAGCTCAAGCGGCTTAAAGGCGGTCTCAGCCAGATGGGGCCTGTCGGATGCTCCCCTCACAAAGGCGGACATGCTTGACGTTGACAGGGTTTATGATATGCCCATGAAATTAGAGTCTGGAGACGGCAAAGAAGGATACTGGAGCTGCGTCCTTCCCGGAAATGCAGCAGGAACCTACATGGCCCTCTCCGTATGGCTGACGGACGGCTCTGCCACTGCAGAAGGCGGTCCATACATGCTCCACTGGAGCACAATCAACTCCGCAGACAAGACAGGAGGCAAGCGGGCAGTTACTCCTCAGCTGGAAGACGGCATGCTCTTCATCGAGTCCTCCAGCGTCAGGGGCAAGGGAGAGGTCTCTATCAAAGATACCTTCCAGGGGTCAGCTATGGAGTTCAACGAGAAGATGAAGGGCAACGGATCCATAAGCCTCGAATCCCTGCGCTGCATAGATAAAAGGACTGAAGACAACTTCACTGAGAAGAAGGATCTGGTCTTCACAGACGGCCAGCTCAAAGGCCATCAGAAGGTGTCATCACCCACCTTCCACGGAGGTCTGGGAGCATCAGTTACTGAGAGGTTCAACTTAAGCCATGTGGACAAGAGCGAGACCAGCAGTGTCTCCTCAGCCAGCATTGCCAACAACACCCTGGTGTTCAACACGGAGCAGGCGTTCGACGGAACGTGGAACATACAGACGCAGTACTCCAAGTTCTACAAGAAGATTAAGGCAGACCAGCAGTACACGGGCTCCTTCCAGACGCAAAAGAAGATCAAGTTCCAGGACTACGGGCAGAAATAAAATGTACTCAATAAACGAGTTCGCATATGGTAAAAAAATGAGAGCACTGACATTTTCTAAACTTTTTATCATCTGCATAATCCTGCTTTTCCTTTGCGCCACACCTAATGAGGCAAAGGATATCATCTCTCAATCAAAGTCCAAGGACATAGGCATAGCTTGGTTTCCAGAAATAGATCCGACAATCCTTGCAGCCTCACGAAATGTCGATTTCATCCCCAATTTAAAAGGCTATCAGCAAACGACCGATTACACCTGTGGTCCGGCAGCATTGTTATCTCTGGCCAAATTCTACGGACTGCCAGGCATTGAGGAGAACGCAGAGACAGAGATGCGAATCGCCCAAGAATCAGGCACAAGGGATCTAAACTCATTCCTGCCGGGAACTAAACCGCAGGAGATGACGGCCTGGCTTGAGAAGAACGGCTTTCATGCGCAACTCGAGTTCGAGGATAAAGGCGACGGTACTGCACTGCAGAGGCTTCGCGATAATATTGGCCGCGGAGTGCCGACCCTTGTCGAATGGATCGACATTAGCGGACACTGGGCCATAGCTGTCGGATATGACTATCGCAATGTAAGCGATCCATGGGATGACGTTTTGATTCTGGCAGATCCTTATGACAGGTATGACGATTACCAGGACGGCTACTCCTTCGTAAATGCTAATCGCTTTTACTGGATGTGGTTTGACGCACTGTATTTCGGCAACCTCACCTGGCGCACTATGATTACCGCCATCCCAAAGGAGAACTTAGAGAAGGATTCAACCAGTACGAATATGCGATAATCGGCTGTTATCTAACCATCTATCAGATCTCAAAGAAAACGTCAAGAACCAAATGGTTCGAATTTTGATAAAGCGGGCAGAGATTCATGACATTTTCGAATTAAATGCTTCGCAGTTTTCCCTAACCCGCTTCTGCTATTTCAGTTCCTTCCAGCTTTCACAGCCTTCTTCCAGATATCTTCATAGCTCTTGTCCAGAGACTCTATCTGATCGTGGACGTCGATGCGGTGCTGGACCTCAGCCGCACGAAGCTTCTTCTCCATGGACAGCCGCAGCATCTCCCTGCCATCTTCGTGCAGCTTCTCGGCCTCCTGCCATAGCATCTCTGCTGTCTCTGCATCTTTAGGCCTGGTCTCCACCGACTCCCTTCGAAGCTCCTCTTCCCTCTGCACTGCGGCCTCGTACTCCTCCCGCAGGCGCTTAGATTCTGCCATTAGGTCTTTTACCTCACTGCTCATATCCTCTACGCTTCTTTCAATCAGGTCTCTTTCAGAGAACATATCAGGCCTCCATCATCTTCAGGAACATCCTGTGAAACCTCAGGTCATCTGTGAGCTCGGGGTGGAACGCCAGGCAGAGAAGGTTCTTCTGTCGTGCAGCCACGACGAAGTTCTTCACCTTTGCCAGCACCTGAACATCTTTTCCCACATCCACTATGGCAGGGGCGCGGATGAATACTGCCCTGTAGGGCCTGTTGAAGCCCTCTACGGCCAGGTCTGCCTCGAAGGACTCCCTCTGGGGGCCAAACGCGTTCCTACCTATCTTCGTGTCCATCAAACAAAGGGGCCGGACCTTGCAGTCGCCCTCGATTGCCTTCGAGACCAGCACCAGTCCTGCGCAGGTGGCCATGACGGGAACGCCTACAGAGGCCGCCTGCTTTATCTCCTCTCCTACGCCAGAGCTTTCCAGCTGCCTGCATATGGTCGTGCTCTCGCCGCCGGGAAGGACCAATGCGTCACACTCAGGGACTATTCCTGCACGCCTGATCTCCACTACAGACCCTTTGCCCTCCAGGGCCCGCTCCATCGCCAAGACGTGCTCGGAGACGTCCCCTTGCAGGGCCACAACTCCAATCTTTACCACTTACCAGCCCCTCGTCTGCAGAGCCTCGGCTTCAGGAATGGTTGCCGCATCCAAGCCCTTCATGGCAGCACCCAGGCCCTTGGATATGCGTGCCAAAAGCTGTGCATCGTCGTAGTTATGCACAGCCTGGACTATGGCCTGGGCCATAGCCTGAGGGTTCTCAGACTTGAAGATCCCCGAGCCCACGAAGACTCCGTCGGCTCCAAGCTGCATCATGAGCGCAGCATCCGCTGGTGTCGCAACGCCGCCTGCTGCGAAGTTCACAACCGGAAGGCGCTGGATCTTTGCGCATTCCACAACCAGATCGTAGCTGGCTTCAATCTCCCTGGCCACCTTCATCAGCTGCAGATCGTCCATGCCCTTCAGGCTCCTGATCTGGCCCATGATCATCCTCATATGCAAGACTGCCTGGCTCACATCCCCTGTTCCCGCCTCGCCCTTTGTCCTGATCATGGCAGCGCCTTCCGCAATGCGCCTCAAGGCCTCGCCCAAATTTCTCGCGCCGCACACGAAGGGTATTGTGAACTTGGTCTTTTCGATGTGGAACTCATCCGCTGGCGTTAGCACCTCGGACTCATCCACCATGTCCACTCCCAGTGCCTCGAGGATCTGAGCCTCGACGAAGTGGCCGATCCTGGCCTTGGCCATGACTGGAATGGTCACAGCATCGATTATGGACTCGATGACTGCAGGGTCTGCCATCCTGGCCACGCCGCCCATCTTCCTGATATCCGCCGGAACAGCGTGAAGCGCCATGACTGCCACCGCTCCCGCCTCCTCGGCGATTGCCGCCTGTTCCGGAGTTGTGACGTCCATGATGACGCCGCCTTTCTGCATCTTTGCGAAACCGCGCTTGAGCAGTTCCGTACCAAACCTAAGGTTTTCAAGCTCCATGGATTGCCCCAAATGTTCTTAAGGCCCCTGCTAATGCTGCCTGAATAAATAAACTTTGCCCAGACGCTGTGCGATCTCTACTGTATGGCTCTAAGCCGCCTTATCCGCTCTTCGGTGCTGGGATGTGTAGAAAAAAGAGAAGCTATAGTGCTGCCTTTCAGGGGATTCACAATGAACATATGGGCAGTTGATGGGTTCACATCCGCTCTTACGGCGCTGCTCCCTGCCTCAAGCTTTGCGAGGGCGTTGGCCAGAGCCAGGGGGTTGCCGCAGATATTTGCTCCATCCCTATCGGCTCCAAACTCTCTTCCACGTGAGATGGCCATCTGGATTATCATGGCAGCGATGGGCGCTAAAATAGCCATAGCCAGCATGCCTATGGGGTTGCCTCCATCCTCGTCGTTTCCTCCGAAGATCAAAGACCATTGGGCCATACTGGCCAGGAATGTTATGACCCCTGCAATTGTAGCGGCTACTGTGCCAATCAGGGTGTCTCTGTTTTTAACATGAGCTAATTCATGGGCTATAACGCCTTCCAGCTCGGTTCTGTTGAGTATTCCCATGATACCCGTGGTCACAGCTACCGCTGCATGCTTTGGGTCTCTGCCGGTCGCAAAGGCGTTTGGCATGGGTGTATCGACTATGTAGATTTTGGGAACGGGGAGACCGGCCCTCTCAGCAAGCCTCTGAACCATGCTGTAGAGATCTGGCAACTCTGCAGGCGTGACCTCCCTGGCATGGTACATCTTCAAGACGATCTTATCGCTATACCAGTAGCTTCCGAAGTTCATAACCAGGGAGAAGATCAGAGCCAAGAACATACCGCCCCTGCCTCCGACGGCCCCACCAATTAGAAGCATAAGTCCGGTAAGACCGGCCAGCAGAAGCGTAGTCCTGATCATGCTTGTCATACGAGCATTAAGTTAGCTTAATTAGTTATCAATTTTTCCCCAAAAATCCAAAAGTACATTTTCCTATTGCCATGGCATATGTTAGCGGCTTTCCGGTGGCCAAGGGAACTAAACATTTAAATCGAGGGAGGTGCACTTATACACCGAAGAGGCAAAGAAAGCAATGGGCAAAGAAGGTAATAGTAATCGTTATCAGGGCCCAATCTTTTTACAGCCTTTAAACGCGCCGAAGTGCGCTATAACGCTAAAAGCGAAATTTTGGATAAATATCCATGACCTTTGAAATCCTGTTCATTATTTTACTTGTAATCGCCAACGGCATATTTGCCATGTCTGAGATAGCTGTGGTCTCCTCCCGCAAGACAAGACTCCAGCAGAGAGCGGAAGAGGGCGATTCAGGAGCCAAGACCGCCCTGGAGATGGCCAACTCGCCTAGCCGATTCCTATCTACCATTCAGGTCGGCATTACCCTCATAGGCACACTGGCGGGAGCCTACGGAGGCGCCACAATCGCCGAGGATCTGGCCGAGAGTCTTGCTCTCATTCCCAGCCTTGCACCTTACAGCGATGCTTTAAGCATAGCTGCAGTCGTCCTGGTCATCACATACCTCACCATAGTCCTGGGGGAGCTTTTTCCAAAGCGTCTGGCGCTGAGCAATCCCGAAAGAATAGCCTCTTTTATGGCTCCCTCCATGAACGCCTTCTCGACCATTGTCTCTCCTGTGGTCTGCTTGCTTAGCGCCTCAACAGAGCTGGTTCTGAAGATCTTTGGTGTCAAACCCAGCGAAGAGCCACAGGTGACTGAGGAAGAGATACGGGTATTGATCGACCTGGGCGCCACGACGGGTGTGATTGAGGAAGAAGAGCAGGATATCGTGGAGAGGGTATTTCGTCTTGGGGACCAAAGAGCAGAGTCGGTCATGACCCCTGAATCGGAGATCGTCTGGCTGGACATCAACGACTCTGCTGAGGAGATACAGAGAAAGATAACCAGCGGTCCATATTCCCTATTTCCAGTTTGCAAGGAACAGCTGGATCACGTCCTGGGTGTGGTTCAGGCCAAGGACCTTCTGTCCTGCACAGTGAAAGATCGAAAGGTTGACCTCAAGTCATTCCTACTTCCGCCATTGTTTGTCCCGGAGAGCATGAGGGCGCTAAAAGTTCTGGAGAGATTCAAGCAGACGGGCATTCATCTGGCCATAGTCCTGGACGAATACGGTTCGGTAAGAGGTATCGTGACGCTCACAGATATCCTGGAGGCATTGGTCGGCGACATTCCCCATATCGAAGAGCTGGCAGAGCCCCAGATATTAAAGCGGGAGGACGGATCCTGGCTGGTTGACGGCATGCTTCCCATAGACGACTTCAAGGAGGCCTTCAAGGTGGTGAACCTGCCAGAAGATGAGAGCGGGCGTTATCAGACGGTGGGAGGGTTAGTGATGATGCACCTGGAGAAAATTCCCACTACAAGAGACCACTTCGAATGGGGAGGCTACCGCTTCGAGGTCGTTGACATGGATGAGCACAGAGTGGATAAGATTCTTGTGGCTCCCATGAAAGTGGAAGACGAGAAAGAGCCCTTCTGAAACACCATATTTTTGATCTTCTTAGAAACTGGAGACGAGCGTTCTTAAAATAAGGAAAAAGCCCAGAAGGGCAGGCGGCCTCCTGCCCTCAGGGCTGATAGTTCTCGTAGATGTAGATGTCCTTGTCTCCTTTTCTGCTGTCGGTCCAGACTATACTTCCCGTCTTGATCCGAGGCTCAGTTTGATCTCCGGCATCGGTGCAGATGGCAGTCTCCTTCTTGGTGTTGAGGTTGTAGGCGTAGATGTCCCAGTTCCCTTTTCGCTTATCCTGCCATACTATGACTCCGTTCTCCACATCGGGAAGAGTCTGATCCGCCAGGTCCTTAGTTATCTGTATCTCCTGGCTGCTGTTGAAGTCATATGCATAGATATCCCAGTTGCCGTTCCTGTTGTCCTGCCAGACCACTGTGCGGCCGTCGGTTGCTGGATACATCTGGTCGCCCGCGCTGGTTATGAGCGCAACAGCCTCCTGGCCGCTCCTCCAGAGCCATATATCCCAGTTGCCCCTGGCTTTGTTGTCCTGATACACGACGATGTTTCCTCCAGTACGTGGGTTAGATCCGGATGGCGGAATGGCGGGTGCAGTCTCCTTCCCGTAGAGCAGCTTCTTATACACTCTTGTGCCGAAGTTGGCCACGGGCAGATCCACGTAGGTCAAATACTGATCGCTGATGGATACGGTT
>Ga0074195_1004599_pt1 | contig 11194 bp, 16 predicted proteins | sample EPASupsiteHSE623_FD_64525 | JGI IMG/M metagenome (GOLD analysis project Ga0074195, IMG submission 64525) | Bioremediated contaminated groundwater from EPA Superfund site, New Mexico - Sample HSE6-23 | ecosystem: Environmental > Aquatic > Deep subsurface > Groundwater > Contaminated ...
TTCAACCAACTCAATGTCGATCAGACCCGACGAAGGCTGTATCGGCGAGCTCCGTGGACCAAACTACCCCAACTACGCAATGAACGTCGGACACCAGGGAGAATATGCAGCAATTGCAGCTGCCGCCCACTATGGACGCCAGGATGCCTGGACCCTGTCTCCGTTGATCAAGATCTGTTTCGCAGACCCGTCGCTCAAGTTCGATTTCTCCGAACCACGCCGCGAGTTCGCAAAGGGTGCAATCCGCGAGTTCATGCCCGCGGGCGAGCGCTCACTGATCATCCCAGCAAGGTAGATCAGTTCAATCACTTTTTTTTTTCAGGATTTTTCAATAGTCTGTTTTTCGTACGTCGGAATTCTCATTGGACCGTGGTCGTAGAGATACTCGAGAATAGCGCCGAATTGGGCCGTTTCTTGTTGTCGGGATCTGTCAAACCCTTCTCGGCAGGATTAATCCTTGCACCCCGTGGTCTTATGCCCCTGGGGGGATGCCCGCTCAGCATGGGTGGGAGGTGATGCATCAGATGCCGCACCTCAAAGAGCGCTGAAATAAAAACCGGTGAGTTCAAGAGCCCTTTTTTCAAACAATCACGATGATTATCCACAACGTTCCGCCATTACAGCCGACCGTACCGGTCTATCGATGGGATCTCTGGAGCGGAACAAAGGGGTATATAAAACAAAATCCTGCAATTCCCGCAAACCCGGTATTGCCCGTGAATTCGCAAACGAAGAGCCCCGGGATACCGGTTCGCCTGTTACATTTTGGCAAACGGGAACAGGCCGTTCATTGGACCCGGTTCGCGCAATCCCCCGCGGAAGGCCATCATCAAAAGCAATAGAAGAAGCGGCCGGTATCGCAGCAAAACGCGGAGTAGCGATTGTGATCGACCCATCGAAAAAATCCCCATTCGATCTCTTTTTTATCCGTTCGCATGATATTGTGGCGGCTAAAGTGAAACGGGCCCGCTCGCGTATCCGGGAACCAAAGGATATTGCCGCAATGTTCAGGAGCGAGATCGCAGAGATCCGTACACAGCAGCTGCCCGCTCTGGTACAGCGCGAGTTCTGGACCCTTGCCCCATGGGGAAGCTGGCAGTTTTTCCTTATTCTGGAGGACTGGATTATCGAGATATCCTCCGATGGAGTACCCATCCGATCCACTCAGCAGATGCCGGAGAGACAGGTCACCCCCGGTTCTCCGCCCGGTCTCCTGAAAGGATTTCCCCCGGGATCGACCGCCCGTCCGGGTTTTCTCTGCCCGTTTTATGCACAGAAGGGGGGTTAATTTCTCATTTTTCTCTCTCAGCGCACGATCACCCTCAGGGAGATACAGCCATCAGGGTTCAATTCGGGTCTGGATTCGCTGTTTTGATCATTTTTGACCGGCCTTATTGGGTATTTTTTCCTGATAATTTTGAGAATCCCTAATAAAACAGGTAAATCGAAAAACCAGCGATTTTGAGGGGGAAAAAACCGGCCCTAACAGACCCTATTGGATTGAATCCGTTTTTCCGGAGGACCCGTAACGCATGAGTGTTGAAAAACGGATCAAACCGGGGCTGTTCCGGGGGCGAGATGATACCGGTGAATTGAAATAGACAACGACTCATCACCGCAACATTCCATAGCGCAGGATTGCTTACCTTAGTGATCATATCGGGCATACTGATGATCTGAAAAACGGGTGCCCGATCAAAAAAAGTGGTGAGGCACCGTATTGAGAACAAACGAGGCTGGGGCAAAAGAGATGCCCATGCGCATAATTTTTATTTCTCTTTTTTAAAGATTCATGATTTTTTCGTGACTTCGACCGGGATCTATATTCGCATCGAGAGCCCACCCATGATGACGATTACCTTAGGCTTCAGGACTACGTGCGCCAAGCGGGCCTGCATGCCAATATCATCGACATGGCTGATCTTCTTGGCCTTGTTCTCGTCCACCAGCGGAACAAAAACCTGCTCAAGTTCGAGCGAGCGCAGAGCAAAGCCGAGGAACTCGACAAACGGTGTGCAGGTTCCTAGTACACCGTAGTATACGATCTGGTCGCCTTTTTTAAAATCCCTTTGCCTCGACAAATTCCTTGAACGGGCGCAGGATGCCCGGGACACCGTGGAATATTTCTTTCTGGGTATAACAGATCAACTGTTCCGTGGAGAGATTATTATAATATTGTATTCCCGCCGGATCATTACCCGAACGGAGGATCCCTGCCTGTTTTTCCCATTCTTGTCAGCCGGGTAAAAATACAGCCTGTATTCATTCAGACCCGGCGGATCTGAAAACACCCCCGACCCCATTGGCTGCCAACATCCATACATTTATCCAATTATGCGCATATGAGTAATAATAAAAGGTAGAGACCATGAAATTATGTTTTACCGCTAAAGGCGCAACCCTCGACTCCCTTTCTGAGGACAGGTTCGGGCGTGCGCCGTATTTTATCATTGTTGAGAGCGAGAACGGATCATTTGAAGCGATCCAGAACCCGTACGCCGATGGTGCGGGAGGCGTTGGCCCCAAAGCTGCACAGGTACTCATCGCGCACGACGTCAAGGCATTGATCAGCGGGCAGGTAGGCGGGAATGCACGTGAGATACTTGCTGCCGCAGGAATTGCAATGTACATCTACAACGCCGGCGGATCCGTGAAAGAGGCATTCGACCAGTTCACGAAAAATACTCTTGTACGCTCATAACAAGGAGATGCAGGGGAACATGCAAGGGGCGGAAACACACCGATGATCTTACAGAGAGATGAACCATGAAACTCGCAATAGCAAGCGGGAAGGGCGGTACCGGCAAAAGTATGGTTGCCGCAAATCTTGCCTACGCACTCTCCCGGACTGAACCGGTCACCCTTGTTGACTGTGATGTGGAGGAGCCCAACCTCCATCTCTTCTTTCCGGCCCCTGCCACGACAACCGAAGTTACCGTGCTGGTGCCGGTTGTCGATGAAACCACCTGCCAGCACTGTGGGCTTTGCGGGGAATTCTGCCAATTCGGCGCACTGACCGTACTGAGCAGCCGGGTTCTCTTCTTTCCCGAGCTCTGCCATTCTTGCGGGGGATGCTCGCTGGTCTGCCCGAACGATGCCATTTGCGAAGTGCCAAAACGAATAGGGACAACAACAATCTCCACACCGCTGCCCAATCTGAAGTTGATTTCAGGAATGCTCGACACAGGAAATCCGCACGCGGTGCCGATAATCCAGGCTGCAAAAAAGATGGCAGAAGGTGATCCTCTCGTGATCTGTGATTCTGCACCGGGCACTTCATGCCCGGTTGTCGAGACCCTGGATGGGTGTGATGCCTGCATCCTTGTCACGGAATCAACCCCGTTTGGCCTGCATGACCTGCGACTTGCCGTCGATGTGGCCGCCCGGCTGGGTGTCCCCATTGGTATTGTAATCAACCGGAGTGATGGAGAGGATCAGGCAACCCTTGAATTCTGCACCGAACATGACCTTGAGGTGATGCTGATCGTTCCCTTCGACCGTGAGATCGCCGCCATCCAGAGCAGGGGCGATCTCCTCTGCCGTGTTCGGCCGGAATGGCAGAAAGCCTTTACCGCCCTTTTTATCAAATGCAGCTCGCTGACCGGGGTGGAGCCATGATCCGGATTGCAGTTATCAGCGGCAAGGGGGGAACTGGAAAGACGATGATCACCGCTGCGCTTGCCCAGTTGCTCCCCGGCAGCCTCGTGCTTGCGGACTGCGATGTAGACGCAGCGAATCTTGAACTTCTTCTTAGCCCGAAGATCGTCCGTACCGAACCCTTCATGGGGATGAAAACTGCGGTGATCGATCCTACCCTCTGCACCCGGTGCGGGGAGTGCATGGAGCACTGCCGGTTTGGTGCGATTGAACGTGACGGAAAAGCCCCGCACAGGTACCAGGTGAGCCCGCTCCGCTGCGAAGGATGTGCTGTGTGCGTCCATGTCTGCCCCATAGCCATCACCATGAAACCACGACAGACGGGTGAGATGATGTATTCAGATACAGAACGGGGACACCTCGTGCATGCCCGGCTTGTGCCGGGTGCGGGCAACTCCGGGCTGCTCGTCCATGCAGTGAAAAAAACTGCTATAGAACAGGACCGTAATTGCGATCTGTTCCTGATCGATGGTCCGCCCGGAACCGGCTGTCCGCTCATATCAACAATCAGTGGCGTAGATATCGTGCTGATTCTCACTGAGCCGAGCGTCTCGGGGCTCCATGATCTCAAACGGGTGGTGGCGGTATGCCGGCAGTTCCGGCCACGGATCCTTGTTGCGGTCAACCGGTTTGATCTGGAGGAGTCCCTGACAGAAACAATACAACTCTGGTGTAGTAAAGAGAAGACTCCCGTGATCGGGAAGATTCCTTTTGATCCTGTAGTTATTGAATCAATCCGGAAGGGGGTGCCTGTCACCAGTGCAGGTACATCTCCTGCAACACAAGCCATTCAAATGCTGGCATCCAATCTTGAACAGGAGTTGAAGCCCTATAGAGACCAGCGGAAATGAGGGGGAGTGTTGCCGAAGGCGGGGACGGCCTCGCCTGAACCGTTCCATTAATGGGAGTGCATCACCACGATGCTATGCGCCCCAATGTGACTCGAACAAGCAGGGCGAGATAGTCTCGCTTCTTCCTGAAGAAATAGCGGTGCTGGAGCTGATCGATCTGCAGGGTCTTGAACAGGAGCAGGCAGCAGCAGTTCTCGGCGTCTCCCGCAAAACCATCTGGCGGGACATTCACGAGGCGCGTCACAAGATCGTGGATGCCATTATCAACGGCAAGACAATCCAGATGGCGGCATGCACGCGCAGCCTCGAAGGACACTGCCCGAAACGGAACGAGAAACTCTGCCCGAAGATCGGCGGGGGTCTTTGTCCCCGGATCACCGGACAGGATCAGGGCGATTCTGCCGAATAAACCCGGTTTTCCTGAGACAATGCGAGGACTGCAATGAGCGGCAATCATGAAGTGTTTCCGGTATCCCGCGCCAGTTATCTTGACGGGTGGTGGCGACGGCTCAAGTACCAGCCGGGCCGGGTTGTTAAGCGGTATGTCCGCTCGGGCGATACGGTCCTAGATATCGGCTGCGGGCCAGGCCTCTTTACCCGGCCGATTGCGCGGCGTGTCGGTGCAAACGGGCAGGTTATCGCTGTGGATGTCCAGGAGGGGATGCTGGAGATCTTAAAAGAAAAAGCCGCACGGGAAGGACTCGGGGGCCGTATCCGTCTCCACAAGGCTGAACCGCTATCGCTGGCGCTCGATTATCCGGGGCGTATTGATGTTGCATTTGGATTCTGTGTAGTCCATGAGGTTTACGATCCGGATTGGCTCATGCGGGAGGTATTTTCCCTCCTGGTCCCAGGCGGGACGTTCCTCATCGCTGAGCCGAAGCATGAGGTTCCCGCTGATGAGTTTGAAACGACTCTTGCGATGGCTGCATCGGCCGGGTTCCGCAGGGCCGGTACCCCATTTGTTTTACGGAGCCATTCGGCGCTGCTCATAAAGGATGGGGCCGGGCTTACCGGATAATGATAAAAATGCCGAAGCCCGGGTTTGAAACAAAGGGCCGTTTTTGTTTCCAGCAGGAATTTTTTTTAAACAATGCCATACACACCAGACCTATAATATCTACATCGTTTATGGCCGGACCCGACTTTTTTTCTGGCATCCACTACACGTTTCTGAACAGGGTATTTCTCTCTTGAGATGAAGATCATAATTCGAGGATTTGTTCACAAGGAGACAAGACCATGGGAGATCCAATCAAGCTGGGAATCATCATCTGTGACCGGTACCGGACTTGTGCCGGAGGCAAGTGCCTGCGGGCGCTGCACAACCGCGAAGGGGCGTTCGGGCGATATAAAGGAAAAGACGTGGAGCTTGTAGGGTTTGCTACCTGCAACGGGTGCCCCGGAGGGAATGTCGAGTATGTACCGCAGGAGATGAAAGTTAACGGAGCCGATGTTATCCATCTTGCCACCGGTATGATCGTCGGGTATCCCCCCTGTCCACGAATTTCCTATTTTTCCCGCTTTATCAAAGAAAAATACGGGATGGATGTTGTTGTCGGAACACACCCAATCCCGCAGAAATATTTCACAACCCACCAGAAGCTCGGCTCGTGGGATTCACAAGCGTGGAAAGATCTGATTGCGCCAACGCTCACCGATGAGAAGACCCGGCTCGCGTACGATTAGATGATCGTTCCATCGCATTTCACAAAAGAAGATAATGAGCGGATGTTTATTGCATGGTGAAACGATCTTCACTGTACCATAAGGGGACTGCGATGGAAACGAGACAGCAGAACGAAGGTCAAGGGCTCATCTACCTGAACAATGCGGCCACGTCCTGGCCCAAACCCCCCGAGGTCATAGCCGAAGTTACCAAATCCCTGCACAACCCGTACTTCGAACAGGGCAGGACAACTGCCATGGGTGCAATTGATTACCCGGCTGCTGCCCGGGAAACACTTGCTGGTTTTTTTCACGCCGAAAAACCCGATCACATTATCTTCACCCAGAATGCAACGGATTCCCTCAACCTGTTGATCCATGGTTTCACCCGGAATACAACCGCCCCCTTTCATACCATCACTACGGAACTTGAACACAACTCCGTGCTCCGCCCACTCCACGCATTGGAGATGGATGGCGCTCTCACCCTTACAACCGTACCTTTTATCAATAACCAGGTCCGTCTCGCAGCAATCAAAGAGGCTATACGAGCGGACACGCGCCTTGTCGTGATGACACATGGGAGCAACGTACTCGGCTCAATGCAGGACATAAAACCTGTTGCCGAATATCTCCGGGCGAATGATATCTTCTTCATCGTCGATGGCAGCCAGACCGCCGGGCATATGCCCATCGATCTTACCGGCATACCGGTCGATGCGTTCGTCTTTACCGGGCACAAAGCGCTCTTTGGTATTCCGGGAATCGGTGGTTTTTATCTGACAGACCCTACGGCAGTAGCCATCACGAAACAGGGTGGAACCGGATCGGATTCCTCATCGCTCTGTCATCCCTTGGAAATGCCAACAAGATTTGAGTCCGGTACACACAATTATCCCGGTCTTGCCTCGCTCTACGCCGGGGTCAGGTTCATAGAAGGAGTTGGCCTTGCTGCTATCGAACGAAAAGGCCGCGAGCTGACGACATCGTTCATACAGGCGCTAAAAAAAACGGACTTGATTACCATCTACAACGAATCGCCGGATCTCCCGATTGTATCGTTTTCCATTAACGGCATGGATAACTATGAGGTCGGCTTCATCCTTGCACGGGCGTACAATATCATCATGAGGACCGGGTTTCACTGCGCGCCGCTCGTCCACCGGCGCATCGATGAGGGCAAAGGGTGCATTCGCGCAAGTTTTTCCTGGTTCACAACTATGGAAGAATGCCGCGTTGCCACCGATGCTATCCGGGAGGTGGCAGAGAGTGCGCATCATTAAGTCCATCCAGACAAAGGTCTGCGTCGACGGCTCGCTCATGAAAGAGTACGTGCTTGATGAACCGCTGACGGAAGGATTCATTCAATTTCTCGGGCAGTCCGGCAAGGTCAGGTATCTTGACAGCCTGAAAAAACCTTATTTCTCATTTGAAAAAGAGCAGTTTATTTCAGTCAAAGGATTTGTCGGAGATGAGAGTGTCGAGGTACGGTACAAAAAAGAGTTTCAGGATCTCATCGGGGATTATTTCCACCTGCTCCTGTATTATTACCAGCTGGGGCCCTCCGGGAGAGAAAGGCTGAATGGGATCGATGAGTGTCTGAAAGAAAAGATGAAGATCCGACTGGACACTCATGGGTCCGAGTGTACATGAACGCAAAACGCCGCGTCTTTGATGATTTCGCAGCAGACTATGATCGCTGGTTCGATGACCATGCTGAGGTCTACCGTGCTCAACTGCGGTTGCTCGAAAGCGCAGTCCCGTCATCGGGGCTCGGGCTTGAAGTTGGTGTTGGATCGGGGCGCTTTGCCGCACCGCTGGATATCTGCTGCGGCATCGATCCCTCTTCCCCCCTCGCAAAAATGGCGAAGAGCCGGGGAGTCGAAGTTGCCATCGGGGTTGGCGAACACCTGCCATACCGATCAGGATCGTTCGATCATGCCGTGATGATGACGGTCATCTGTTTTCTTGACGATATCGCCGGAGTCTTGCGGGAAGTGTTTCGGGTCCTCGAACCCTCTGGTATTATCGTGCTGGGATTCATAGAACGGGACGGGGAGATATTCCGGCATTACCGTGCTGAACCGGAAAAAGGAAGATTCCTGCGCCACGCACGGTTCTACACCCCGGATGAGATCATCCAGAAACTCCATGACGCGGGATTTCGAGGAGTTGATATCAACACCCGCGAACACGGATTCTGTATCCTGACAGGAAAAAAGAAAATTTCCCGCGTCCCATGAACTCTCCATCAGGTATAAACGTCCATTTTTTTAAGATGAACTCGTTGGAAATCATTTTTTCCCGCAGAACCAAGGATCGGTTAGTCAGCATCGGGCAGGAAAATCCGGTTATTTTTATTTTATGCGCCTCCCTACAGTCCACAGATGACAACCCGATCTACCATGAGCATCCCTGAAGCTGCCGAAGTGCTTGGCATTACCGGTACTGCGAGCCTGAACGGGATATATGCCCGGTTCCGTGAACTGGTGAAAGAGTGGCACCCGGATGTCTCGCAGCACGATCCTAATCTCTCCCAGGTTACATTCATCCGGATAAAAGAGGCATAGGACATCCTGGTGGACTATGGGGTGAACTACGAGTTATCATTATGGCCAGATGATATCAGGGGGGGTAAAGACTATAATACCCGCGAATTCTGGATGAACCGCTTTGGTGATGACCCGATCTGGGGCTGAATCACCCACCTTACAGCGATTAGCGATTTTCCTGCGCTATCTCGCCCTCGATTGCACTTTTTTTTACAATAATACGGACAGAATGTGTTCACGAGTTCCTGTTACTCCAGTATCCGAAATTAAAACATTACCCCGGTTACGGAATATTTACCTTGAAAAAAGAAATTTCCTCAACACATGCTTTTAAGTATTTATGCGCATATGAGTAATTAAGGTACCAAAACTGGTGCCAGGAGAATTTCAATGCCAGGATTAGACGGAACGGGACCAGAAGGAAAAGGTCCAATTATCGGCAGGAGATTTGGCAGGAGCCGTATGGCATCTGTTCCAGCGTTAGAACCTGCAATCGCGGCACAACCAGATCATAATGAGGACGGATCCGCGGTGCCACAGGGGCCCATACAGAATATCCCTGTCTACGGCCGTGGACGCGGGGGAATTCCCTGCGGGTGCGGACGGGGCTTTGGATTCGGTGGCGGCAGGCGCCTCCGTGGATGAGAATTCAATATTTTTCAAGGTTAGTATCATGAAAGTTGCAATCGCAAAAGAAGGAGATATGGTGTCCGAGCATTTCGGGCACTGTAAAGAATATGCATTGTTCGTTATTGAGAATTCAAAGATTACCTCGCGGGAAAATCTCGAAAGTCCCGGGCACGAACCGGGAAAGTTGCCGCCATTCCTTGCCGGGCATAAGGTCACGCACGTCCTCGCCGGCGGCATGGGCCCACGGGCAGTGGACCTGTTCTGCGAAAATAATATCGAGGTATTCCTTGGAGTACGGGGTGAAATCGAGACCGTAATCAAGGATTTCATAGCAGGAAAGATTGGACAGGGTGAGAGCAGCTGCACTCATGGCCCCGATCACGAATGCAGCGGGCATTAACCCTATGGTATCACGTGCACTCTCCTGAAGAAATGATGATAACTACCCGTTTTATGGAAATGCAGAGACCGGATGTTCCAGCAATATAAAAAAGACGGCCTCTCACCGGGTAATCATTTTATTACTGACTATTATGACAACAAAAACTCATCAGCACACTGACCCGAAGGGTGCATCCCATGCCCAAAAAGGGCTTCCCCCGAAGGCTAAGATCGATGTGAAACACGTGATCCTCGTGATAAGCGGCAAAGGGGGCGTCGGGAAATCAACCGTTTCCACCAACCTTGCTTCCGCTCTCGCGGCTCATGGCAGGCAGGTCGGGCTGCTTGATCTCGATATTCATGGCCCCAACATTCCCAAGATGCTGGGCATCGAAGAACAGCACCTGGCCGTTATGGGAAAACAGATGGAGCCGGTCCACGTAACCGGAAAACTCGCGGTCATGTCGATGGCATTCCTGCTCCCGGATACAAGTACCCCGGTCATCTGGCGAGGTCCGATGAAAATGGCAGTAATCCAGCAGTTCCTGTCCGATGTGAACTGGGAGGCACTCGATTACCTGATCGTAGACCTCCCGCCCGGTACCGGAGATGAAGCGCTCTCCATTATTCAGCTGGCTCCAAATGTGCAGGGCGCTGTTATTGTCACCACTCCGCAGGATGTTGCGGTGCTCGATGCAGTCAAGGCAATCAAGTTCATCGAGAAACTGGACCTGCCTGTTATCGGGATCATAGAAAACATGAGTGGCATGATCTGCCCTCACTGCGGCGATACCATTGACCTGTTCGGCAGGGGTGGCGGGGAGAAGGCTGCACAGGATCTGGGCGTGCCGTACCTGGGCTCCATCCCACTCGATCCAGCGATGGTAAAAGCTGGTGATGAGGGGCGCCCCTATGTCCTTCGCCATGCCGATACCCCCACATGGAAGGCCGTGGATGCCGTGATGGAAAACCTGGTGAAACTGGTTGAGTCCTGACGGGCTCTGCTGAAAAAAACGGAAGCGTAGAAATGAAAAAATACCCGGGTATCCCTGAACTGCTTGAAACGTACATGGAGGAGAACACGGCAGATGAACGGTGGGTCACCGTGCAGGAACTCCGCGACCGGTTCGGCCTTACCCGGTACCAGTCCAGCACAGTCTCCGGGTTCCTGCGAAGGCTGAAGTTCGGGTCGTTCGGCCAGTGTCCATATACTGTACTCAGGATTGAACATGCTGAAGGGATATCCCCGTCAAGTCCCCCTAAATGTCGGTATCTGGTGACAAGGAGACCCCAGGCACACCAGAAAAAGCCGGGAGATATCAGTACCCGATTAACAGGTACACAAACTCACGATGTTTTCACAGACTCTGCTGCAATCGAAACCTTTAACCGGGTGTTATTGAAAAAACGCGATAGAAACGGTCTGTAGTATTCATGGCACGCAACAGGGAAATT
>Ga0074195_1004600_pt1 | contig 11190 bp, 11 predicted proteins | sample EPASupsiteHSE623_FD_64525 | JGI IMG/M metagenome (GOLD analysis project Ga0074195, IMG submission 64525) | Bioremediated contaminated groundwater from EPA Superfund site, New Mexico - Sample HSE6-23 | ecosystem: Environmental > Aquatic > Deep subsurface > Groundwater > Contaminated ...
AAAACTTGCTGATGCAAAAACAGCTGAACAAAAAGCAATTGAAACTGCAGCTGCAACACAAAAACAAGCAACTTACTCTCGTTGGCTTGAGAAACTAAAGAAAAGATAATTTAATTAAAAATCTTTTTTGAAAAAAATTTGTTTGACGAAAAATAAACTTTATTTTTTTGCTAAATAGTCTGACGACTAGTTTTTTTGAAAAAAATAAAAAATAGTTTTAATAATTTTGTTGTTTTTTCAAAACAAATTAGTCACTACGTGAAAATATTTAATTAATATTCTCTGCGTGGTGGTCTGTGTTTTTGAAAACATTCTCTACAGTAAACTGCTCTTCCTTCAATTGGTTTGAAAGGAACTTCAGTTTCTTTACCACAATCAGCACAAGTTGCTTTGAACATTTCTCTATTGCTGTAATCGGGTCTGCTAAATCTGTTGTTATCGAATCCCATTTTATTACCTCTTTTTTTTTTAATTAAAAAGAATTAGTTTATAACAAAATCAAAAATTGAATTTCTTTTTTAGTTACTTAGTAAACTCTTTTTTACTAATAAAACAGTCAAGCAACTAGCTTAAAAAGGCTTTTTTGACTAAGACCAAGACCCAAAAAGACTTTTTTGACTTGATTTTTCTTTCTCGCGTTCAACCCATTTATTAACAACACTTTCAATTCGCTCGCGACTAAAAGAATGTTGTTCAACCAAAAATTCAACAATTTTAGGCGCATCAGGTTTCTTCCAAGTTAAATCAAATTCATCAGAATGCTCGGGCTTCAAAAAAATTTCCTGAATTTCTTTATAATCAAATTTTGGAGTAAAACCAGTTTTCTTGATAATGTCATCAAAATCATTAAATTCCTGCACTAATTTCAATGCAGTTTTTGGGCCAACTTTAGGAAATTTTTCATTAAAATCCGTGCCAATCAAAATTCCTAACCAAATTAATTTTTCTCTTGAAATATCAAGTTGTTTTAATGCATCCGATAATTCAATTAACTCTGGCTTGACTTCAATAAATGCCTGGCGTCCAGGCAATTTTCTTTTGCCTGTGATAGTCAAATTTCTCAACAAACGCTTGCCGCCAAATAACAAGCAATCATAATCTTGACTTAATCCAGCAAATGCTTTATTTTCATCAACCATCCAACTCATTTGCGCTTCTCCTTCACACGGTGCTTGAACAATTGGTAATCCCATTAATTCAATTAATGTTTTTCCAGATTTCAAAACATCATCAGTCATTCTAACACTTCTTTGAGCAAAAGATTTTGCTTTTTCAAAATCGCCTTCAGCACGTGCTTTTTCAAAAGTAGTTTTTGCTTCATCACGAATTTTATTTCTTGCATCAATTGTGCGTGATTTTAATTTATGTGGTTTTCCATCAAAAACAAAAAATGGTTTAATGTCATTTTCCAACAAACGCGAGGTTCGATAAAGCAAGCCACTCAAGTGACTTGTTACCTCGCCACTTTGATTCATTAATGGAGTGCCATCAGGCCCTCTTATTATTGTCAAGAATTGATAAAAAATATTGTACGAATCAATGCCAATTATCTTGTTTTTCAAATCAGGAAAGTCAACCACTTTTTTTTCAATCAATGAACCAATTGCTGTGCCCATAAAATCACTTTTTCATTTTATTACACTTATTTGTGTCTATAAAATCACTTTTTCTTTTAATTTAATTACTAAGGTTATTTCTTTTGTAAATCAATACTCTTTTAATTAATTGTTTCTTTCTTATATTACATTATTAAAAGAAATAACACAAATAAATAAAATAAATTATTCAAAAAGGTTTTTTTCAAATGCAAGATACATCAGTTGATTGTGAATTATGTGGTAAGCCCACAAAAGAATCAATTAAAATCACTCTTGATGGAATTGAAATGGTTGTGTGTGGAACTTGCGCTAAAGGAAAATTGCAGGTGAGCCAAGAAAAAAGAATTGAAAAATTACGCGAACTTGGATTCAAAATGCACGATTCCGTTAAAAAAAATGATTCTGACGAAGTTGAACTTGTTGACAATTTCAGACAATTGCTTCAAAAACAAAGGAATTCAATGAATTTGACTTTTGAGGAACTTGCTTTAAAACTTCAAGAACGCGATAGTGTTTTGCGCAAGGTTGAATCAGGAAAATTTCCTCCTGATGCAAAATTAATTAAAAAATTAGAAAGGTTTTTTGGAATTAAATTAACTGAATGAAAACAAAATGGTTTTTGAATTAATTGAATGAAAATATTTGAGTTGATAAAATGGCTTTTACTTTAACTGAATTACTTTTGAATCCATTATTTATTTTCAGTGCATACATGGTTTTTGCAGTCATAATAACTTTTTTGTTCAAGAAAATATTCAAATTAGATACTTTCGTGATTGGTTGTCTGGTAAAAAAATCAAATGTTCCAAAAATAATTGATTTTCTTGCAACAAAAAAAGCTTTTGATTTAATTGCATTATTTGCAGTTACTTTAATGTTTGGTTGTTTTGGTTTGGATTTTCTTGTCGGTCAAAAAAGAAAATTGTTTGATAGAATAAAAATTCTTATACTTGGATTTTTTGCTTTAATGCTGATTAATTATGCTTTATTCAGTGGGATTTTCTTTAATCCAATTTTTGGTAATCTTGGTTGGCTTGCATTAATTTTGAGTTGCATAATGGGTTTTTCGGGTGCAATGATTGCGCTTTTATTTTTGCTTGCAATTGACATTATTTTGAAATTATTTGTTGGAATTGTTCCGTGTCCTGGCATTGGCCCTGCAATTCCTGGATTGCAATTGCCTAACACTGGATTTGCAATTCCGGTTATTGAAGGCTGGATTGCATTAGTAATTACAATGCTTGTTCATGAATTAAGTCACGGCATTTTATTGAAAAGAATTGGAGTTAAAATAAAATCATTCGGTTTGCTTTTAGTTGGCATTCTGCCAATTGGCGCTTTTGTTGAACCTGATGAAAAATCATTTTCCAAAAAAAAACCTGTTGATCAATTAAAAGTATTGGCAATGGGTTCATTTGCAAACATTGTTCTTGCTGTTATTTTTCTTGGCTTGTTGTATTCAGTTAATTTTGTTAGTCAAGATTATCAGAAAAATTTAATGAATCAGTCAAGTTCTGGAGTAATTATTTCTTCTGTTGAAAAAGACATGAATATTTGTGGGACAAAATTTGAAAGCTCCGCTTACGGAATTTTAAAACCAGGAATGAAATTAACTGAAGTCAATGGAAATAAAGTAAATAGCTTGTATGATGCTTCAGTTGAATTTTCAAAAGCAAGAGATGCAAAAGAAATTAATTTGAAAGTTGATTCTAATGGTTTAATTGAAACAAAAACATTGAAATTAAATGCGCTTGGCAAAGTTGGAGCTACTTTTGCTTCAATTCCTAATAAATCATTTAAGTTTCCATTTGAAGCAATCTTGCTTTCTTTTTTGCTTAGTGTAATTCTTTGGATTTACTTGTTGAATCTTGCTTTTGCAATTGGCAATGCCTTGCCACTTGCATTGCCAGTGATTGCATTTGATGGCGGTCGAATGGCGCCATTTATTTTCTCGCCTTATTTGCCAAAGTCATTCAAGAAATTAAGTGCATTTGAAAAGCAAAAAAAAGTCAGTTTGTTTTTCTTGATTGTAGTTGGAATTCTTGTTTTGATTAATTTAATTCCACTTTTCATCTAATTTTGAGATAATTCTCTCTGCAGTGCGGAGAAAATATTTTCATTAGAAAATTATTTTTATATATTATTTTGGCTTTCTTAAATTTAGTCTTTTGATTAATTCATTTCTTTTTATATTTGGATTTTGTTGTCTAATTAAATTTATTTGTTGTGCAAGAATTTTATTTTTTTCAATTGCTTCTTGCGTGCGATTTATTTCTTGCAGTTGTTTTATTTTATTCAGTTTTTCTTTTGCGTCGGTAGTAGCACATGTTCTTTCATAATCATAAATGCTTTTTAAGTAAATCTTTTTTTGTTCGCCAGCATACACTTTAGTATCTGGTATTGTTACGGTTTTCATTTTTTTTGCAACAAGAGTTTCTTGTGCAAGATATCTTCTAATTGATTGTATTTTTTCTTTAATTGTAATAAATTCCCAGTAATATTCGCCTCTTTTTGTTAATTGACGGGTTCTATCTGGGAATGGCTCATCAGTTGATCTTATTTTATAATAAGGATATTTTTTGACTAATGAATTCAATACTTGTAATTCAAGTAAACTTGCAATTCCTTTTCCTGTGAATAATTCAATATATCCTTGAATTGGATAATAGCCTACGCTAATCATTTTTTTTCTTTTTTTGTAAATCGCAATATCTATAATTCCAAGATATCTGTGCATCATTTCAGGATGTTCAACAATTAATTTAATTACTGCGGGGCTTGTTGCAAACCAGCGTCCTTTTTCGCGCACACCTATTTTTGTGTTGAATGAAATTTCTTCCCAATATTTGTTTTTTTTGAGTGTTTCCGGAATTATGTTAATCCCTATTTGCGGTTCTTTATAATTAGTTATTTTCATAATAAATTAATGATTCATTTGCTTAAAATAAGTTTGTTTTGCTTTTTTTTATTTTAGTTTTTGTTCGATAGTCTTTTGTCAAGAAAGTTTTTAAAAAAATTTGAAATAGAAAAAAAATTAAAAAAATGAAGACACAGATCGGACCCTTTAGGATCCAACCGTGCTATCATAATATGCGGAAATTTAGTTTTAATTACCTTAAATATTCAATGCCAAGTTCGCCCTTGTATGGGTTTCTTGTTTCAGCTCTTTCATTTTTTCCTGCTTTAATGTAAGGACTGTTTACTCCAGTGAAAATGGTAATTACTTCGATTTTATTTTCGAAGGTTGGGTCAACCCTTGCGCCCCAGATAACTGTTGCTTTTGGATCGATTTTCTCTGTTAGTAATTCTCCGACTGCATTAGCTTCACCTAATGTTAATTCAGGGCCGCCTGTAATATGGATTAATACTCCAGTTGCACCGTTTACATCAACATCTAATAAAGCGTTCTTTAAAGTGTCTTCAACAACTTCTTGAACTTTATTTACAGTTTTGCTTTCACCGACTGCAATTACGCTTAAGCCTTTTGAGCTCATTACACTTCTTACATCAGCAAAGTCCAAATTAATTAAACTTGGTTGAGTAATTGTTTCAGTAATTCCACGTACAGTTCTTGCAATTACTTCATCTGCAACTCTGAATGCGTCGTCTAATGGCAAATTAGGGACTAATTCAACTAATCTGTTATTGTCAATTACAATTACAGTGTCAGTTGTTTCTTTTAAGTTTTCAAGTCCTTCTTCTGCTTTAATTAATCTTGCTTTTTCAAGAGCAAATGGGTAAGTGACAATTGCAATTACAATTGCGCCTGCTTCTTTTGCGATTCTTGCGACAACAGGAGCAGCACCAGTTCCGGTTCCACCGCCCATTCCGGCAGTAATAAAGACTAGATCAACGTTAGCCATTACTTCTTCTAATGCAGATTTAGATACTTCAGCTGCTTTTGCTCCCATTTCAGGGTAACCGCCTGCACCTAAACCGCGAGTAACTGATTTTCCAATTAGGATTTTAGTTAGTTCATCGCTCATTAAACTCAAATGTTGTTTATCAGTATTGATTGCAACTAATTGAGCTCCTGCAACACCCATGGTTGCAATTCTATTAACTGCATTTGAGCCTGCGCCTCCGCAGCCTATTACCATGATTTTTGGTGCACCAAATTCTTCAAGTCTGTCTTCAACCTTTGGTTTAGATTGAACAGCGTTTTCTATCATTGATTTCATTTATATCACACCCTGTTTAAAAAAGCATAAACCTTTTAAAACAAATAATAAATTTAATTACACCATATATAGTCAAACTCCTATATAAACCTTTATTTTCGAAAAACGAATACAACCAACGCTTTTAGTAGAAAAACACAATTAAGGTCAAAAAACACGTTAAAATTAAAAGTCTTGCCTTTAAAATATGCGAAAAAAATGATGTCTACATAACAGTTTGTTTTTTTCAAATTTAACTTGCCAAGCGAATCTGCTTGTAATCGCAAGCAACCATTTTTTTGTATGCTAACCGTATAAAATAGCTTTTTCTTACGCTCTGTTTTCTTGTTGTGCCTTTTCTAACGCTTTTTTCTAAGTGTGTTGCTTGTTAACATTTTCTGAATTTTGCCTTGTAATGCAAGTTCATATTCTGAACCAGCGTGAAGTAGTATGTTTAAATAGATTTTTTTAATAAGTATTTTTTTTCTTTTTTTAATTTATTTTTGAATGTGGTATTTAATGCATTAAACCACTCTTGCACTGATTTTAGTAATCGCGGTTCTTTTTTGATGCGTTCAATTTGCAAGTCAAAATATTGCTTGCTGGTATACCATTTTTCAAGCATTGCTTTTCTTTTATTTTTAATGTATTTTTCATAATTGATTTTTTTGTTTTTTAGTTCTTGACTTAATTTTTTACTTTTAATTACAATATAATCAGAAGTCATTTTGTCAGTATCTTTTGAAATAAATTGCACTTTATTATAATCTGCAGTTCCTTTGAATGGAACTTCAAAAAATATTGAAAGTCTATCTGGGCAAATTTTAGGAATAAATTTTTCTGTGTTTTCAAGTGATTTTATTGTTTCATTTGGCGTATTAATAAGTAACATCGCACAACTTGCAATTCCCGCGTATCTTGTTTTTTTAAATGCAATTAAAGTGTCTTCAAGACTTGCTTGTTTTTTCATTTGTTTTAATGTTGTTGAACAACCAGATTCAACCCCAAATTGTAATTCTTGGCATCCTGCTTTTTTCATTAGCAACAATATTTTATCATATTTTTTATTTGCTATATCTTTAGTTGAAGCAAAAGCAGTCCAGGTTATTTTGTCATTTAATTTTTGAGAAATTAATTTTTTGCACAGTACTTCAACTCTTTTTGGATTTGCAGTGAATGCTTCATCAGTGAAAAAAATAAAATTAATGCCGTATTTTGAATTTAGCTGTTTTATTTCATTTACTGTATTGTTTATTTTTCTGTGTTGCACTTTTTTGCAATTCATTATTTGGTTTAAGCAAAAAGAACAATTATTTGGGCAACCTCTTGCAGAGCAAATCAAGGCATATTTTTTGCGTGAATTTGCAGGAAAACAAGAATCAATTTTAAAATAATTTTTTCTATTTAATTCACGTCTTAATGGCCAAGGAAGTTTATTGAAAAAAGAGTTGGTCATTAATTTTCTTTTTGTTGTTTCAATTTTATTTTTTCTTTTGAATACTAAATTAGGGATTTTACTAAAATTAAAGTTTAATTTTTTTTCTGCAATTGCTTTTGTTAACTTAAGCATTGTTTGTTCGCCTTGTCCAAGCACTACAAAATCAATTGCTTTTTCTTTAATTATTTCAGGGTTTGCTGTTGGATGATAACCACCAAAAATAGTAATTATTTTTTGATTTTTTTTCTTGATTTTTTTGGCAATTTTTAATGCTGTTTTAAAATCAATTGTCATTACAGAAAATCCCAGTATATTTGGGTTGAATTTCATTATTTTTTGAATTGTTTTTTTATATTCTTTTTTGCCTATTTGGTGGTGGATTTTAATTTGGTAACTTGTTTTTTTTAATAATGCTCCAATGTATTGAATTCCAATTGGTTCGCAGTTTTCTGCAATTCCGTGATTTGCAGTTGATATTTTATTATTTTTTTCAAGCCAATTTCCGGAACTAAATGCAACTAGCATGATTTTGAAATTGCTTTTGTTTTTTAAGCAATTTAAATGCATTGTTTTAATACCCTCTTTTGCTAAGTGGGCTGGCATTTGGTAATGAAATTGCATCATTTATTAGTGATTGTTCTATTAATCCAGAGTAAATTCCAAAATTGCCTTGTCCGCTTCTGCCGTATCCTGAATTAACTACAATAGTTGTTTTTGGTAATCCAAGTCTCCACATACAAAGAATTTTGAGTAATTGAGTTTCATTAAAAGAAGTAATTTTTCCGCACATTATTTTATTAGTAACTATTGATTTAGCGTTTTCATTTAATACAAATACATTAAATGGGCTGGAATTTACGTTTAATGATCTTAATGCAATTATTAAGTCAGCTTGTTCTGCAATTGATTCTCCAATTCCAATTAATCCTCCACAACAAACTTTGAAACCTTGTTTTCTTGCAATTAAAACACTATTATATCGTTCATTCCAAATTTTTTTTGGGTTGCCAACAAGTTTTTCATATATTTTTGCATTGCCTACTTCTAAATTATGGTTTATTTCTACTTTGTCAATTCCAAATAAGTCTTTTATTTTTTTTATTCTTGCGTTGCTTAAAATTCCAAGCGAAAAGCAAACTTTTTTGAAATCTTTTTCAAGTAATGCAGGAACTGTTTTGATAGCAATATTAAATTCTTCATTACTTGCGCTGCAGCCTAAAGCAACTATTTTGAATCTGTTTGCCCCACGCAGTTTTTTTTCTAATGCATTTTCTAGAATTGCTTTTTCACTGATTTCTGGCAAAAATTGATTCGGATTTGTATTTGGCATTCCTTTTGGAAAACAACAAAAATTACAGTTCATTTCACAAGTGCCAGTGTTATTGTGAGGTAGATATGCTGATGCACAGACTCTTGTTTCACTATTTATTGTTTTTCTGCTTATTCGCACTAAACTTGCCAGTTCTATTAATTCATTAAGTGGCAAATCAAATGCTTTAATTAAATCTTTTTTTGCAGACAATCCGTTGAATTTGTTTTTTTTAATTAATTCTTTTATTTTTTTAAAATTTGTTTTTTTTGCAGTTTTTTTTCCGAACGGACCATATAACGCATTTTGTTTATCTGAATCTATGTGTTCTTTGGATTTGTTGTTTATTTCTGGCATTCATATTACTTATTCTTTGTTTAAGTTATTATCTTTTTAGCCTAATATGTTAGGGTGCCTTAAATAATTTGCTCTATTATCGAGTTAATTAGTTTTATTTCTGCTTTTTTTAAGTGTTCTTGAAAAGTTGGCGCTGACACATTATTTTCTTTTGCAAGTTTATGTAAATCAGTTTTTTTGGGGTACTTATAATATCCTCTTTTGAACGCAAGTTTAAGCGATTTTATTTGTTTTTCAGACAGCTTTGGCATTATTTGTGGGAAAAAAACATCTGCCAGATTTTCTTTTCCAAGTTTCATTACTTCAAAATAATCCATGTGTTTTTTTATTTTTTTCATAAATTCAATTAAGGCTTTTTTATCCCATGCTGCTATTTCCCAATATTCAAATCCATCTGCACTGTTTATTACTGGTTTTAGAAAAATTAGTTTTGGGGTATAGTATAATTGTGCTTGTTCATTTTTTTTTGACAATTTAAGTAAATATGAAAATCTATTGCCATTAATTTCAAGTTTTTGTATTGCTTTATCTTTTTTTAATTTATTTAAAAATAGTTTTTTGTTTTTTTCTTCGCCAGACATTAAGTGAATTCCTGCTACGACTGTTTGATTATTTTTTTTGTAAATGCCGCTTCCGCCTCCAAGGGGAAATGCAAATGTACTAATTGAGTATTTTTTGCACAGTGCTCCTATGTGACAATCTTTATGCATTAATTTTAGTTTTAGGCACCACATACTTTATACTTTAGAATATTCTGCTTTATTATTTTAACTATAGTTTTTTTATCTTGACTTTTTTGTTGTGCCTTTTCTAACGCTTTTTTCTAAGTGTGTTGCTTGTTAACATTTTCTGAATTTTGCCTTGCAAGGCAAGTTCATATTCTGAACTAGCCTTCGTTTTGCGTAATTTAGTGCTTTGCTTGTTTAATTAGGTTTTATTTTCGCAATCTTGCTTTTGTTTTTCTTTTGTTGAATTAGCTTTGCTTTTGTTTTTGGATTTGTTTTTATTTTAGTTGTTTTTTATTTTATTATGAAATTATTTTTATCTGGTGGTGGGAGTGAATTTGATTCACTGGAATTAGATAAAGAATTTGCTTCTTCTTTGGATAAATCAAAAACTTTATTGTATATTCCAATTGCAATTAATAAAATCAAACATCCTTTTCCTGTTTGTTTAAAGTGGCTTTCTCATGCTTTCAATCCGTTGGGCGTAACTAAAATTGAATTGTGGACTGAAAAGGATTTACTTGAAAAACCAGAGTCTGAATTGCAAAGGTTTTCTGGTGTTTACATTGGTGGAGGCAATACTTTTTATTTGTTGGATGTATTGCGTGAAACAAATTTTTTGCCTAAATTATTAAAGTTAATTGAATCTGGTGTGCCTGTTTATGGTGGTAGTGCAGGTGCTTTAATTTTAAGTAAGTCAATTGTTACTGCAAAGGATGAAAACAAAATTGGAATGACTGATTTTAGTGCTTTGAATAAAATTTATGGTTTTAGTTTAGTGGTTCATTTTAGGCAGTCATTGAATTTATGGGTTTTTGATTTAATGAAAAAATTTTCTTTTAATAAGTTAATTGCTTTGCCTCAAGATTGTGGTTTAATTGTTGATAATTCTTCAATTAAGGTTGTTGGCCCTGGAAGTGCTTTTTTGTTTTCTGTTGATTCCAGTGAAATTAAGGAATTCAAGCCAGGTCAGTTAATCAAATAACTTTTCTTGCAGAATTAGTTTTTTTTAAATATTTTTGTAAACGTTTTTTCGGTGTCTTATTGCAAGTACTGAAATTGTTTCTAAATTTATTTTTGTAATTAAAACTCTATAGTTTCCAACGCGGTATTTGAATATATTTTCTATTTTTTCAACTTTTTCCAAAAATAATAATCCGGTTGTATTTGCGTAAATTATTTTTTCGTAAATTCTTTTGGCTGTATTTTTGTCTAGCTTTTCAAGGTCTTTTTTTGCTTTTTCTGTCCAGATTATGTTCCACGGCATTCAAAAACCCAGTTCTTTTGCAAGTTGTTTTGAGGTATATACTTTGCCTTTTATTAGGTCTTGTTTTCCTTCTTCAATTGCTTTTAATGTATCTTCGCTTAATTCGAGTTTTGATTCATCAAGTTCTTTTAATTGCAGAATCATTTTTTCAATTACTTGCGCATAACTTTCTCTTTCGTGTTCTTTTAAGTCATCTAATTTATTTTTTAATTTTCTTGGAACCACGACAGTTGAATAATCATTCAATATAATCACCTACATACACATATAGCAACATGTATATTTAAGGTTTTCTTTTTTTGTTTTTTCTTAAATTTGTGTTATTTAATCTCTAAT
>Ga0074195_1004601_pt1 | contig 11188 bp, 7 predicted proteins | sample EPASupsiteHSE623_FD_64525 | JGI IMG/M metagenome (GOLD analysis project Ga0074195, IMG submission 64525) | Bioremediated contaminated groundwater from EPA Superfund site, New Mexico - Sample HSE6-23 | ecosystem: Environmental > Aquatic > Deep subsurface > Groundwater > Contaminated ...
TTTTTGCCTGAGGCAGCAGGTTTTGCTTTTCCAGTGCGAGAAGAACGCGCTCTAAACCAATGGCAAAACCGATTCCCGGAGCAGGCTGTCCGCCGCATTCTTCGATCAGACCGTCATACCTGCCTCCACCGCATACGGCGCTTTGCGCCCCAAGAGGGGAATATTGTATTTCAAAAGCAGTCTTGGTATAGTAATCCAAGCCTCGCACAAGCCGGGGATTTAAGACAAACTCCACATCCGCTGCAGTTAGTAAATCTTTTAAGTGGGAAAAATGCGACTGGCACTCCTCACATAAGCAATCAACCATTTGCGGAGCTCCCTGTGAATGGGCCGTACAGGCTTCTTTCTTGCAATCGAGAATTCTCATTGGATTTCGATCAAAGCGCGACTGACAGTCACCGCACATAGAAAAAACTTTTTCTTTAAGGAATTCTTGCAGCCGGATTCTGTATACGGGCCGGCACTGCGGGCAGCCGACTGAGTTAATATTCAGCTTTAATTCACTAAGTCCGAGCTTCCGTAAGAATTGAACGGCCAATACGATAATCTCGGCATCAATTGCCGGTCCCTTCGATCCGATTGCTTCGACGCCAAATTGATGGAACTGGCGGTACCGTCCTGCCTGCGGCCGGTCATAACGGAACATTGGCCCCATATAAAACAGTTTTGCCGGCTGCGGTCCTGCATAAAGTTTATGTTCCAGGAAGGCGCGTACAACAGCTGCTGTATTCTCAGGACGTAACGTTATGCTGCGCTCGCCTCGATCAGTAAATGTATACATCTCCTTCGCAACGATATCGGTGGTTTCACCAATACCGCGCAGGAACAACTCAGTATGTTCAAACACAGGCGTCCTGATTTCGCTGTAGCCATAAATGCGGCATACATTATAAGCGGTGTCCTCAATATATTGCCAATGGCCGCTTGTATCGGGCAATATGTCTTTCGTCCCCCGCGGCGCTGTCGTTAACATGTACTTAACTCCTCCTTACCAGCTGTAAAAAGATTATCTAACAACAATTGCCTCTTTTTCAGATAAATAGGCAAATTGTGCATATACGCCGTTACATCTTTGGCATTATAACATTTTTTCAAGTCAAAGGTACGGCAGTTAACAGCCTTTGTTCCGGCGGCAGGACCCACGCCGATTACAGTTTGCCGCTCCTCCATAATCTGCATATTATAGAGACATTCTTTGCCAGGAAGCGAATAACCGACATTTTCCAGATTTCCGGTCATGTATTTTTGCCTGTATAAATAATACGGCAGCATCCCCAGCTGCCGGGCATATGCTGCGGCACGATCAACCATCCTGCCGGTAACTGTCTCATTGGGTAAGTGGTGCTCACGCAAGCTGACTTTCAGACGAGAGCCCTTTTTAAGAGCCAGCGTATGAATAGTTAGGTTGTCAGGCTCCAGTGATGCAATTTTTTCCATAGTATCTATCATATCCTGTTCTGTCTCACCTGGCAAGCCAGCAATAACATCCATATTAATAATTCCGATATTTGCATGACGGATTTGGCGAAAAACGGCAACGGTATCGTCGACGCTATGATTTCTGCCAATCTGCTCTAATGTTTTTTGTTGCATGGTTTGCGGATTTACGCTGACGCGATTGACACCGGCGCTTTGCATTGCGGCAATTTTTTCTGTCGAAATGGAATCAGGCCTGCCAGCTTCTACGGTAAATTCCTTTGTATGTTCATTGATAAAGCATTGCCTTATCGTTGTCAGCAGCTGAGCAAAATCCGGTTCGGAAAAACTGGTAGGTGTCCCGCCGCCTACATACACGGATTTAACCGTAAGTCCATGCTTTTGAATGCTTGCCGCTGCATTGGTCATATCAATATGCAAGGCATGTAAAAAAGCATCTACTTGCGACTGCCTGGCAGGCAGCGTAAACCCTGGAAATGAACAATATAGGCAGCGGGTGGGACAGAAGGGAATACCAATATAGACACTAATGTGCCTCCCTGTTCCTTCCGGCTGCGCTAAAAACGGCCGCTGTCTAACAGCGATATCGGTCACTAAACATGCCTTTTGTGTGCTGACTCCAAAATAGTGGTGGAAGTTATGTATGATCTTCTCCACAGACTGCCCCTGGTCCAGCATCCGATGAGCAAGCTTCGTCGGCCGAACACCGCGAAGTATGCCCCACGGACCGGGATCATACGAAGTAATTTCCTTCATCATCCTGAGCAGGCTAAGGCGAATAGTCTGCTTAACGGTTGGCTGGGCAGCGGTTCCGGCAACTGCAAAATTGCTGCTTTCTCTTTTTTCAAGTTTTCTGCCGTATTCATTTAGTAACTCAATTTGAGTCACAACCTGGCATGCTGAGCATTCAACAGTTACACAAAACCGGCCTGTTCCGCCTGTTTCAATTGCAGGCCAAATCGTAAATAAGGCCATAACATCCTGCACATCACGGGAGTATTGCCGATCCCCCGTATATTGATACGCATTATTCATGTTCGCGTTTTTTCTGGCAGTCTTGGCAATAACCGTAGAATTTCACTTGATGATCAACAATTTTAAATTTACTTTTGCGGGCAATCACGGTTTCCAGAGTTTCCATAAGATCATCTTCAAATTCTTTGACCGTTCCACAATCGAGGCAAATTAAGTGATGATGATGGTGAAGAGTATTCGATTCATTAATTTCATAGCGGCTGCGTCCATCACCAAAATCCATTTTTTGCAATACATCCAATTCACTCAGCAATTCCAATGTGCGGTATACAGTTGCTAAACCAATCTCGGGAGCTTTCTGTCTAACAATGTGATAAACATCTTCAGCGCTAAGATGTTTTTCTTCATGGTCAACAAAGGTTTGTAAAATTATCTGCCGTTGCGGTGTCAGCTTGTACTGCTTCTCATGAAATTTTTCTTTTAAATCATTCATATTAATGGACATAAAGTCACCTCACCTGCTTTCTCCATAATACCAAAGATGTCGCATAACCACACATAACAGGGCGGTTACCGGTACCGCCAGCATCATACCGACCAAACCATAGATTTGTCCGCCGATTAATAAGCTGATCACCACTACTATTGGATGCAAATCAATTGTGTGCCCCATTATATTAGGCACAATCAGCTGGTTCTCGATTTGCTGAATGAGTATATAAAAAACCACAACCTTGACGGCAAGTGCCGGTGACACAACATAAGCCAGCAAAATTGCCGGTATGGCGCCAATAACCGGTCCGATAATGGGGATTGTTTCTGTCAAGGTTGCCAGCAGCCCCAGCACTAAAGGATAATCCACTCCCAACAGGTACATGCCGCTAAAAACCAAAATACCCACAATTATGCTGATGACAATTTGGCCTCGAATATATCCGCTGATAACATTGCCCATTTCGCTTGTTACATTTTGCAGCTGCTGCCGGTACTGTAGAGAAAAGGCGTTGATAAAGCCCGTCTGCAGTGAGCGCCAATCCTTCAATAAGTAATAGGTCAGTACAGGGACAACTACCAGTTCAACAGCCTGTGAAGCAAATCCGAAAACTGCATTCAAAATTCGCTTTGCCATTTCGACAGAAAAAGCCGCCATATTCGCCACGCCTTGATTCAGCAGGTTTCTCACATTATCCGGCAGTTCCAGTTCTGTCGTCTGTTGCTCAATTACGACAATCAGGAATTGAATCTTTCTTACCAAGCCCGGTAAATCAATAACAAACTTATCAAATTCCTGGATAAAGGGGAACACAATAAACAACGCAACTAAAACAATTGCAAAAACAGCAACAACAAACAATAAAAGCACTGCAAATGACCGGGGCATCTGCCTTCTTCCCCAGCGGACAGGGAGTCTAACCAGGAAATCAACAATAGAATTTAATAAAAAAGCCAGAATGAGAGACAAAATGACCGGCAGATAAATGGAGGTAACCTTACTAAGCAGCCAAACTATCATTACAATAATAATAGCCCGCAGCCAAAATGAGGCTGTCTTCAGCACAAGCGTCTACTCCCTTTAACAAATTACTGAATGAAGGGATTCATTTTCCTTTCCCAGCCAATTGTTGTGTCAGGACCATGACCGGGATACACTTTCGTTTCATCCGGAAGCGGCATCAGCCGTTCTTTTATCTTCGCTATTAACTGCCGGTACGACCCGCCGGGAAAATCAGTTCTGCCAATTGACTCGGCAAACAAAGTATCTCCACTGAACAGTACCAGCTCACTGTTTAAGCAAATACCTCCCGGTGAGTGGCCCGGAGTATGAATAACCTCCAGATTAAACTTACCGATTGTAATCGTGTCGCCATCTGCCAGGATTTTATCAGCAGGCAGACAAGTTTGTCCCTTGCCGATAAAGCTGGAGAGGTTTTTTTGGGCATTTACAAGCATATCCGCATCATCGCGATGAATATATACGGGTACGCCTGTAGCCTCTTTTACTTTATTATTGGCTAAAATATGATCGGCATGTCCATGCGTGTTGATAATGCACACAGGCTTGAGAGCTTCCCGTCCGATAACGGCAATAATTTCCTCGGCGGCGGCACCAGGATCAATAATAGCCGCCTCTTTCGTTTCCTCACAATAAGCAATATAGCAATTTGTGCCTAAGCTTCCTACTTCCATACGAATAATCTTCACAAATTCCACTCCCTAGAATAATCGTTTGCTATCTAAAAGCATCGTTACAGGGCCGTTATTTTCCAGCGCAACAATCATTGTCGTTTGAAATTGGCCATTGCTGACAGTTACGCCGGCTTCCCGGCACGCGCGGATAAAAACCTCATATAATGCCTTTGCCTGCCCCGGTTTGGCCGCGCTGTCAAAACTTGGCCTCCGCCCTTTCCGGCAATCACCATACAACGTAAATTGCGAGACAACAAGCAATTCCCCTTTGCTGTCTTTAAGAGACAAATTCATTTTACCCGCATTATCAGGAAAAATTCTCATATTTACAATTTTTTCCGCCAAGTAACAGGCATCTTCTGCCGAATCGTCACCAGCGACACCCAGCAGGACTGTCAGTCCCGGGCCGGCAGTTGCAATTACAGTGCCGTCGACGGTAACACTGGAGCAATTGGTCCTCTGAACAACAGCTCTCATTAAAATCCTCCTGTCCCTTGTGTCATCCGGTGAACATTAAATATATCTTTCACACGCCGCATCTTAGTCATTATATATTCTAGCTGCGTTAAATTCTTAATGTCGATGCTGATTGTTATGGTGGCTATTTTATTTTTATTCACCTTAGCATTGACAGAATTAATATTTGTTTTGCTTTCTGATGCCACCATCATTATATCAGATAATAAGCCCGGACGGTCAGAACCGGTTATCTCAATTGTAACTTTGTATACATCGTTGGGAGCAAGATCCCAATCCACTTCAATCATTCGTTCATATTCGGTAGGATCTGTCGGGATATTGGAGCAATCCGCCTGGTGGACAGATACGCCTCTGCCCCGGGTAATATAACCGGTAATCGCATCTCCGGGAACAGGATTGCAGCACCGCGCAAGCCGTACCAGTAAACCGGCTTCCCCTTTAACCAGTATTCCGTGCCCGGCTTTTCGATTAACACTTTTAGGCTTTAAATCGGCTAACAGCTGAGATAGATCAGGCGGAGTAGTACTTTTTAATTCTTTTTTATGAGCTTCAATAAGCTTTGCCATAACACCATGCAGTGTTACACCGCCAAAACCTAATGCCGCTAATAAATCATCTTCACCGCCGGTAATATTCATTCGTTTGGCAATATCATCCAGACGATCACTTTTCGCCAGTTCTTTCCATTCATAGCCTAACTTTTTACTTTCCCGTTCGATAGCTTCGCGGCCTTTAGCAATGTTTTCTTCCCGGTTTTCTTTTTTAAACCATTGCCGGATTTTACTGCGGGTCTCAGAAGACCCGACAATATTCAGCCAATCTCTGCTGGGGCCGCTGCCTTGCTTGCTGGTAATAATTTCAACAATATCACCATTATTTAAACGATATTCCAGCGGCGTGATTTTGCCGTTTACACGCGCCCCTACGCACCGGTGTCCCACATCCGTATGAATGCGATAGGCAAAATCGATCGGCACTGAACCGGACGGCAAATCAATCACATCGCCTTTAGGAGTAAAAACAAAAACCTCATCGGTAAAAACATCTAATTTGAGGGCATCCATAAACTCACGCGGATCACGCAGTTCCTGCTGCCATTCAATCAAATGCCTCAGCCAGGAAAGTTTTTGGTCGAAATCTTTATCAGCGCCTTTAGCACCCTCCTTATACCGCCAATGAGCCGCTATACCATATTCAGAAATGCGATGCATCTCCCAGGTGCGAATTTGTATTTCCACAGGCTGCCCACGGGTGCCAATAACAGTAGTATGCAGCGATTGGTACATATTCGATTTTGGCATAGCAATATAATCTTTAAAGCGATAAGGAAGCGGCTTCCACAACGTATGAACAATGCCCAGGGCACCATAGCAATCCTTAACACTGTCAACTACAACCCGAATGGCATACAGATCATAAATCTCGCTCAAATCTTTATTGCTCTTCTTCATTTTTTTGTAGATGCTGTAAAAATGCTTGGGGCGCCCTTGAATATCCGCCTTAATGCCAAGCTCTTGCAGCTTTTCTGATAAAACCTGAACAGCATCATTGATGATTTCTTCCCGAGCCTGCCGCTTCTGTTTCATCTGATCAACGAGATCATAGTAATGCTCAGGTTCCAAATAGCGAAACGATAAATCTTCAAGCTCCCACTTCATGTTAAAAATACCTAACCGGTGAGCAAGGGGAGCAAATATTTCCATCGTTTCCTGGGCAATGCGTTTTTGCTTTTCCGGACTCATGTGTTTTAGCGTACGCATATTATGAAGCCGGTCAGCCAGTTTTATTAAAACTACCCGGATATCCTTCGCCATAGCCAGGAACATTTTCCGGTAGTTTTCCAGCTGCTGTTCTTCTTTGGATTTGTATTCAAAACGGCTTAATTTCGTAACCCCGTCAACAAGCAGAGCGACTTCCTTACTAAATTGCTTTTCTAAGTCCTCAAGAGAAACTGCCGTATCTTCCACTACATCATGCAGCAGCGACGCACTAATCGTTAAAGCGTCAATTTGTAAGTCAGCGAGAATCCTGGCAACACCCAAGGGATGACAAATGTACGCCTCACCTGAGGCGCGAAATTGCCCCTTGTGAGCATCAACCGCTAAATTATAAGCTTTTTCAACTAATGCTATCGGAGCATCCGGCTGGTAGCTTAGAATTTGTTTATAGATTTCTTCGACTGTTATTGCTGTATTTTCACTGCCCATTGGCGCACCTCAACATCCAAGCATTAATATTGGGCAAGTGATACAATCCGGCAATTAGAGAACATTTCACGGCCCTTTAGATATGTCAATTCAATCAATACACCAAGACCAACAACTTCGCCGCCCAATTGCTCCACCATCTTAGCCGTAGCATGAGCCGTACCGCCGGAAGCCAGTAAATCATCAACAATCAGAACTTTTTGCCCCGGTGAAATCGCATCGCAATGAACTTCAAGTACATCTTTTCCATATTCCAGGCTATATTCATAATGCAACACTTTTCCCGGCAGCTTGCCTGGCTTGCGGACCGGAACAAACCCGGCATTTAGCCTATAGGCTACAGGAGCACCTACGGCAAAACCCCGGGCCTCAGGCCCTACAACGACGTCAATTTTTTCATTGGCAAACGCCGCAGCGATATCATCAATTGCCTGCCGAAATGCCTCTTTATCCTGCAGCAAGGTGGTAATATCCTTAAATCTGATACCGGCTGTAGGAAAATCGGGAATAACCCGAATCTTGCTTTTATAATCCATTAATGCCACTCTCCTTATATTTTTCAGGTATTACAGGTCGATTAATCCACGAAAGCAAATCAGCTGCCGTCGAATTCATAACATCTTCTGCAAAGTTCTGAAAGGTTTCTTTCTCTTGCAGTCCTTCGCAATACGTCACAGACTGTTCTATAGCCAGCTTATGAGCCGGGGCCTGATTAAAGTATATCGTTCTTTTGGAGCCTCTGGTTTCACGCCACAGCAAATGCAGCTCCTCCAAAATCCGGAGCGATGTTGCAACAGCGGTCTCATTGGTATAAGAGCCGAACCGTGCGTTCAACTTTTCGCTAATTTGACTATTCGTTAAATCACAAGCACCCGTGTCCTTGTGCAGGCTTTCTTTCAGAACTACATACACCTTGCCGACTGTATTTCGGTCCGGAGCAGTATCATTCAGAATCATTGCATTAAGCTTAATGTCATCCTGCCCAAAAATAAGATGAACAAAACTGCGCCCGCCATCCCGCCCGGCCCTGCCGCATTGCTGATTGAAAGCGGTCTGGTTAAACGGCAGATGATAGAGAACAACATGCCGGATATCCGGAAAATCGACCCCTTCGCCAAATGCGCTTGTCGTGACAATTGTTCGCAACCGGCCCACGCGAAACCATTCTTCGACTTTTATCCGCCACTCATTGCTTAACCCTCCGTGGTAAAAGCCGATTTGGTCACTGCAATCCGGTAAAACAGTTCTAAGTCGCTCGGCAATATTCACAGCTTGTTTACGACTGTTAACATAGATCAACGATTTTTCTCCGGCTGCAAGATAAGGCAGCAGGTAGCTGAGTTTATCTGCTGTTCGCCTTTGATCTTCCAAAACCAGATTAGCACGGATTGTTCTATCTATTACGACATCGGTTAGCTGTAACGTGCTGCATATGGCATCGCATGTATCGTCATCAGCAGTAGCGGTTGCAGCTAATACTAACGGGCTTCCCAGTGACTTTTTTATTTGTCCGAGACGCTGGTAAACCGGACGCTGGCGTTTACCGCTTAAGAAAATATGGTGACTTTCGTCAATCACTAAAAAGCCAATATGTTCTTTTGCTTTTTCAAACACCCTCAAGTTCGCTTCCAGAAATTCCGGCGTAGTAAGTAAAATATCAAGATTGTGATTGCTTAAAGACAAAAACAGCTCGGTCCGCTCATCCGGCGACAAGGTACCGTTACCTTTGCGAATGCGCAGTCCCAATCCCCCCAGCTTGCGGGTCAGATTTTGGTACTGGTCATTGACCAGCGCTCTGAGAGGATAAATGATGACTGTCATTTTATTCTCTTCCAGTGCCAAAAGTGCGGCATGGGTCTGAAATATTGCCGATTTGCCTCTGCCGGTTCCCATAATTGCCAGAACGCACTCCCTGTGTGCTAAACGGGACAAAACCTGCTGCTGGCTGTTATGGTACGAGCGGTTACCTAATAAAGCCTGTCGTACTGCCTGCCGGTCAGCAGGAACTGCCATGCGCTCAACTGCCAAAACTGCTTCCTGGCGCACAACGATAACATTAACACCATACAACCGCTCTTGTCCGCCCGTTACTGCCGAAACAGCGCATTGAAAAACCTGCCCTCTGTCAAGCTCAGGAGCCAGTTCAGCCGCTAATTCCGCATTCAGATAACCGATTGTATGACCGTCATGCCGGTCAATGCGGATTGCATTCCCGTCATGACTGTTTTGCGGTTCCCTGGTAAGAATCAACTCATCTCCCGGCTGCAAATCCTTAATGAAATTCTGACGGCCTTCGAATGTAACACCAGCGATTTTTGTGGCAAAGCGCGCTGCTTGTAAAATATTTTTATAACGGCCCGCATCTATGCCCTGAGCAAACAATTCATCAATCGGTGAACACTGTTTCTCAACAGCCTTCAAATCATGAGCGCGCAATTGAATATTTCGCTTACCCTGCCATTCATTAAACTGAGGAATAAACGCCAGATCGATAAGATCATTGCGCAGGAGAGTGTGATTCAATTCCCCCATATTCCAGCCGATAACATCGGCAGAGCTTTGATTGTGGCAGACTTTTAATTTTAAATGACGTCCGTCTTGACCGATGGAACGTATATCTGTCAACCGGAGCTGACTGCTGGCAAACACCGGACTGGGATTTCCCATGCCATGCGGTTCCAGACAAGCCATTTCCTCCAGAAAGGACGCATTTACTTCTTCTAAAGCAACCAGAGAATCTATTTGAATTTTAGGAAAATAATCTTCCTCTTGTAAGTGGTTGGCCGCAAAAACAATCAACCGTTTCCGCAGCTCACTAATATTCGTTTCCGCTATACTCAGCCCTGCCGCCTGCCGATGTCCGCCAAACTGAATTAAGAGACCGGCTGCGTCTTTCAAGGCTTCGTACATATCAAAACCGGGAATACTGCGGCAAGAGCCTTTACCAATGCCTTCTTTAAGTGAAATCATGACAACCGGCCGATAATATTTTTCTACCAGACGGGAAGCAACAATACCAATAACGCCAGGATGCCAGTTTTCTCCGGCTAATACCAACACCTTATCCAGCGGGGCTGTGGCTGCCAATTGATCAGCAGCCAGCAAAATTTCCTTTTCCACAAGCTGCCTGGTTATATTCTCCTGATTCAGCATAACCGACAGTTCATTAGCGCGTTCTGCATTATCAGTAATCAGTAATTCTACTCCGGCTGCGGCATGACTGATACGGCCTGCCGCATTCAAGCGCGGCGCAAGGACAAATCCCACTTTTCCGGTATCAACGCGGCCGGTTACTCCGCAAACGTCCTGCAACGCCTTCAGCCCCGGATTATGTGTTGCAGCCAGCTGCTTTAATCCCATTCTGACAAGTGCCCGATTTTCCCCCACTAAGGGAACAATATCTGCGATCGTTCCAAGTGCAACTATATCCAGGTATTGAGTAAGGAGCGATGCATCCGGGTGATAATGTACCCATAAAGCTTGACAAAGTTTAAAAGCCACGCCTACACCTGCCAGCTGTTTATCCTGATAGAAACAACCCGGTTGCTTCGGATTGAGAATTGCATAGGCAGGAGGTAATATTTCCGGTGGCTGATGATGATCAGTAATAATAATATCTACCTCAGGTTGTACCGCTGTTACTTCTTGTACTGCGCTAATCCCGCAGTCAACTGTAATAATCAGTTTCGTACCCGATTGAGTCAGAGTTGCCAGCGCAGCCGCATTAAGACCGTAGCCTTCACTCTGCCGCTCCGGTATGTAATACTCCACCTGGGCACCAAAAGTGCTAAGAGCACGGTACAGTAAAGCACTTGCCGTAATGCCATCTACATCATAGTCGCCATAAACCGTTATTTTCTGACCTTCAACAACGGCTTGACTGATACGTTCTACTGCTTTCT
>Ga0074195_1004603_pt1 | contig 11187 bp, 8 predicted proteins | sample EPASupsiteHSE623_FD_64525 | JGI IMG/M metagenome (GOLD analysis project Ga0074195, IMG submission 64525) | Bioremediated contaminated groundwater from EPA Superfund site, New Mexico - Sample HSE6-23 | ecosystem: Environmental > Aquatic > Deep subsurface > Groundwater > Contaminated ...
AACCAATCTTATAGGCTTCTTGAATGATTCCTTTTATAGTCATCAAAGATTTTGCCTTAATACTTTGAAAAATTGGACCGGCAGCCGGTTTCGAACCATACCTCTGACAGGTGCTGCCGGTAAAAAGAAAAAAATTGCAGGGCTACTTGCGTCTGTCCCTACGGACAGGGCCTTCATCCAGGCTTCCCGAGCCTGGCAAGACCTTCCGGCATTTCAGCCACTCCCGGCGAAAATTCCCGCTCAACAGAAGGCGCCGGGCAGCGCTTTGCCCCTAAATTTCAAAGAATCTCTTGGGAGGCATCCAACCAGGATCCCTCTTTTGGATGAAAGCGATTTCATCCTTGTATTTTTCGCAAAGCATGTTGTAACGCTCTTGTTGCATCTGATAAATTAGGATTCTCAGTTTTGATTTGGTTTTTGATTCCTTTAATTTCTTCTTTTTCGGTTCCGAAGAACCGGTGTAAGGAGGCAGAATTCTTTTTTGATTCCCGCGCAACAGGTCTAACTCCGATTGGAGTTGGGTTATCTGTTTCGACAATTCCAATATGGCGATATCAAGACTCATTGACTCCAGGATTTTATCCTTTTCTGATGAAGCAAAATTCAGTCACATGAGGTAAAAAAAACAGAGGAGTAGAATTCTACCCCTCTATAATTTTATTTTATTCACTTCACTATTTGTATTTTAATACATCATTTTCTTTCATCATGGTTCACTTGATCTCTTTTTTTACTTTCATTGATCATTAGCATACGCAATCGATCCAGTGCCTTGGTCAAATTATAAGGTTTGCGATTGAAGATTTTTGATTTTAAATCATAAATATCCCCAAAGCTGAAATTAAATGCCTGTTCGAAGGTCTGGGCGATTTGGATTAAGGGAGCGGGTTTGCCTTCCCCTGTCAATGCCATTTGGGATAATTCAATACTGACTACTAATTCTGCCAGGCCCATCTTCCCGAAGTCGCCGGGTTTGGTATCCAGATATAAACTGCTCCCGGAGGGTAAGGATACCGGTTCCGGAAACCGCTGAGGATACTGCAACTTGGCTTTTAAAATGCGGATTTCTGTATTCAACAGGTAGATCGCCTGGTCAAGATATGCCATAGCTATGTTTTTCCCCCGACTCAATATGTATAATTTCAGCTTTTATCAAATTGAGTTGTGCAATTGTATAATTGGTAAGACGGTACAGGTAAGGGAACTGGTTCACTTCTGTACCGAAAACCGTGTGCAAGCAGTAAACAAATTCCTTAAATGAACTGTCAAGCAGATCAGGAATAATCTCTTTGTGGTTCCCAACCTTTAATGTTTGAATGAAAGGAGTATTGATTAGCAGATCCATTTCTTCTGAGTTTTTCTCCCGGATAATCGTTGTATGTGTTGTTTCCATTGTTTTTGAATTTATTGAATATTTTTTATGAATCGTAAACTTATTTTGAATGTCCGAACAGTGTTCTGTTGTCGGTCAGTCCTCATGAAAACAACAGGAGGAGCGCGCAGGTCATGTTCAATGTTAATACAATCCAATCTTTCTGAAGCGGGTTTAATTGTATGGATCCGGGAGAAAAGTACCTGGATATTTCTGATCTGAAGCTTATAACTGAAACTTACTGAAGGACCTGTATCTGCTTGAGAATGTAGTGACATTATTCAGTAAATTGTCCAAATGAAAGAAAATTCCGCCATCAGGGGAAGTCCTTATGCTCATTTTGAGTTACCAAAAAAGAGCGAAGTTTATAGAAAATGACTTCAATCCGGTTAGATCAACCGGATACGGGAACGATAATTATTCGGTCATTTTGTTCTCGTTTCCCTTCTTTCTATTGCGTATTTTACCGGATACATTTTCCGGACCGGTATGTTATCCTGTGATCCTGCCCATTACGATTAATAGACCGGAAAGCGCTTTGCAAAATATCTCATCTTTATTTTTGAAATAATTGAGGATCTGCTCAGTTCACAGGATCTTTGTAATTACTTCAACAGCTCTAACCGCGACAGAAAGGAGATGAACAGCCCTATCTTGGTTCATCTCCTCATTTACTTTACGTGATAGAATATCTCTAAAAATAATTCAATAAACTTTTTACGAACTATTCAGAATTATTACTTTTCTTGTATTATCGTTATGATATTACTGCCATTCCCTTTGGCTATTTCAAGAATTAGCACTCTTTGCAATTTGGTATTGTTTGCATTGACGTAAACTTTTATTGCAGTTGGATAAGCAGCCGTTTCTGTAACAGTTTTAAGCGAATACCAGTCCCCAGAAATAACTTGTGTTTCTCCGTTAATATTATTTACATCTATGATCTGTTTCGTAGTATCTCTATTTTGTATGCTTTTGATATAAGTGACATAAAAGAAGGGAGATACTGCTTTTAATGTTACAAAATTTTCATCCGAAGGAATAGTAACGATACTGTCTTTCATAAATCGTTCATACGTGCCTCCAACTATGTCTTCATCAGTTTCTTGAGAAATTGATGAAAAATTATTGTCTCTATTATTATCATTGCATCCTAAAAATGTCAATGATAATTGGATGCAAATAAGCATGATTGTTTTTTTCATTTTAGTCCATATTTATGTAAATACTTCTATTACTAATACTGAAATCATAATCGGTATCTATAGGTTTATTGTAAGCTTCGTTGCTTAAAGAATACCAGCCATTAGATGTTCCATTCCAGCCCCAATTACAGAGTACTGATTGCGGAGTCCTCTCTTGTGTTGCTTCGTTCACCAGGCATACAATACCACAAATTGCCCACATATGTCCCCCACGGCCATAAGTGTCTGCTCCTCTGCATAAAACCATGTTCCCACCGTCGCGGTTACAATAAAATACATCACGAACCATTCTACCATCTAACTCATCCGAGGAATTATACGTGTATCCCAAATCTGTGAGAACATTTGCGCAAACAGAGAAGTAGGTACTTGTACCTCCATCTTCAGAACAGCCATAGATAGCATCACAAAGACCTCCGACATGAGCTACAAAAGAAGAAACTTCGTTTTGCAATGCAGTACTGGAAGATGTAGTTATTTTTTTTTGTGCCGTTAACGCTTCAAAATCAAAATATTGATCACATACACCATAAAAGGCAATTGTTTGTGCCATAGCTATAACTCCGCAGCCTGCAGCATAATATCCCGAAGAGCAGCTGGAGGATAGGGTTCCGTAGTTATAAGGTGCGCCTTGCCCCCATTCTAAAGCTGGGCTTGTTGTTTTTCCTTCTGGATAAACACCTTTGCTTTTTGTAACGGCAACTGAGCCACTATCATAATTTTCAATATCTTGTTCGCAAATTTTTGGAATATCTGTAATCATTTGTGTCATGCCATAAATGTAACTGGTATCGGACAATGAGCCATTTTCTACATAAGCATAAACCCGTCCAACTCGTTCATCTCCGCTAGCAATGGCAAAACCTTTTGTCCCGTTTATTTCCAAATCGAAAGTATACAGGGTTATGCTGTCATTTGCGGGAGTATTCCCTGATTTAGTGTTGATGGCATCAAAAAACAATGTTTTTGTGTCGCTTAGTGAAAGACTTAAAGAACTGGATTTGGCAGAGACTTCTATGTCGTTTACCACAGAGCTAAATTCATTGATCAAGTTTATTGCGTTTGAAACTTCCTGTACTTCAGGTGACGTTTCTTCTATTTGTAATAATTCCTGATTCGACTCGTTATTGCATCCCAATAGCAACGAAAAGATAGAAATTATATAATATATTCTTGTTTTCATTTTTGTATTTTCATATTCTCTGATTGATATAATTGGTAGTTCTACCACCTTATATGGAACGCCTTTTTAGTTGCCAGACATTCCCTATTAGTATAAAATGCTAAAAACTTACTGCGAGCTTTGACCTTTTAAATTCTTAACAATTTGCATGTTTTCGCTGGTTGCAAATAGTCTTTAAAATTAGAGCTGGTTCACTCAGTTGGTCTTCTCTTGTTCAGTGTTTGGCCCGTTCCAAGTTTTTAACATGTGTTGAAGAAAGAATATTCATTGTTCCTATGAAATTTAAATTTCGTGCCCAGAACAGAGAAATCATCAACAGGAAAAAAGAGAGTTAAAAGCCAATTTTTCTTTTGCATAGTTTAATTATTTAAAAATTAAATAATTACACCTTGCATTCCGTGGTTAATCATAAGAACTGACACGATAAAAAAATAATGCTGAGCAGATGATGTTCACGACATTAACTCCTTACCCGGAAGCAAAATGTTTATATCACTGATTCTGGCAGGTTTTCTGGCTAGCTCTGGTTTGAAAGGCCTTCCCATCCGTTAAAAACAGAACAGTGGCAAAAGTAGATCCAAACTTTTTGATAGAGCTTACAGCTGCGGGCACAGCTCCGGATTCACACCGGATTCCCTCAAACTGCACACGAAGAATTCATGTACAGTCACCAAAATCAAGATTAAAGGTATTTAAATTTCACAAATATTCATATCTTTTTAACAATTAATTTTTTTATTTTATTAAAAAAGATAAAAGGTATGAATAATTATTTCAAACCAATCTTTAATCATAGGCACTTTATAATTGTTACTGAAAATGTATACTCATAGGGTTACATAGCAGGCAACGCTTTATTTCGGTGGAGAAGATGTAAAATGGATGCTGGCGTGAATAAATTAACCTTAATTTCTCTTTTAGACAGCCTCTTGTTTCATTACTATTACTCCTGGAAACATGTTTTCATTTTCAGAGTTATCAACACTCAAAAACAGCTTGAAATAAAAGACTTTTGCCTTTTATACTTTCAATTTTGTTTATAACTCAATTGAACATTCTTCATCCAAATACCTTAAAATTGCAAATGGTTGACGGTTTATCATGAAAGATCATTTCGTGATAATGAAAAAGGGAATCCCGTGAAAATCGGGAGCTGTGCCCGCAGCTGTAAGTCCTTTCCCGGTATTTAACCGGGGGTTTTTGATACTCTTCGCCACTGTCAGGCTCTGCCTGATGGGAAGGCTTTCAGGAACCGGACGAGCCAGAAGACCTGCCTCAATCAGTTTTCAATTAGACTTTCGGGAGCTAAGGTCTGGTTCGGGATTGGATCGGTTTACTTTCACTTTTTAAGTAATCATTGTATTCACTTTTCGTGCCTTTCTGCTTCCGTTAAAATTGATAAACAATTCAAATGAAAGAAGTATGAAGGCAAAATTAATCGGTCGCACTTCGGTACGCGATAACATTAAACTGAGCGGGAATCCCCCGTATCCTGTTTTCAGAGCGCTTTATGAAAAGCAAAAAAAGGCGATCTGGTTTCCGGAAGAACTCAACATCCAGCAGGATGTCCTGGATTACCACAGCCTGACGCCGGAAGAAAAAGATCTGTTCGATACGGCAGTGGGGTATTTTTGTTCTTCGGAACTGCTGGTGCAGAATGTTCTGGTGAATGCTTTCTTCCCGCTGCTCACCGACCCGCATGCCAAGATGAGTTTCAGTACCCAGTTATTTATGGAAAATATCCACAGCGACTTTTTTGAAAGCGTGCTGCAGTCGTTTGGTATGGACCATGAGCAGATGTATGACGTAGCCTTTAGCGATCCTTTTCTTCGCAAAAAGCAGTCGCTGATCGTTGAAGAGATCGATCAGATCAGCTACGGGCGTATCGATCCGGAAACTTTGGCCGGACAAAAGCAGGTACTCCGGGCCATTTTGCTGAATAACATCGTTCTGGAGGGCATTTTCTTTTATTCCAGCTTCGCCCATTTCTTCGCGATGAAAGAGATGGGTAAGATGAAAAACGTGGCTTCCGGGGTAGAGTTGATCCTTATTGATGAGTCCCTGCACTTGCAGAATGGCATTGAAGCCATCCTGATCATGCTCGAAGAAAGCCCGGAAATTGTCGATGATGAGGCTTTCGTGGAGGAAATGCGGAGCATTATCCTGAAGGGGTTGCAACTGGAGCTGGACTATATCCGCTCGAAATTCGGACAACGAAGCCTGCTGGGCATGTCGTACCCGGAACTGGAAAAATACCTGAAATACATCACCGACCGGCGCCTGGCAGAACTTGGTTTCGATCCTGAATTCCGGATTTCAGAGAACCCGCTTCGTTTCCTGCAAAAGGAAGATGTTAAAAAGCTGATCAATTTTTTTGAGGTTTCATCGACCGAATATACAAACTATTAAATAAAGAGGCATGCAACGGACAGTCATCAAGAGAGATGGGAAAGAAGAGCGTTTTCGGACGCAGGAGATCATCAATGCCATTTTCGAGATCATTAAAGGCATGGATGTGGAAGATGATTATGAGCTGGTTTTCAGGATCATTAAAGAGCTGGATCTGAAGGTCCCGGAACGGGTTACTACCGAAGAACTGGACATGCTGGTATTGAAGGCCATCGAGCACCTGATCCCGAAGCATCCGGTTTATGATATGCTGGCATCCTGCCAGCTTCTGAAGCTGATTAACAAGCGTGTGGACCGGAGGTTTAAGAGCTTTACCGCTTATATTCATTCCGGTATAAAAGACGGATCACTGAAGCCGGAACCGGGCAAATTTAAGCTGGCCGTGCTGGAAGAGGCTTTGAATTACCAAAACGATCGCCTGCTCGACTATTTTGGTCTGATCACCCTGCGCGACCGGTATCTTTCCAAAGATCAGGATCAGGACGTGATCGAGAAGCCGCAGTGGTTTTTTATGCGCGTGGCCATGGGGATTGGAAATGATGAGCAGGAGATCATGGCGGTTTACCGGAAGATATCCGGGCTGGAATACCTGCATTCGACGCCGACCCTGTTTAATTCGGGGACCAATGTGTCGCAGTATTCTTCCTGCTATGTGAATGTGGTCGATGATTCGCTGGAGGCGATCATGGCCAAGCTGACCGAGACCGCTTTCCTGGCAAAATATGCCGGAGGGGTGGGAACAGATGTCAGCCGGATCAGGGCAACAGGCTCTCATATTCATTCGCTGAACGCTCAGTCTTCCGGTGTGATCCCTTTTCTGAAAGTATTCGATACACTGGTAAATTCCATCCAGCAGGGCGGCCGGCGCCGCAGCTCCCAGGTCATCTCCATGCAACCATGGCATTACGATGTGGAAGCTTTCATGGAGTTGCGCGAAACGACCGGTAATGCCTATTTTCGCACCCCTTCACTGAATACGAAGCTGTGGATGCCCGACGAACTGATGCGGCGGATTGAACAGGACGAACCCATATATCTGTTCGATCCGGGAGAGTGCCCGGAACTGGTCGAAGCGATGGGAGAAGACTTCGCTGAAAGATACCGGCAGCGGATCGTTCAGGCAGAAGAAGGCCGCATCAAACAGTTTAAAAAGCTGGGTGGACGGGATTTTTTCAGGAAATACCTGTTTAAGCTGGCGAAGACCGGCCATCCCTGGCTGACATTCAAGGATGCCCATAACCGCAAAAATCCCTGCCCGCATTACAGTGTGATCAACAGCTCGAACCTGTGCACGGAGATCTCCATTCCCAATAAGCCGGAGTCTACGGCTGTCTGTACCCTTGCGTCCATTAATCTGGCTCGTCATATAAACGCAGGGAAAACGGATTTCGACAGGGATAAACTGAAAGAGACGATCCATATCATGGTCCGGGCGCTGGACAATGTGCTCGACAGGAATTTTTATCCGTCGGAAGCTGCACGAAAAAATACGATGGACCTGCGTCCGCTGGGCATCGGAGTGATGGGTTTTGCCGAGGCCCTGGTCGACCTGAAAATTTCTTATGATTCTGAGAAAGCGGTGGATGCAGCCCGGCAGTTGGGGAAATTTATGCGGGAACAGGCTTACCGGGCATCGGAAGAACTGGCCCTGGAACGGGGGGCCTTTGCACATTATGATGAGATGAAGCAAAAGGGATCGCCCTACCCGTATCCTCCACGCCGGAATGCCGTACTGCTGGCTATTGCTCCTACGGCAACCATTTCAATCATTGCAGGCACCACTTCCTCCATCGATAGTTATTTCAGCAACCTGTATTCCCGGGACACCTTGTCCGGGAAGTACATCGTCATTAACCGCCAGTTGATCCGCGACCTGGAGGAAAAAGGAAAATGGAACGACGAGATGACCGATGCCATCAAGCAGCACAACGGCTCTGTGCAACAGATGGGAGAATTGGATGACATCATTGACCGCGAACTGTACAAGACCGCTTACGAAATCCACCCGAAACGACAGATCGACGTGGCCTCCGCCTTCCAGGAATCAGTTGACCAGGCTGTCTCGAAATCGATCTATATCGATGAGCAGCTCCGTCCGGATATGGAAGATATTTACCTGTATGCCTGGAAGAAGGAACTGAAGTCGACCTACTATTGCTTTATCGACAAGGTGATCAAGGGAGAAAAGTATACTTCCGAAGTGAATAAACGAGGAGAAAGAAGAGGCTTTGGAAAAAGGGAAACACCGGCTCTTGTTTCGGGAAAAAGCTTTGAAGCAGATGAAATCGACTTGAAAGAAATTGAAATACAGGCGCGTGAAAAATACGGCGACCAGATGGTGGATGAAGTGATGAACAGCAACGGTGAAAGTTGTCCTACCGACCCGTTGTTGGCGAAACTATGCCCAAGTTGTGAATAAAAGCAGATAACCAGAATCAAGTAAATAAAAGTAAAAAGTTATGAGTAGTGCAGAAATAGTCATTGTTAAAAGAGATGGAAAAAGAGTCCAGTTTTCTATCGGTAAAATTAAAAATGCCATTAAAAAAGCATTTCTCTCGGTTGGAAGTTTTGCGAGCGAAGAGGACCTTACGAATATCTTACACCGGTTAAATATCCGGAATGAAATGAACGTGGAAGACATTCAAAATCAGGTAGAGCATTCGTTAATGGCAGAGAGTTATTTTTCAGTGGCAAAATCGTACATGCTCTATCGCCAGAAACATTCGGAAGACAGGGAAACAAGAGACCGGATAAAATTTTTAATTGATTATTGCGCTGCCGGAAATGCTGCAAGCGGAAGTAAGTTCGATGCCAATGCCAATGTCGATAAGAAAAACATTGCAACGCTTATCGGAGAGCTTCCCAAAGGCAATTTTATCCGTTTAAACCGCCGTTTATTAACTGACAGGCTGTCAAATATGTTTGGGAAAGAGCTATCTGATAAATATCTCAACTATTTAAACCATCACTTTATTTATAAAAACGATGAAACAAGCCTTGCTCCTTATTGTGCCAGTATAACCATGTATCCTTGGTTATTGGAAGGAACGGCGAAAATCGGGGGAAATTCTAATGCCCCAACCAATTTAAAATCATTTTGCGGAGGCTTTATCAATATGGTATTCATTGTTTCCAGTATGTTGAGCGGAGCCTGTGCCACGCCTGAGTTTTTAATGTACATGAACTATTTTATCGCCAAGGAATATGGAAATGATTATTACAAACGTAGCAAAGAAATTGTCGACTTATCGAAAAGACAGCGTTCGATAGATAAAATGATTACCGACTGTTTTGAGCAGATAGTTTATTCGCTGAACCAGCCAACAGGAGCGCGTAACTTTCAGGCAGTATTCTGGAACATTTCTTATTACGATAAATACTACTTTGAAAGCTTATTTGGCGAATTTGTGTTTCCCGATGGAAGTAAGCCGGAATGGGAATCGCTAAGCTGGTTGCAAAAACGGTTTATGGCCTGGTTTAATAGAGAACGCACCAAAACCGTTCTTACTTTTCCCGTAGAAACAATGGCGTTACTTACCGGTGAAGGTGATGCAAAAGATAAAGAATACGGCGATTTTACGGCAAAAATGTATGCCGAAGGGCATTCGTTTTTTACTTATTTAAGCGATAATGCCGACAGTTTAAGTTCGTGCTGCCGCCTGCGTAACGAAATCCGGGACAATGGGTTTAGTTACACCCTGGGAGCCGGAGGTGTTTCCACCGGTTCAAAAAGTGTTTTGACAATTAATTTGAATCGCTGTGTTCAACAAGCGCACCGGGAAAAAATATCATACATGACTTTTCTCGAAGATGTTGTTGCTTTCGTGCATAAAGTGCAATTGGGATACAACGAAAATTTAAAAGAATTACAACAAAAAGGGATGCTTCCGTTATTCGATGCAGGATATATTAATTTGGGTCGCCAGTATCTTACAATTGGCGTAAGCGGCTTGGTTGAAGCAGCAGAATTTTTAGGCATTTCAATAAACGACAATCCTGAATATATTGCATTTACACAAGAAATTCTTGGGCTTATTGAAACGTACAATAAAAAATATCGTTCGAAAGATACCTCGTTCAACTGCGAAATGATTCCGGCAGAAAATGTTGGCGTAAAACACGCGAAATGGGACAAAGAAGATGGTTATTTTGTTCCGCGCGATTGTTACAACAGTTATTTCTATGCAGTTGAAGATGAGTCGCTGAATGTTATTGATAAATTCAGGATCCACGGGAAAAAATACATTGAACATTTAACCGGAGGTTCTGCTTTACACCTGAACCTGGAAGAACACTTAAGCGAAACTCAGTATCGGCGATTGCTCCGGGTTGCAGCAACAGAAGGTTGTAACTATTTCACATTTAATATCCCGAACACTATTTGTAACGACTGCGGACACATCGACAAGCGTTATTTAAAAGAATGCCCAAAATGTAAAAGTAAAAATATTGACTACCTGACGCGTATAATCGGGTATATGAAAAGAATAAGCAGTTTCTCCGACGCACGCCAAAAGGAAGCAGCAAAAAGATATTATTCAAAAAGCAAAATAGAACAGAATGAAGGGAAAAAAGTAGAAGAATATGCTAAAATACTATAATTACGATATCGTTTTTCAGGAAATCCCGGATGAAGTTACTTTGGCAATTAATATAACCAACTGTCCGAACCGTTGCAAAGGCTGCCACAGCCCGTATTTGCAAAAGGATATTGGAGAAGAGTTGAACGAAAGACAAATCACTTTGCTAATGGATAAATATGCTTCAGCAATTACTTGTTTTTGTTTTATGGGGGGAGACGGAGACCCTCAACGGGTTGCTGATTTGGCAAACTTTATTCGCCTTCATTATTCTGAAATAAAAGTGGCCTGGTACTCCGGTTGTGCGAAATTGCCTGATGGATTTGACAGCAGAGATTTTCAGTACATCAAATTAGGAGAATACGTTGAAGGATTAGGAAACCTGAAAAACGAAACGAGCAATCAGCATTTGTTTGAAATAAAGCCAGATGGTTACAT
>Ga0074195_1004604_pt1 | contig 11184 bp, 7 predicted proteins | sample EPASupsiteHSE623_FD_64525 | JGI IMG/M metagenome (GOLD analysis project Ga0074195, IMG submission 64525) | Bioremediated contaminated groundwater from EPA Superfund site, New Mexico - Sample HSE6-23 | ecosystem: Environmental > Aquatic > Deep subsurface > Groundwater > Contaminated ...
TATTTTGCTACAGAAGGATACGGAATGGTTCGTACTACCGATTACGGATATTCATGGTTCAGTATTAACAATAATATTTACAATTTATGTGAGACAGCAATGGCATTTATCGGAAACAGCCTGTATGCTGCTGATTGTGATAATATGTTCTATTCTTCTACTGATACTGGCGCATACTGGACATCTTCGAATGCAGGGTTTTATGTTGAAACAATTGAATATGTCGATCCGTATTTATATGCCGGTGGTGTTACTGGAATATTCAGGTCTAATGATAATGGCATTACCTGGACCCAGGTATTCAGCGGCTCCCCTAACTATTCAAGACACACTACTGAATTTCTTGTAATTGATACGACAATCTTTGCTTCTACTTTCGGAGGTATATTTATGTCGAAGAATGGAACAGATTGGAATGATATAAACACTGGCTTAACAAATCTGGGAATTCATTCAATAAAAACAGACGGATTGTATCTGTATGCCGGTGCCGGAAACGGAGTCTGGAAACGCCCATTATCGGATTTCGGTATTATTTCGGTTGAAGAAAAACCAAAGGAGCCAAACATTTCCATCTTCCCCAACCCTGCCATCAACCTCCTCTACATAAATTGCGAAGAAAATGCCAATGTAGAAATTTTAAACCTGCAGGGTCAGGTCGTTGCAACAAAAGCGATTTCAGGTAAAAACGAGAGTGTTGATGTTTCCAGCCTTGCGAAGGGAGTGTATGTTGTGAAGGTAAAGACTGAGCAAGGAGTAGTAACAAAGAAAATTGTAAAGCAATGAACCTATTTACACAACCAACCTCTCACGTCATTCTGAATTTAATTCAGAATCATAGAAAAACTTGTATATCTAGGATTCCGGATCAAGTCCGGAATGACGGGTTAACACATGCCCTCGCACATGCTTCGACTTTTCCGCCAAATAGTTTTTGTGGTCCTTTTTTGTTTTTAGCCGGCGGACTCAGCATGACCCTGCGCTTTTTAGTTATATAAATAGTTTAAGGAGAAATTAAAATGAAAAAACTTTTAGTTATTACAGTAGTCATTATCAGCACTTGCTTTGCAAAGGCACAATGGACACAGTGCCCGCTTTACGGAGGAAATATCAGAACTGTAGCAGTCAGTGATTCTTTTGTATATGCCGGCACATTAGGAGGTGGTGGAGTATTCCGTTCTGAAAACTATGCTAATAACTGGGCTCCGGCAAATACAGGACTTCCTTTTGGTCTGGGGTATGACATCTTCTGCCTTGCAGCCAGAGGAAATGAGGTTTTTGTAAGTGTTAATCTTGCTGGAATGTTCAAATCATCTGATAATGGGCTGACATGGGATTCAATTTATGCAGGACTGCCATCGAACTATGAAGCATGGGATATTCTTTTTACTGATAGTATTATTTATATGGCAACACCCAACGGTGCATTTGGCGTTTATAAATCAGCTGATAATGGTAACACATGGACAAGCGCCAATGGCAACCTGACACATACATACATTCATTCTATAGTATGCGATAGTACCGGAGTATTTGTCGGAACAAATTGGTATGGAGTATACAAATCAACTGACAACGGCGATACCTGGGTTGAGGTTAATAACGGATTGCCACAGACTGATTCATATGATTTATGTGATATGGTTATAAAAGATAATGTCTTATATGTGGGAATTGAATTAGGCACATTAGTAAATTCTCACAGAATTTATAAATCTACTGACGGAGGGGCTAACTGGACATTATCATCATATGCAGCAGACAGAATTACGACTCTTGCTGTATGTGGCGACAAGGTATTTATGGGAACTACAGACGGGGCTTATAAATCCTCTGACGGAACGAACTGGGCATCACTTTATACAGGAATGACAAACAAATATGTAACAAGCTTTGCAGTTAACGGGTGGGATATCTTTGCCGGCACAAAAGGTGGTATTTTCAGGCTCGAATCAGATATAAGCGTTACCTGGGTTCCTGTCAGTAATGGCATAAGCACATATTCATTTAAAGCTATGGATAATATCGGAAACACGGTTTTTGCCGGAGATCAGTCATACGGGGCAATAACAACTACTGATCATGGTGATAGCTGGCAGGAAAAAAACGGTGGACTTGCCGACCCGGATATAACTTCGCTTTGCGCTTCGGGTGAATATATATATGCCGGAAACAGCACTAACTTTCTGAAATCATTTATTACCTGGACCAACTGGTCTGTTATCACTACAGGTCTGCCAACCCAGACCGAAGTACATTCGATAGCTGCACACGATAACGGGGTTTATATTGCAACCAGTTCAGGTGTATTCAGGTCTGCAGATTACGGCACAACATGGTCTCTTGCAAGTACAGGCTTACCTTCATTACTTACAAGTTCTGTAACAGTAAATAATGATGGTGTAGTTTATTGCACCGTTAATGATATTGGCATATATATGTCTGTTGATAATGGCACAAGCTGGAGTTGCATAAGCAGCGGATTTGGAGGACTTACATATGTAAACTGTATTGATGAAAATAATGACAATCTCTTTGCCGGTGTCGGATATTTTAATCCTCCTGTAGTTACTACAAATAATAATGGAGCAAACTGGTCAATTGGTAATAATGGCTTATACGGACATCAGGTGCAATGCCTTAAATCGATAGGTAATTATGAATTTGCCGGTGTAAATAATGGAATATTCTTTACCAAGAATAATGGCACCGATTGGGTAAACATTACCGATAACCTTCCTCCGTATTCAGTAATAAGTATTGGAAGAGATGATAGTTTAATATTTGCGGGTATTGCCGGCAAAGGCATCTGGAAACGCCCCCTAGCTGATTTCGGAATTGATTTCAGCAGTGCTGATCAGAATAAATTTTCAGAAAGTATCTACATCTTCCCCAACCCCGCCACAAACCTCGTTTACATAAACTGCGAAGAAAAATCTGTCGTTGAAATTTTAAACCTGCAGGGTCAGGTTGTGGCAACAAAAACGATTTCAGGTAAAAACGAAAGTGTTGATGTATCCGGCCTTGCGCAGGGAGTGTATGTGGTGAAGGTGAAAACTGAGCAAGGTGTAATTACTAAGAAAATTGTTAAGCAATGAAACGATATTATATACTTGTATTGATAATTTTAAACGTGTGTGTTGCAGAGGCACAATGGACTCCTACTGGTCCTGATATGGGAGGATTAACAAAAATATTCTTTAACGGAAACAAAACGTTTGCGTATGCATACAGTAGTGTTTATACCTCTACCGATAACGGATCAACCTGGACGTTGAACAGTATTCCTTTTATTCATGGGTTCGAAGTTATCGGGAGTAAAATTATAGCGGGCTGGTATTTCGGTATATATGTATCAACAGATAATGGTGATAGCTGGGTTAAAACAGATTCCACACATTATGTGGAATGCATGACAAAGCTAGGAAATCATATTTATATCGGAACTGGAGATGATGGTATATTTGTTTCAGAAGATGAAGGTTTAACTTGGGATTCGATTGGAACCGGGTTGCCGAGTAATTATGTAAAATGTATGGCAACCTGCGGGAACAGGATATTTGCCGGGTCGTATAGCTGCGGTGCTGTTTTATCTGTAGACAGCGGAGCCACATGGACATCAGTAAATACAGGCTTACCAACTCATCACATAAGTTGTCTTGCTGTAAAAGATTCAATTGTTTTTGCAGTTGATAATGGAAAATTGTACAGATCATCCGATTTCGGGACATCATGGATCATTTCAAATACTGGGTTTTCATCCGCTAATGTTACTACATTATCTGTATATGGTGGCAGAGTATATGCAGGAACAAATAATGGAGTATTTTATTCTGACAACAACGGACAAAACTGGACGTCGCTTAACTCAGGTCTGCCAGCATTAAATATCCAGTGTGTGGGTGCAAATTCTGACGGTGTTTTTGCTGGCAGTTCAGACAACATCTTTTATTATGAATACACTACTTCAACCTGGGTTCAAAGAAATCATGGAATAAAAGATATGTGGGTGGTTTCATTGGGAAGGTGGGGCGATAACCTGTTGGTTGGAAATACCGATGGTGCTCTTCTTACAACTGATCACGGTAATACTTGGTCAGAGATAAATAATGGAATAGAAAATAAATATGTAAATTGTTTTGCGGTAAAAGGTAACGATCTTTTTGCAGGTGCAGACAGTTTATACAGATCTTCAGATAATGGTGTAACATGGGAAAGTATTGTAAACGTTTTTATTACTGGGTATGTATGTTCAGTTTTAATAAATAATTCGGATATCTATGCTGCATATGGCGGAAGCGGGGTTCTTCGTTCTCAGGATAACGGGATAACATGGTATTTCAGGAATAATGGATTAACAAATAAAACATTAACTTCAATTATAATTAAAGGAAATGAATTTTATGCAGGTACATTAGGTGGTGGTGTATTTAAATCCTCAGATAATACTGCATCATGGGACTCGGTTAATAACGGCTTGACCAATAAAAACGTAGAGTGTTTTGCTGTTAAAGATTCCGTTATTTTTGCCGGTAGTTATGGAGGAGTTTTTGTTTCATCAGATAACGGGGCAACGTGGAACAGTGTTTCTGCCGGTCTGACAAATTTATATGTTCATACATTAAAAAATGTTGGCCACTGTATTTTTGCAGGAACTTACAACGGAATTTTTATTACTGAAGACGATGGTGCAACATGGACAGATATAAGCACTGGTCTTATAAATAATCGTATAAATGCTATTGAAACTGACGGGACATACTTATATGTAGGTACACAGGGACAGTCGGTGTGGAAAAGACCTTTATCGGATTTCGGACTGGAAGCAATATATGAAAATGTAGTTATTAATGACATAAAATGTTATCCTAATCCCGCCAGTGATATTATTTATTTTCAAATCAGTGAAAAAGCAACTGTTGAAATAATAAACATGCAAGGAATATCATTTGTCACAAAAACTATTACAGATAGAAACAGCAGCATTGATGTGTCTGGATTGAGAGCCGGAGTGTATACTTTAAGGATAAAAAACGTGAACGGGATTGTAATGAAAAAAATAATCATAAAATGAAAAAACTTATAATTCTTTCTGCGGTTATCTTCAGCGCTGGAATAGTTAGTGCACAGTGGCAGCAATGTAATCTTGGAGGAGGAAACATTAGTGATATTATTGTTGATGATTCAGTAGTATTTGCCGGGGTGAACGATAACGGAGTTTACAAATCAACAGATCATGCTTCAAACTGGGTGCAGTCAAGTTCAGGAATGACAGGTACCAACTTTATTCACCTTGCTAATCATGGTACAGATATTTATGCAAGCGGCAGTCAGGAAATTTTCAGATCAACTGACAATGGAGCAAACTGGACTTCGGTTTTTAACATGCAACATAATGTATGGGCTATGATAGCACTTGATACTGTAATTTTTGCAGCTACACCTGACGGATACGGATATTTATATTCATCTGCAGACAGCGGACTTTCATGGAATTTATCCAATAATGGAATGGACAGTATTAGTGTATATTCGCTAGGTACTGACGGTACAAATTTATTTGCAGGTACTGATACCGGATTCTATAAATCTACAAATACCGGAATAAATTGGTTCCGTTCATCTGCTGGGTTGCCACAGCAGGGAATTATTAATGCAATTGCGGCAAATGATGCAGTGATTTACATTTGTTTTAATTCATGGGACTTAGGTTGTCAGATATACAAATCAACTGATGAAGGAGCAAACTGGACTCTTGCCGGAACAATTTTAACGAGTTACTTAAATGATATTGTTATAAATGATAGTAAAGTGTATGTTGCATCACAAAATGGTGTTTATTTATATGATGGGTTAAGCTGGACTCAGCTTACAGCTGGATTGTCAAATCCATGGGTCAATACGCTTGCAGTTGCTGGCACAGATCTGTTGGCTGGTACCCATGGAGGTGTTTTTATGCTTGCTAACAACTCAACAAACTGGGTAATGGTCAGTAACGGAATTTCAGCATCTACTATCAGATCAATAGCTAATTTTGAGGATAATCTTCTGGCTGGAGTTAGAGATAACGGAGTTCTTTTAACAACTGATCATGGAAACACATGGATTTCGAAAAACAATGGAATAAATGATCTGGATATTGGACTTATATCTTCCAAAAACGAAGTTTTTCTAATCTCAAATCATGAAGGTGTATACAGGTCTCAGGACATGGGAGATCACTGGGAACTTGAAAACACCGGTGTGCCATATAATCAGGAGGCAAAATCAATACTTACAACAGATACAAATGTTTATATTGGTTTCTGGGGAGGACTTCACAGATCGGCCGACAACGGAATTACATGGTTTGAATCGGCAAATGGACTTCCTTCTGATCCTAGTGTTCTTTCTTTAACGATTAATAGCAGAAAAGAACTATTTGCTGTAGTGTCCGACGCAGGTCTGTATAAATCTACTGACAACGGTGCCAACTGGTCTTTTATTAGTTCAACTTACCCGAACATTTCCAATGCGACTATTGTTACTGCGTGTGATACAAGCCTTATTGCCGCAATTAGCTGGAATCCTCCTGTAGTTTTTAGTAACGATAATGGACTGAGCTGGAATATTGGGAATAATGGTTTATTCGGACATTCAATAAGAGTATTAAAAACTATTGGCAACATTGTAATTGCAGGACTAGCCGATGGGGTAGCTTTTACAAAAAACAATGGAGTTGATTGGAATTTTGTAACAGACAACCTGCCAGTAACAGAAATTACCGCAATAGGCAAGGATGATATTTTTATATATGTTGGTGTGTCTGGCCATAGCATCTGGAAACGCCCCATAGCTGATTTCGGGATTGATTTCAGTTCTGTTGACCAGAATAAAATATCTGAAAGTGTTTTCATCTTCCCCAATCCCGCCACAAACCTCCTTTACATAAACTGCGAAGAAAAAGCAAAAGTTGAAATTTTAAACCTACAGGGTCAGATAGTGGCAACAAAAATGCTTTCAGGTAAAAACGAGAGTATTGATGTTTCCGGCCTTGTGCAGGGAGTGTATATGGTGAAGGTAAAAACAGAAAACGGAGTTATAACAAAGAAGATCGTGAAGCAATGAACCTATTTACACAACCAACCTCTCACATCATTCTGAACCATGCCCTGAGCGAAGTCGAAGGGTGGATTCAGAATCTTCGAGAGGGGGTGTGTATCTAAGATTCCGGGTCAAGCCCGGAATGACGTGATCACACACGCCCACGCACATGCTTCGACTATTCCGCCAAATAGTTTTTTGGGTTCTTTATTGTTTCAGGCCGGCGGGCTCAGCATGACCCCGCGCTTTTTAGATATGCAGATAATATAATGGAGACATTAAAAATGAAAAAACTTTTAATTTTTACGGCAATAATATAAATCACTTGTGATGTAAAGGTTTAGTGGACAAGGCATTAATAATTTTCCAACAGCCGTCAGCACCCTCAGTAATAAAAATGAGTTTTTAAATATTTAAGAAACCGAGTCCAGTTGTTCAATAAGCCCTTCGTATAAAAGTTCAATTTTTTCGGGGAGCTTTTTGCGGATCCTGCCAAGCTGGGTTTTTGTTATTTCAGCCTTAGCCTTATCCATAAAATCAATATTACTCTCTATAACAGTGTAAGCGTCAAAAGAAAGGCTGAAGTCATCCGACAGAAGCAACGGGATAAACACGGCAGTATGTTCTGAAAAATCAAGACCACATTGCCAGGCCGCCGATACAAGCATTTTTAATGTATCAGCATCCTTTGTCTCATTAATTAGCGAGGCTAAGACAGGGATTGCCTTGCTTTGCTTCATATCGTTGAACATCAGCGTTATCTGCTTTCTTAGATTATTGTCCGGATTAATGGAGAATACAGTGGCAATTTCTGGCATTAATTCAATAACAGCCAGTTCATTTGCCTTGTTTAGGCCTTCTGTTATTTCTGCGATGTTCTTTGAATCAAGCAGGGCGCGGATTTTGGCTATCGTCTTGTTCTTTTCCATGGCTGCAAAATTAACTTTAGAAATTAAAAAGATGATAATTTTATTTTTTTTTTGAAAAATATGTTATTTTTGCAATAATAATTTTTGAATATTTAAAAGCGGCACATATGAACCTAAAATCATTAAAGTTTAATATTCTGGCAGTTATGCCAATGGTTGCATTAGCACTTCTGTTATCCAATTGCGGAGGCGGCAGCAATGTTGAAGACCAGATTGATGAAAACATGGACGATCAGGAGGTCGTAGATGAGTTTAACAAGGCCAAACAGGTCTTTTATTCTCTTCCTTCACCTATCGAAACAGCTATGCTTCTTAAAAGGGCAGGTGCAAAGTTCAACCCCGAATTTTTAAACAAGATCGAAAATCTTGCCAATTATACTACAAATCGCAGTATGGCATTAAATTTGGGTGTGTACAGTGCTGACCTTAGTTTCGCAAGTATGTTCGACCAGAAACAGTTCTCCACAAAATATCTTGCTGCCACCAAAAAACTGGCTGACGAACTGGGTATACTCAATGCAATCGACCAGAGCTATATCGACAGGATGGAAAGTAACCTGAATAACCGCGACTCCCTTATGGAGATCATTTCAGAAACTTTCATGAACTCAAATTCATTCCTTAAAGAAAACGACCGTGCTGAAATAGCAGGTATTATTCTTTCCGGTGGATGGATCGAAGGTCTCTATTTAGCAACTCAGATTGCTCAGACCACACCTTCTAATAAAGAGATCGTAGATCGCATTATCGACCAGAGCCTTTCTCTATCTACACTTATCAGCATGCTTTCTGAATATCCCAACGACGAAAACGTAAAATATGTTCTTGGCGAACTCAACAGGATCAAAGCAATTTTCGACAAAGTTGTAGTTTCAAAATCTAAGATAGAAGCTGTAGAAGATAAGGATGGAAAGACCATTCTTAAGACCGAATCAACATCATCAATCAGCCCCGAAACTCTTACCGAGCTTTACAAGGCAGTTGACGAAATCAGAACAAGTATCACTAAATAAACCTGAATACCATGAAAAGGGCACATCGAATTATCCTGGTAGTATTAGTTGCAGCTATGCTGCCCCTTGCATCTTTCTCACAGTGCAAGAACTTCGCAAAGAAAATCTGCAAAATGGAGCTTCTTCCATACGTCCACGATGGTATTTATAACGCTACCGTTCTGTCAGAAGGCGAAACAGCCGAACTGTACAAAACGTTTTACAGCGGTCAGGAATACCGTATATCAATATGCGGCGATCAGGCTCTCCCTCCAATCCATTTCCAGGTATTGGATGCCGAACGCAATATTTTGTACGATAACAAGAAAAACAAATATTCTCCAAGCTGGGATTTTAAACTGCAGTCGAGCCAGCAGCTTATTATTTCTATTCAGGTTCAGACCTCTGATGAACTGTCAGACCAGATACTGAGTGGATGTGTTGCTGTTCTTGTTGGTTTTATGAATGTTGAAAATTCATTCCAGCAATATTAAAAAATTGTTCAAAAAAAAGGGCTGACGTATGTCGGCCCTTTTTTTTATGCTTTATTATTTACCATTGTACATAATATAAAAGCCCCGGTGTTAACAACGGGGCTTTTTTATGATTATATTAATAATGTATATTATACGTTAAACCGGATATGAAGTATATCTCCGTCTTTTACTTCATAACCTTTGCCTTCTACAAAGAATTTCCCTTTTTCCTTGCAGGCCTGTTCACCTTTAAGAGAAATAAAATCATCGTATTTCATTACTTCGGCACGGATAAAGCCTTTTTCAAGATCGCTGTGGATAGCCCCTGCAGCCGCCGGAGCAGCCATGCCTTTCCGTATTGTCCATGCCCTGATTTCTTTAGGACCAACGGTAAAGAATGTCATAAGATGCAGAAAGTCGTATGCCGAGCGAACAAGTTTGTAAACTCCTGGTTCTTCAAGCCCGAGCTCATCTAAAAAGGCTTTGCGATCAGACGGATCGTCGAGTTCGGCTATTTCGGCCTCAGTCTTTCCTGCTATAATCAGCACATTACTGCCTGAGCCTGCATATTCCTTAACCTTACCGGAATACGAATTTCCGCCAACTGCAGACTTCTCATCAACATTACAAACATACATCAAAGGCTTAAGCGAAAGAAGAGCCATATCGGCAATATTTTTCCTGTCACTATCACTTAGCTCCATCTCACGGACAGGTTTAAAATTTTCTAGCTGTGCCTGAAGTCTGGTAAGAGTATCAATACATGACTTTGCTTCCTTGTCACCGCCTTTTGCCTGTTTTTCTGTTTTAGATATTTTTTTCTGAACCGATTCCAGATCCCGCGCCTGCAATTCAAGTTCAATATTCTCAATATCCCTTACCGGGTTTATATTTCCTTCTGGATGAGGTACTGTAGGATCATCAAAGCATCTTAAAACATGTATAAGAGCATCGCAGTTCCTGATATCGGTCAGAAAACGGCTGCTGTCGGCTCCTCCGCGTGTTAAGCCAGGGATGTCTACAATATTTACAGTTGCATGAATTATTTTATCGGTAGGCTGAATTTTCTCTAATTCGTATAGACGCTGGTCAGGAACCTGTATGTTGCCGAGGTTGGTCTTTCCCGAAAAATTGCCTGTTTCGGCCCTGTTGTTAGAAATACAATTAAAGATCGTTGTTTTGCCCGATCCTGAAATACCTATTATGCCGCAAGTAAGAGCCATGATTTTTTTATGCAAAAATACTATACCGTTTTAGTATTTCAAACTAAAGAGATTTTTTTGTAACTTTATAAGAAAAAATTATGAAAAAAATTCTGGTAATTATTATGACTATCATCTCCTTTGCCGGGATGTCGCAGACAAGTAAAACCATTTTACATAATTCGCTGACACGTTCGTACATCGAATGTGTTCCTTCGTGCTACGACGGGCAGACAGCGGTACCCCTCGTAATTGCACTTCATGGACTGGGTGATAATATGACAAATTTCTCGAATGTTGGTTTTCATGTTCTTGCTGAAACTGAGAATTTTATAACTATATACCCGCAGGCACAAAACAGTCTAATCGGAACTTTGTGGAATGCCGGATGCAGTTATATGGGATACACATTAAATGCAAATGTTCAGGATGTCGGGTTGATTAATGCACTGATTGACACAACGGCATCGCTTTACAATATTGATCCTCAGCGAATTTATAT